>Ga0209500_10000156_pt1 | contig 60905 bp, 50 predicted proteins | sample S_140212_EF_Meta_FD_187323 | JGI IMG/M metagenome (GOLD analysis project Ga0209500, IMG submission 187323) | Freshwater microbial communities from Lake Simoncouche, Canada to study carbon cycling - S_140212_EF_MetaG (SPAdes) (version 2) | ecosystem: Environmental > Aquatic > Freshwater > Lake ... | reverse complement strand
TTATAGAATAAAAACAAATTAAATTAATAATAAATATAATAAATAATAATTAATAAATAATAATTAATAAATAATAATTAATAAATAATAATTAATAAATAATAATTAATAAATCAATTAATAAATCAATTAATAAAAACGAAATACAATGTCAAAACCGGATGCAGAGATAAATGACATGCGATTAATTACAGAATTCAAAGGTACCACATTTTCAAAATATAAAAAATCTGATGTTAGAAGCGAATTGATAAAATGCATAGTTGACGGCAAGATTGAACCGGCGTGCAATTGGAGTTCCGAGTTTATTTGCGCCGGACAATTTTTAGAATTGTGGGATATTATATTGACAATGATTGGTAAACATGTTCATTTAGCAAATCCTAAACTACCTATATACATTGAAATGCGATATGACGTTTTCAAACAAATCATGTCGAGTGGGTACATTGGGAACGAACTTGCACTACGAAATAATCAAAAAATACGGAATCTGTTTGCAGAAATTATTTGCGTTTTGTGCCTTTCGAATAAAAAACATAGCTTTCAAACTGTGGACATTCGAAAAGACGAGTATGAAATAACAACGCTGTCAACAAAGCTAAAAGCGCCAACTGTTGAATATGTGAATGAAGTATTTCAAAAAGACGATCCAAAGGAGCTTTTTATTTCTTTGAACGAATTTGCATACCATATATCCGGCGATTCTAAAAATAATTTACTGGCATGTTACTGGTTGGAATGGATTCTCGAATTCAATACCGTGTGCAAAAATAAAAAGGAACCTTGTAAATGCGCGCGAAGAGCGTCAATGCCCGTGGAAGATAAATATCAAATGGATCCGGTGTGGATACTTTGGGAGATAATCATGAAACATATAAATAGCGACGATTGCAACATACCTAAAAAACCAATTGTTATAAAAATTATTACAAGTTTATTGCATTTATATTGTGTGCGTTTTACACCAGGTTCAAAGCGGAAACGGCGCTATTTATTATATTTTGCAATTTCATTAATAACTGAATCGTACGCGACCGATAAAGAAATTATTCTTCCTCAAAATAAAAATATAATTGATGTCGTAACTCAAAAAATTAACTCGGTATACAAACAAATTAAAAAAAACGAAGTTGCTCCCGCAACAGATTATTTAATGCACAATGTGAATCGAAGCGATTTAGACAAAACAATCGAGAAAATAGAAAAACTTAATAATTTGCAATTTATTTCAAAGAAATAAATGAATTAATAAAATGAATTAATAAAATGAATTAATAAAATGAATTAATAAAATGAATTAATAAAATGAATTAATAAAATGAATTAATAAAATGAATTAATAAAAAATATGTTATACAAATAAAAATAATAAAAAGAATATTATTAATATAATAGTAATAGTATTAATAATATATTAATAATATTTTTAGTAAGAGGACGTGATGTCAAATTCAAAAAGTATTGTGTTGCAACAACCAGGTGCGCAAAAAAAATGGTATGAAGACGATGCAGTTGTTACCGATAAAAGCGAAGAACGGCAAACCCAATTTAGTCAAGCCGGGTTTGACGCAATTCAGGTAAAATTACAAGAACTGTATGAAGTCGGAGTTCTTAAACTATTTATTGAATCCGAAATATTAAAAAGCAAAACGGGATCTTTTGAACCCGGATTTAAAGAATTATACAATCCTTATTCAATGACGGCTCCCATGCGCATTGGAAAAGATTTGCTTTTCACATCCGATGTTGAATTTCGCGAATCAGCGTTTATATCCGGATCATTAGAAAACGACAAGAAAAAATGCTTTCTAGACCGAACCGAATTTAATAACTATTTACTTCGTCTTCCTAAACCAATATCTGATATTGAAACGCCAATGAAAGAAAATGAAGATTTGAATGCATACAAATATTTACAAATACTCGGAACTGATCTGCAAGATAAAATATTGTTTTTATGCGACAATTTTAAAAAAGAATATGATGAAAAATATCGGCAAAATGCAAATGATATATCTAGAATACAAAAAGAAATCGAAGATTTAAAACGCTTAACGGGTGCCAATAAAGACGACATTCAAAAACGCACGCTTGAAAAACAAAAGGAATTAGTAAAAGCCAATAATGTAAAGGTGCAAATGGAAGCAAAGCGTAAAAATTATAAAACCGCATGTGCGATTCTTTCCAACGCAACGCGTAGAAGCCAGTACAACGCATCATTGGTTTCCGCTTATCCCATTTTAAAAACCGATGCGTATTCATATTCCACCGTCATCGTCGATTGGCTAAAGTATAAACAAAATGATTCCAACTTTTTTAGAGCGGTTTGCCAAATGTTTAAACCAATTATTCCTAAACAAATGATGTCGATGAAACAAGAAATTTTGAATGCGATACAGGAAGTTGCAAAACGACTTGGGGACATATATAAACCGGTATTCGAATCTTATTTTTATGAAACGCTGCATGCAAATGCGGTAAGATATGGGCGGCTTATACGAAACGACACTTACGCGGTATACTTGTTTAATCTCGGCAGTGAAATGAATCGAAGGGCTGATCCTGCAAAATATTCATGGTTGAATGTGGACGCCACTCTTAAAAAAATTATAAAAGAAACACCGTTTGAAAGTAACTTTGACAAGGTTGAATTAGAGAGATTGAAAGCAATCTCGAGCGTATTGGCGAACTTCAACAGTCAAATACTTACATTATTTTCATTGCATAAGTTTGAAAAAAGTATATTTAGCAAAACGGTTTTTGAATACGCGATAACAGACGATGATTTTTTTAAAAGTGTTGACAATGTTGAACGCTTGTTTCAAAATATACTCTACCTGTACAACATTTCCAATGAAATATTAATTCAAACAGTTCCGGCATTTGCTGGAGCGGCGCCACAGCCAGATTTTATTTTAAAACAGCAACAGCTTCTTCAAATGATTAGAGACACGCTGTTGCCTAAAATGAATGAAGTTCGAATTATGGTTAAAAGATATGATTACAATACACTGCTGGGAACCAAATCGCACGCCGGATTTATTGAAAATGTATTTACCGGTAAAATTGCATTCATATCACATTTTCATAAAAATAACAAATTTCTAGTATCATCAGAATTTATTCAAAATAGTCCGGTTACAATTACAATTCCGGATGGAAACTATACGTTGGAAACGCTGGCTTCAACTATTGAAAATGCCTTGTGCAGCAACTGCAAGTGGGTCGGCAAAACCAACTATGATGCAGAAATGTTGTGGAGGTGCTATTATGACGCGAAGAATATCATGCAGTTGCGATTATATTTTCCGCGTTCAAATCTTTTAAAATTAATTCCGCCTTTGAATATTATTCCAAATATACATTATCAGTATGATGAACCGGCGGGCATCTTAGTTTCTAATAACAATAACGAATTTATCATTAACAGCCCGACAAATATTATAGGAAATGTAACACTGGAAATACCACACGGGGAATATAAAAACATTAATCAAGTTTTAACTGCCATGGAAAAAACAATTAATGATTTTATAAGTGTGCCAAATGATTACATGATTCGTGATGCCGCTGGACGTTTAAAAACATTTAAAACAAAAATAAAAATAACACTCGCGATGAATCCTGTAGTAAATGCAAATTGTATAAGATTTGAATTCAAAAGAAAATCAACAAGTGACCCACCTGAATTATTGTATATTAGAATTCTGCGACCAAGCTTATCTGAATTATTTTGCCAAAGTAATGTAGATTATGGCTTTACTCTAAATAGTGCCGGTGTTGGAAATTGTCAACATATTATGCCTCGACCGCCAAGAAACTTGAATCACTCGAAAAGTATCGAAATAATCACTGGAATTCAAATTGACGGAGAAGTGTATAACGCATCTGATATTTTTGGAACAACGCCCGAATCATTTCCACTTTTTCCAGACATTGTCACGACGCGTCTTTGCATATCTGAAAATTACGATGATAATGCCAGTCGCGAATGTTTTGATAGAGATACAATGATTAGATTGAATGTTATGGATTATAAAGATTCGTGTATTTTTTTAAATGATGTATTAGAAACACATTTTAATGCAAATATAATTCCAATGGTGGTACCACATATAGAAGTTTATAATGATTATGGAGTTTTAAATTTTAGCAGTCCTCGCATAAATGAATTGAAATCCGTAAATATAAAAGATATTGAAGAAATGACAAATAAAAAAGTACCGACGACATCGGCTACGGAATCCAATCCCAACATTTTCAAAAATGAAATATTGGCAAAAACCGGTGTTTATATGAACAATCGTCTTATAGATGCTAGGGCGGCAAAAGTGCCGGTTATAACTCCCGTTGACATTCTAAACAGCATTTTGTACAGGTACCCGTGTGTTCCCCCCCCATCGAAAAGTAAACTTGTTGAAGGTTCTGTCGCATTTGACGAATTCATTGAAGAGCGTGTAAATGTCCCCAATTTCAATGCCATTGTTTGTCTAGGAAAAGGCGAAAAGGGGCAAACGCCATCTTTTACTTTTAAAAAAGTGCTAGAAAAAACGCTAATGTATGATGTAACCGACGACCAAAGAAGCAAATTGATGTGCGATTTGCATTATGCGATTTGCGGTCCCGCATATGTGGACGTAAACCCCAGTCGAGAAATAAACATGTTGACAATGGTTCACCAATTCAAACTTGCAGCGAGTCGTCCAAATGTTACTCCGCCAGGAGTTGCAGTTACACCGACACCGTCTGAACTATCATTTAAAGTAAAAGGAATAACGCCTTTTTATGACTATGAAAAGGAATATTATAAATATTTAATTTATGGAGAATACGTAACTGATACGAATACAACAACCGGATGTATTAAATACTATGATCCGGGTGAAAAAATTGGACCCGGACACAATTTAAATGCTTCTGAATTATATGATATTGTAACCGTATATTCAAATAATGTTGGAGGACAAATTGTTTCTTCAACAATAAATGATGTTGTTTGGATAACTAGAAATGATAACATATGGTTAAATCACACTTCTGAAAATTTTATAATTCTTGGAGATTTTCAAAATATCGTGTTCCATGACAAATATCCAGAACAATCGTTGGGTTTGGTGAGGCGTCCGCAACCTTATATAGAGAACATTCCTGTTCGAAATCGTGCCGTAAATGGAAATTTTGCAATTTTCATGTTCCGACATGCATACCCCCACCCCCTAGTTCCTGGTGGTCCCACATATTTTGATTTTGATTATATTTACGATTGCATTCAACCCATCGATTTTGCAAGAGATAATATTAAATTAAAAAAACTATTGGAAATAAAATATTCAGATGATGCTCACATTCGGTTTATTGTAGTTTCAAATAATAAAGATATTATTGGTGGTGATTATTTATTTTTACCATATTATGATGGACGCAACTGGATTGCAAATCGAATACTTGTAGATCTAGATGCAAGCGGCGCACTTATTTCATATAAAGTATCGTGCGGCGTTATTAGCGTAAATAAAACAATCAAAAAATTAACGGATCAAAATATTTTTTATAGAATTATGCACGATAAAACAACGGCCACAAACGTGATTTTAAGAGATTATTGTACGCGAAAAAGACGTGAAAATAGGAGGGAACAGTTGCATTTAATAACAATAAATGGAGCTATATATAATAATTTATTATGGTTGGGATTAAAACAAAAAACATTACAGCGTAAAATATTATCATGCGCAGTTATCGATGTAATAACGTTACTACCTGCGGTAACCGAGTTGATTCTCCCGGTAACATTTGACGATGCCGATACAATTGAAAATATAAGAGTGGATGTAAACAATCCGGAAGTAGTGATTGTGTTTGGAAAATTCAAGGCAACAGTTGTTGACGGCGGCGATCCTACAAATCCAAACAGAAGACCCGATAAAATTATTCATAATGTAATGGTTATTTACACAAATTTGCAAAATGACATACAAAATGATGCAAACTATGGAAATGTTGGAGCGGCTATTCCGTATGCGCTGGGATACGATAATTTCAAAGAGTTGACAATCAACGAGGATCCAATGTTCAAAGGGTTTTATTCTTGTGTGGATGGATTGGTGGCCGCTTCAACAGACAAGGGAGCAATGCAGCAAAATATTGGCGTTTTAATGGTGAAAAATACAGAAATAAGTGGGTTTTCAATCGTCGGTTTTCATAATGGTAAACTGACAGCCGTTTCAGAACAATCAACTGCTGACATTGAAAAAGTACAACAACAAGCAAACCCATTAAATGTTCTCTCTTATGATTATAACATGTGTGCCGACACTTTAAAGATTGCGTATGATGAATTTTCCCGTCTTCGCGTTGATCCAATGACGAAATTGGAAACCGGCGTGTTTAATCCCATGACATTTTATGCATTTTATATTGCAAATAAAGACAAAGGTGGAATTATGAAACCGTTTACCGAATTATTTAAAGGCGTGTATGCACTTATTGATACAAAAAGTTCAACTCGAAATACCAAGACCCCCACAAAGTTGCACGTTTTAAACACGTGGGGCATCGATTTGAGCAGTAATAAAACAATGTTTTATAGAAGATTATACGAATTGAATAAAAATAGCACCGTTAGAAAATTTAACATAAAGACGTATGAAAAATATATGAACGATATTATAGACACAGTTTTAAGCAGCGCAAAGGCGTATTATGAAGAAAAAATAAAAACGACTTTTTATGAATATGGCACGATTGATGGCGACGGCAACCCAAATCCCCCTATTTTATTCAGAAGAGATTCGGGTGCTGTCGTTGGCGGTGCTCTTGGTGGCGGCAAAAAAGAAGATGCAAAGCTAATGTTGCTCGCAACAGAATACGCGCTAGATAATGAAGAAAAAACAAGTACTAAAAAACAAGTAACTTTTAAAAAAATAATTGAAATTCGAATTCCGGACATCATGATGAGCGACGAGTATTTGAGCGAAATTACGGAACCAGATAGAAAAAATGTGAGAATTGTATTTGTTAATTCAATATACAAGTATTCAAAACAGCTTCATGTAGTAACTACAAAACAGAATGAAGATCTTACAGGAATTAGAGGTGCAGATAATAATATTGTTGTATTGGATGAATACAGAATTGTGCTTTGTTCAAAACATGAAACCATTCGAAACAGATTTGAAGAATTGAGAGCCATAGATCAAAATGCTGCAGATGGCATCAAATTATTTGACCGATTTTTAACTTTATCTGATGGTTTATACAATTTTGCATTGGACCAATCTCAAAATGATAAAAATACCATTCTTGTGAATGAGTGGAATGATAAAGGATTTATTGGCGACTATGGCGCATACGCTTATTCTGATGCCGATGTTCTAACTCCGAATCAAATGATAATTTCAAAAAGCCAGCAAACGGTAACACCGGCAACACCGGGTAAAGAAGCTGTTGTAAAAATGGTTCCCCGACATCCGAGCACTGCCTTTTTATCAAATCCCGTTTTTTCATTCAACACACTTGATCCAAAAAAATGGACCGGATTTAATTCATTGTTTGATGAGAGTGGAAAAAAAATAGTTCAATCTGGCGGCGTACCTCCATATCCTGGTTACGGTTACAGTTTTCCTATGGGAACGGGAACGGGAATGTCGCAGCCATTAGGATTTGAAAACCCGTACTCCTATTCTCCCGATTTTAACGGATCGTATGGATTACCGTATGGCAGAAGGCCGGGATCCGGATATTACGACCAGGGAGATGAAGTCGTTAAACTGAAAAGAAAGGTTCTCGAGTCGAGTGACGTGCAGTCAAAAAATATGAAAAAAATGAATTTTCAAACCATGCAGACAGATGCGCGTTTTAAAAAGGTGGTGCTATGGTTATTTGACGCTAGAGAGAATAAAATGCTTATGATAAAAACATTCATTGGAAATAAAGTGGTGCTATCTCTCCCAGTTCAGAATCAACAGATAGGCACAAATCGTGCGAGCGCTTTTTCATTACTGCAACAGCTGTGCAGACAATTATTTCACCAAACTGACATTATAAGAAAATGGACGCTTGAAGTTTCGTACGCGTATGAAGATGATGCAACTAGAGAAGCTACTGGAATTTTTATATATAGCGGTAAATCGTTTGACCTGCCAAAACCAACCCTTCAACTGATTTATGTGAATATGCAGGCCCTACTAAATTTAACAAAAGGAACCATAACTATAACGAAGGGAGAACAAGGGCAACAGCAACGGCAACAACAGCAGTCAAATGGAAATGGAAAAGAGCTTCAAATTAATCCGCGAGACATTGCGCTTATTGGCGAAGTGTTTCGAGTTGTTCCTCTCATTCAAGGTGGAATTATATCCTCGACTTCAAAAGAATTCAATGACATTGTCGCCAACCTGGTAACTAAAACTCCTCCGCAACATTTGCGCTCAACCATTTCAGAACAAAAACGAAGAGAGAATGTTGAAGCAAATATTAATTTTTTAATCAAACTATTTTTTTATCAAAACAGTTTATTTTTTGTTCGAGGACAGCTCAAGTATTATATTTATTCGGCGCAGCGAAATTGCAAAATATTTACCATTGTAAAACAGCCGGGTTATGATGATGACAGCTATTTAACGTGCTTGAAACTGTTTTTACAGTCCGAATATGATTATAAACAAAAATTAAATACTTTTCGCGTCGGTTGTTCTGTAAAAAAGAAATTAATTGCCGATAATTTTTCAACCGTTTGGGATACTTTTTGGAATGACATTATTGAATCGCAAGAGCAAACTAAAGTTACCAATCAACTTGAAACAGATGTTTCCGAGTTTGGTGCAAGCAAAGGTGATGATGGCGATGAAGGCGATGAAGGCAAAGACGGAGTAAAAGAAGGCAATGAAAAAGGAGCAAAAGATGACGGCGGTACAGCTCCAACATGTTTGAACGCCGCATTTAAAACATGCAAACAAATGTATGCATTGGAGGGTGAATGGAATTTATCCGATTATTGTCCCTTGTCATACGGTGGCATATATTACAACATTGTTCCCAACGAACAATTCCGATTAAATAACGAATATCATTATAATATTGGACCTGCCAACTATTTAGAAACAAACGGGACAGATGACACTTATTTTGGATTTAATTGTATGAAATATAATGAAAATGTCGATAATCCAATTTTATATTTAGGAGGTGTATTCAGATATGGAGACGGTACCCTCATCTCTGCGGTATATGAATTAGATTTAAAAACAAAAAATATCAAAGTGATATTCGTTGCGCTTGATGTAAATAGTATAATTTTATGCATTGATATAATTGGAAATTATTTATTAATTGGAGGAAAAAATTTTATTCGGGTTGCGACATTTCAAGATGATGTGATTTCAGACCAACGTTATGACACGACAATTCCTCTCATTATGATGAATTTGGAAACGCATGATGTAATAAATGTTTATGATGTTACACAGCCAAACCCACCACGCATTATAAATGAAACCGTTGATACAAAAATTAATAAAATTTGCATTTGTAAACAGAAACGGGTAATCACTGAAGGGGATGCAAACTATTTTGAATATGTGGCACTATTCGGAGGAAATATTTATATCGATACTACAGGTATAAGTCCTGGCACTAATGCCAATATAGTTAATGTTGGATGTCTCATTATAAAAATGCCGGTAGACGAAACAAATTCCAATTTTAAATTGGTTGCAAGAATGTATCCAATCGATAACTTTTTAGCAACTCAGGTGGGCTTAGTTCCTGGAATAGTGCCCGGTCTTTTTTCAACTGGGCTTCCAGCAGATCAAATTGCGAATGTAACTTCAATTATTTGTGATGAAGCAGGAGAAGCGGGAGAAGCAGGAGAAGCGGGAGAAGCGGGAGAAGCGGGAGAAGCAGGAGAAGCAGGAGAAGCAGGAGAAGCGGGAGAAGAAAATAAAAAAAGTAGTAATACAACTACATTTTATGTTGGAGGATACTTTAATAACTTTAGTGTTGTAAATTATAAAGGATACAAGGAAGCGAACGACGCAGCGGCAATAGCCGGTACCCCTGGCCCAAATATGGACGCGTTTACGACGGTTAATATGCGATGCAATTCCATAATTAAATTGACCTTAACAAGCACTTTTAACCCGGCTGTAAACGACTATCGTCAAAAGTGCGCATTTAAACCCATTGAAACAAATGCGAATGCAAATAATGTCGTATTCAACGCATCTCTTGCTCTAAATGGAATTGCTTCTGTTGCTTCTAATAAACATTTACTAGCGTTTACTGCATTTTTTGATAAAACGGTAAATCCTGCTCATATGAATGACAGTCAGGTTAGAAATAGTTTAAACGTGTATGATTGTAAAACAAATGTAAATACGCAGGTAATGGTTGGACCTCCGGTTTCTTATAGGGGAGCAATTACCAAAAAGAAATACAATCTCCAATGTATGACACTGGCTCAAGATCCGTACTCGAAAAAACATGTAGCCGTCATGAGTTATACATTATATAATCCGGATGATCACAATGATCATCACGGGTTTACATTTACGTGCGAATTAAATAATCCGGAAGTGAAGGCATCAATCGCTTCAATTCAAATTTTTGAATCAGCAAGTAACAATGATCTTTCAACAAGTCAATATAATTCAATTACCGAAATGTGCTCCATTGGAAGTAATGTTTATGTTGTTCACAAAAACGTTAATAAAGAACGTAATCAAATTCAATACCCGCTAACAATTCGTTCAAACTATCAACAAATTGGTGACTGGAATATGGCAATAATAACTGCCAATGCCGCCGCTTCCGAAACTGAAACATTTATTCGTTTTATGAATTCTATATTGGAACTAAAAAAAATGTTTATACTACATCCCTCAATGATGTTGTTTCTCCAAAATATTGATTATCGAGAAAAGAGTGAGAAAATAACAAGGAATGTTTTGGAGAAAATGTTTAATGACTTGGATGCAAGTGTAGAGTACGGTAGGCGACGCGATGATTTTATATCAAGCGTAATATCGGTTGAGTTAAACTGTAACGACATATATAATAAAGCAAAATCTTTATTATGGTTATTTGAATTAGTCCGCAATGTTCAAAGAAACTTTGCATTTGATGGCGTTGATGATAATTTTAATATTTTAGGTTATATAAAACATTTTTATGACAACTTTATATTTTTATTGATATACGCCGGATGTGTCAATATAGCTCAATTTATTTGCAATAATTATGTAGAGTTGGTTTCAAGTCCGGCCGATCCTGGCGACGACGTTGAGATACTAACATTAGATAATTGGAAAGAACGTTTCATGAAAACTTTTGACAAATATAATGAATTAAAACAATTTAAACCATTTTTTGAAGAAAAATCAACACAATTTGATGTAACATTGTATATTGTAATTTGCAGCAATCCGGAAACGCACACTGGAATCGCATATGTTAAACGCGGAATAAATAATAACTTGGTTGCATTGACTGCAAATCATCAGGGTGCGCTGCAACATAATATATTTAAAAGCGACGAAGATTTTTTTAACGCAAATGATGTGTTTTACAGCACATTAATGGCAAGCGATGCTGTGAATACTGTCGATCAAATTAATTTTTGCAGTTTTTACAAGTTTCAACGGTTTCGAAACGATGGAATCACTCCGTTTATAACCAATTTTGGAAGCATGGTGAATGAAACGGTGTATGTTTCCATGAATATTGTAATAGATGGCGATGCAACGGTGACAAGCGACCGAGTGTTACAATTTTTAAAAATAATAATAAAGTATTTCAAAGGACTGCCGTCGGGCGCCCCCATATTAAATATCGGAATGAGTGGTCCAGTAAAGCGAATAATAGTCGGAGGAGATTTTGGCTGTAATTTATTGCACGATTCTGAAGTTTGTGCGCAATTTACAAAGAATGGAATGACGATATACACAATGCCAAAAAATGCAAGCAGTTTTATTGACGTAACAAATGTTTCTGTAAATCAAATGTTCGTTGTTGATGTGAATTTGGAAAATGCGCCTTCTTCTTTAAGAGGCGGAGGAACATCTGAAGAATATCCTAAACGAGTAAAACGATTAACTATAGGAGAGCCGCTTAAAAACTCAGAAAATGAAAATGAAAATGAAAATGAAAATATGAAGTTAATGATTATTAATAACAAGAAAAAAACGAGACGTCGTTATAAATAAAATATAAATAAAATATAAATAAAATATAAATAAAATATAAATAAAATATTACTACACCCGTTTTAATGCCGACTTTATTTTAGATTTTTTGCTTGTTTCGTTTAGGCATATATAATAAGCATTTTATTTATAAAAAAATTGAATTTTATAAATAAAATACTTATTACAAATACAATTACAATACAGTATAGAGGATAAACCCCGAAATGAGTATTGATAATGTTGAGACAAATGTTCCATTCGAAATAATAATAGCGATACCTGATTGTTTTGTAAATCCAAACTTAAAATTATCAAATGGAAAAAATGGACATGGAGAAAGACGATTATATACTGGTGATAATAACAGCAATAATGAGTACATTTGTAAAAAACCTTGGCTTATCAATTATCCAAGTAATTATAAAGATGAGATGGAAGAGATATTGGATGATGATGAAAAATTTTCTAAATCTTGTGCTAACAGAAAAAGTATTGTATACAATGCTATTGATAGTTGTAATAAAAAATTAATTAACATTTTGAGTCAAAATGGTAGTCAAGATGTTAGAAGATATTATATTGGACCTAATAAAAATAATAAAGAAAACATAAAATTATATGACATGTTTCGATGCTCTGTTATTCCTAAATCATATTCTCTAAAATTGATAGAAAAAGAAGAATATTTTGAATGCAATATAATTAAAAATGATGTTATTGATAAAAAGCAAAAAAACAAGAAAACTTCAAATGCTTGTGTTGAGTGGTTAACTTATTTATCTAATACACTTGGTACACTTGGTACAGAAATACAACACGAACACAATAAAGGTGAATTTCAACTAAGAAATCCAAATAATGGATACTTTTGGCCCGTTGATGGTTACCATAATTGTAATTTACATAAATGTTCAGGAAATATAGAAAATCCTTGTCCGTATCATAATCATATATGGGAATTTCAAGGAGATTATTTTCACGGAAATCCTTTAAAATATAATAAGGATGACACGTTCCATGGAGTTTCTTATTTAAAAAAACATAATAAGGATTTAGATAAGAAAAAATTTTATGAAGAAAAAGGTTATATTGTTAATATAAAATGGGAGAGTGAATGGGTACAAGACAAAAAAATAATGAAAAAAAATAACATTAAATGGTTTTAATTTATTAGAAATAATTAATATTATATAAGTTGTAGTAGTTGAAATCAATATAAATAATTTATATTTTTTATTATTTCCATAAGAACATTTACAACAATACTATTTCCTGCTTGTTGATACATTCTAGTGTCAGAAACTACAATTTTAAAATTATCTGAAAACCCCATCAACCTTAAACACTCTCTAGGTGTTAATTTGCGTAATTTTCCATATTTGGTTACATAATTATCTACTCCTGCTCTATGCATTTTATGAACACTTGATAAAATAGGTCTTGCTATCTGTAAATCTATTTCGGGTTTCATATTAAAACCTTTTGTTCCGCTTTTTAATACATATTCTCTTACACTATCACTTAAATAATATTTATCAGGTATATCTCTGTATTCAAATACAAAGTCGCCATGCCAATTAAATTGTTGGTTTTTTTTTTGACATAATGCTATTTCACCATTTATTTGAGTATATTTTTTGGTTAAATTCTTATCTTTAACGGCAAATTCTTGACCCTTTTGCTGTAAATAGTATTGAGTGTCAACATTATCTTCTAATAAATCTTGCATTCTAAGTGTTAATTCAAGTTTGGGAGGAGGAAAATTTATGGTTACATTTGTATTTTTATTTATACCAATTAAGAATAGTCGTTGTCTACTTTGAGGAATTCCATATTCAGTTGCTTTTAAAATGTCATAACTTATGTTATAATCTAATTCGTTAAACTTTGATAATACATAATTGAATGTTTTTCCTGATTCGTGTGTTGTTAATCCTTTGACGTTTTCAAATATAAACATTTTAGGTTTGCATTCTTTAACTACACGAATAAATTCAAATATTAAATTTCCTCGATCATCTTCTAAACCTTTTTGTTTTCCAACAAATGAGAATGATTGACAAGGACTTCCGCCAACTATTATATCAATGTTTTCATCAATGTATTTAGAAGCATCTAATTTTAACACGTCGTCATACCAATCTTCTTCTCGCATTTTATAATTTTCAAAATAACTTTTTTTAACATAAGAATCATTATCACAAGCAAATGCTATTTTATGTTTTATTGATAATCTATCTAAAGCGTGTTCAAACGCGCCGATTCCACTAAATAATGTTCCAACTTTTAATATTTTGTCATTTTTTAAAATAATATTCTCTAATTTGTTTGTTGTTATAACATCATTCGTTTTTTTTTCATCTTTTGTTAAATTTGTTGTTTTTTCATCATTTGTTAAATTTGTTGTTTTTTCATCATTTTTTTCATCTCCCGTATGATCATCATCTTCTATTATTAGCTCTACATTTTTTTTAGGATGCATTTTAAAATTTATTAAATCAATTAAATCGCCTTTAATTTTAGATTTACATTTAGTAATTCCTAGTTCTTCACACTTCGCTAAAAGTTCTGTCTTTGATAATTTGGTTAAATCCATTTCTTCAATAATACAGGTTATGTTGTATTAAAATAAAGTCATAATATTTAATTCAATTTTTTTATTAATCTAATAAAAACCTCATTATATTCAATAAATTAAAAAATAAAATATTAAATTATAAGAAGGTCGTAATCGTAATAAGAATAAAAATTTATTATTTTACTATTTTAATCTTAAAAATAGTAAAATTGGTATGGATGAGAAAAAATCGGTAACCATTGTTACTGCATATTATTGCGTAAAATCAAAACATAGTCCACAAAAATATCATGTGTGGATTCAAAATTTATTATTGGGCGTTGGCAGATTCTGTAAAATGGTAATATTTACATCACCGGATTTGATCAACTATATCAATTCAATATGCAGTAAAAACATAAGAGGTGCATTATTCACGGTAATAGGTATTCCAATGAAAGATTTCAAGTTGTTACAACGGTATCCATTGAAAATATGGGCACACCACTATTCAATGGATCCTCAAAAAGCGTGCGGCAGAACGGTAGAATGTTACTTGATATGGAATTCAAAATTAATCTTCATGAAGGAGGCAATGGAGAGAAATGTTTACGGAAGCGACAAGTATGTTTGGATCGACATTGGGAGTTTTAGAAGTGCTGATACAACCATTCTTGAACATTTCCCCGTTTATGAGCGCATTTCAGAAGATAAAATTGATATTATGTTGATTCAACCATATTTGCCTCATGAAATGAATCAGCTTATTTTTTTTAATACGGTGCATTTAGGCGGCATGTTCGGTGGCAGCATCGGGGCTATTAACAAGTTATTTCAGCTTTTTTACAAGGCACTTGATGTTTACATTACGGGAAAACAATTCGCGGGATGCGATCAGCAAATTTTATCAACTTGTTATATACGCAGTCCAGAATTATTCAACCTTGTAATAAAAAACCAAGACAATAATATAAATGATATGTGGGATATTTGGTTTTATTTATATAAGTATTGGAATTTAGAAAAATGAATTAACTAATTATATCATGTAAATTACAAATTGATTTTTTAATTTATAATTTAATATTTTTTAGAATACTTATTTCAAGACCAGGATCAGGATATTTTTATTCATGGCTCAACAACAACGACAACAACGACAACAACGCCCACTTGCATCTTTTTCAACAATGTGGTTTCCATCATACCATGATGAGAAGCCGAAGCCGCAACAGCAGCCACAACAGCAGCCACAACAGCAGCCACAACAGCAGCCACAACAGCAGCAGCAGCCACAAGGAACTGTAACTCAAACAACAATGACTGAAAAAAAAAAGATTACAATCAAACGAAGAGTTGTAACGACAACATCACAAGATCAATGTCAAGAACAAGATCAAGTGCACCACACGCCAAATCCACAAGAAAAACAAACAACTAAAAAAAAGATTACAATCAAACGAAGGGTTGTAACAACAACAACAACAACAACACATTCGCAAGAACAACAAAACCAAACACTAGAAAAACAAAAACAAACACTAGAAAAACAAAAAAAACAAAAAGAAAAAACAGAAAAAACAGAAAATGATTACAAAACATATGTAACCGATTACGCTCCCTCAACAACCATGTTTTACCAACCAAGATCTGATTACATTGTCCCACCTCCGGCATGTTCTCGATTTTTCATTGAAAACAAACACTGCTTTCTTCGTCGAAACGACAATGCATGCATTGATCCATCAACAAAAAAAGTAATTGGATTTTGGAATGAAATGGTCGGCGAAAACTGCAAATTGATTCCAATTGAAGATGAAACCACATACGAAGAAGTAGAAAATGCTTTACCATTACCATCACCATCACCACCCACCAAACAACCCAAACAACCCAAACAACCCAAACAACCCAAACAAACAACTTTCCCAAAATCCCAATTCGTTTCAGATGCCCAACGAGCACGTGTGGCATCTGAACCTGTTGCGCTTCTTCGTGAAAAACTAGCGTTCCAATATGGAATCTCTAAACAAAGAAATTAAACCACCTCCATGAAAATTGAGGAGTTGTATCAAATGTGGGTTGTTGCCCTTGTTGCCCTTGTTGCCCTTGTTGCTCTTGTTGCTCTTGTTGCGGCTGTTGAAGTTGATAGGGTTGATATTGCTGATATGGCTGATACATGCCATCCGCTGTAAGCATTGCAGGTGAAGCTTGAAATGATGAAGATACTGGCAAATTCAATACTACATCCGGATTGAATGTGGGTATAGGTGTAGGAAATATTGAATCCTCTTTTTTTTGAATACACTCTTCACATTTGAATTTTGGATCACTTGTACTTTTTTTTAAAATCAATTTAGATTGTTTGCATTCATCGCATGAAAATGTTTTTACACTATTTTTTCCATCTAAAGTTAACCCACTGTCATAGGAGTCATACGTGTCACAATAATCATAATACTGGTGCATTTTTATAATAATATATAATAATATATAATAATATATAATAATACTTTATATAAAGTTACTTTTATATTATTTTAAATATAATATAAAATATAACCCTTTTGGAAATTTAATAATAAAATTGATTTATTATTAGTTTACACATTAATTACGCATTAGTAATAAACAAAAACAACCAACAGATACAATGGATGAACAGAAATTTGTAGATATTATGGAAGTGACAAAAATATTAACCACAACAACTAGACCTCGTGGCGAAGTTGACATTGCTCTTAGTTATTACAACGCGATTTCACATGTCGGACCACCGCCATTACTTAAAAATTTACTTGAAGTTAAAAATTCTGATATTCATGGAAAAGGCGTTTTTGCGAAAAATAATATAGATGCTAATCAAGTTGTTTCATTCTATCCATGTCATGGAATCATAAAAAAAAACCTCAAATATTATTGTGAGGAAAAAAATAGTGGTGAGTATGGTGATTTACTTTTTAATTCAAGTGACTATATGATAGAATTAAAAAGAATAGATCATGTATTCATATATGGCAATCCATATATTCAAGATGAATGTTCTGTTGGTCATTTAATTAATGATTCATATAAAAATGTATCCGATTTAAAACATTTAAACAAACATAATATGAAATTATGTTTAAAGTACATGCTTGATGCTGTTAAATCTAATAATTGTACTTTAGTTCAATCCAACGATTATGTGTATGTTAAAACTACAAAATATATTAATAAAGGAGAAGAATTATTAACTCATTACGGATTCCCTTACTGGTGTTCAGAATTGAAAAATTCTGAAGTACAGTTACTATTTACGGAATATGCACAATCTCATTCTGAACCTCAACAAGAGTATATAAAAAGATTATGTAATCAACTTCATCATACTTGTCCGGCTCCAACGCCTTTAGACCCTTCCATGCGTACATTCTTATCTAGCCCGCAATTCGTACATGCATTAATAAATGAAATGAAATGATATAAAAAAATAATAATTATATTTATTGTTGTTATTAACTATAAATCCATAAAGAAAGTATTATTTATTTTTTTTATATTTTATACAAAATGTAAAAAAATAAAAATTGAATAAATTAAAATTATGAAAATAGTTTGTAGTTGTATAGTTACAAATATCATCGATCGTCAATATGCCCATCAAAGCTGCATCCGCATCCGCCAAAGGCAACAAAGGCAAAGGTAAGAAAGGAAATAAGAAAGGCGCAAGCGCAAGCGGAGCAATGGTTGCTCTACAGCCGCAAAATCGAGCCACCATTCCACAAACATGCAAATTGGACATCAATCAAGTTTTGAATTATTCAGGAGGATATGTGTGGCAATTATCCCTACTTGAACATGTCAATCGCTATCTTGTGATGGGTGGAGCAAAAGACATGGGCAACTACTATATGCAGGCAGAAAAAGTCAGTCACGAGTGCGCATTGTCTGTTCTGCAAATGATTCGTAATCCTGACCCGTCGCAATTTGTTCAGCTGTGCGATCTTTTGAAAGCCGTTTCGGTGGGTGGTCGTGCTCCCAAACAAGAGCCCATTTTGCTGTCACTCGCCGCCGCAATCGTGTTTGCAAAAACTCCAGAAGAAAAGAAAATCGCGTTTGAGACCTTGAAAGTGTGCATTCGCATTCCGACACACGCGTTCATGCTTGCCGGATTCGTTCGCGACTTGTCAATGTCAAAGACCGTAAACAAGGGAAAAGGGTGGGGAACGGGTTTCAGGCGTGCCATGTCGCACTACTACATTTCACACACTGGACGAGATCTAGCATACCACATGACAAAGTACCAAAATCGTGAGGGATGGACGCATGCGGACATGATTCGGATGTTGCACGTTGACCCAACAACTCTTGCCGATGATGGTGCGCGTTTGATGTTTGACTACGTCATGATGAAGTATGCACGCAAGTCGAAGACGCCTTCCGACAAAACACTTGCTACTCTTGCTTCAAAAAATGTTGTCGTTTTGCCGAATAAATTCAAAGCGATGACAAAGGTGGAATTTGTGCAAAAACTAAATGCAATTGAAACGCCTCAGATTCCGACAACTGCATCAATTACATCACTTTCTACAGCCGTACCAAAACCTGGCGCTCAAGTCGCCACAAAAGTTGGAGGTTTTGTTTCTGCTTTGACATCGATGATGCCATCCTTTAAACCACCTGCTACTGCTGCTACTGCTGCTGCTGTAAAACAAGACAAAGATGACGATTCGCTTGTTATAATTTCCGACGACGAAGGGTCTTGTTCTAAAAAAAAGAAAGAGACGGTGACACAGCTTCAACAGGTTGCGCATTTCTTGAAACATTTGAATGCGCTTCATGATGCAGGTGAAAACAAGGATGTTCCTCTTGCATGTGCGCTCATCCGTTCGGGTCGTCTTGTTCGCGAGCATGTTCCAACAGCGTTGTTTGGAAGCAAGGAAATTTGGGCGACGCTACTTGAAACAATGCCAATGGAGGCGCTTTTGCGAAATCTTGGGAAACTTACCCAAATCGGTGTTGTGGCAGACAAATACAAGGAAATTGCAGCACGATTTTCAAACCAAGAAGAAATTCTGAAGGCGCGCATTCACCCCATCAAGGTGCTCATTGCTTCCAAGGTTTATAAGAATGGACATGGAGATTTGGGATCGCTCAGCTGGACGCCAAACATGTTTGTTCTAGTTGCAATGACACAGCTTTACAAGTTGTCATACGGGACAATTACACCCACCGGTAAAAGAATGATGGTGGCGCTGGATGTCAGTGGAAGTATGAGTTCTCCTGTACTCGGATCGAAAATTTTGAATTGTCGTGATGCAACGGTTGCAATGGCGCTTCTCTACCTTGAAACCGAGAAGAATGTAAACGTTGTTGCATTCTCGGACGGACTCACTGATCTCAGCTTACCCTTTTCAAGAAATCAGTTGACTCGCGGTATGACAATTGACCAAGCAATGAGTGCAACAAGTGGAATGGCATTCAGCGGCACAGATTGTGTTCTTCCCATCAAACATGCGATTGAAAAGAAATTGCATGTCGACGCATTCATCATCATGACAGACAATGAAACGTACGCGCCAAATGAGCACCCCCAATCTGCTCTGGTGAGATACCGCGCCCTCACAGGAATCCAAGCAAAGCTGATTGTCATTGGAATGACGGGAAATTGTTTCACGATTGCAGACCCGACCGACAAGAACACGCTCAACCTTGCAGGATTCGACACTTCTACTCCAGAGATTGCATCCATGTTTTTGCGCGGCGAATTTTGAATAAATAAAAAGAAAAAGATAAAGAAAAAGATAAAGAAAAAGATAAAGAAAAAGATAAAGAAAAAGATAAAGAAAAAACATTTAGTAGAAATACATTGTTAGAATCCCTTGTAACAAGGCGAAAATAATCATTGTGATTATTATTTTTTTCCAATCTTTTGGAGTAGGATTTGTTATTTCAAGTGGATGATTTGACGTTTTCCCGATATTATAATGAATAACATTCTCAATTATATTTAGAATTGCAAATACGATAAATGATATAATGAATAAATGAAATGTATTTTTTTGATGATATAACTTGTATAATGTTTCAAACATGTATGTTTAGAATACGTTTATATATTTGTTATATATTTGTTATATATTAATTATACAAAAATCAATATATAAAAAATAAAAAAATATTATATTTACTTATATTATAATTATATAATTATTATACTATTGTAAATAATGGGTTCAGACGAATCAAAACCAGTTAATAAATCAGTAATTGGGTCTCCCGCACCAGTGCTTGGGTCTCCCGTCGCATCATACGGAGCACCAGGCGGCGGTAGGCGCCGCAGTAATAGACGTGGTCGCGGTAAAACCATGAGAGGTGGACAATGTAAAAAAACGTATGGAGGAATGCATAAAGGAAAGAGACATAGTAAAGGTTCAAGGAGAAACAAGAGCAAGAGCAAGAGCAAGAGCAGAAGCAACAGGAGCAGACACCATTAATTCGTTATTTAAGTTCTAACAAAAAATCATACCCAAAACTTCATGAATGGAAGAAACCGGGATAAAAACAATTGATTTTACTTCATCTTTAGTTCCATTTTTATCCATAAAATCGTTGAAATCTTTTATATTATCTTTAGGAAAAATGAAGGTTGTTACACCCCCATTTATCCCACCCATAATTTTCAAATCAAGACCGCCAATTGCAGTAACATTCCCCTGTAAATTAATTTCTCCAGTAATCGCAATTTTATGATTAATTTTTTTATTTGTTAAAATGCTGTATAAAACACACGTAATTGCAGTTCCGGCAGACGGACCATCCTTCGGCGTAGCTCCTTCCGGACAGTGAACATGAATTCCCTGCATTTTTGTTTTCGAAAAACTTTCTAGATTGGCCGCAATTTCATTGTCGGTTAGTAAAGACCACGCCAGCGTCTTGGCAACATTCATGCTCTCTTTCATTACATCTCCTTGCATTCCCGTTAATTTAAGATCAAAAAAACGGTCACATGGGAAGAAATGCGCTTCAATCGGAATAATTCCGCCTTGACCAACCGCATTTGCCCAAAGTCCGTTGATTACTCCAGTGCTAGAAACAGGCGGAATTTTTTGACCTCGGACTTCGTGGCGTTCGCGAAAATATTTGAGTTTAATGTCGTCGTTTGTAATTGTAATGGGCAGTTCTTGAATGCATGATTTATTTTTAATGTGTTGGAGATTAATCTCTCCGATGATTTCAAACAAGAGCTCTTTTAATTTTCGCACACCGGACTCACACGTATATTTTTCAATAATAAATTTCAAGTTATTTTCGGTAAAAAGAACAACATTATTTTCTAGACCCATTTTTTTATACATTTCAGGAAGCAAATAATCTTTACAAATAATTAATTTTTCATCCAGCGTAATGTGTTTAAATTTAATTCTATGAATCCTGTCTAGCAATATTTTATCCACAGCTTCCGGGTTATTATATGAAAAAATAAAAAGGGCTTTCGATAAATCTAAATCAATGCCATTAAAATACTTGTCTTGAAAACAGTCATTTTGGGTAGAGTCAATGAGGTGCGTTAAAATTCCAACGATTTCGCGCCCGTGATCCGTGTTGCTTATTTTATCCAGTTCATCAATAAAAATAATGGGGTTCATACATTTCTTGTCCATTAAAATGTCGACGATTTTCCCCCACATTGATCCCACGTATGTGTAATTGTGACCTTCAATCGTGCTTCCATTGCTTGAACCACCCATTGCTATAAACGCGAATGGGCGACTTTCGCCATTTTCATTTGTTAAACATTTTGCCAAGCCGTATTTCGCCAAACTGGTTTTGCCGACACCCGGAGGACCTTCAAAACCAAAACAGTATCCGGTTGATTCCCCGCTTACCCATTGTCCGATAATCCGTTCAACTTGGCGTTTTGCAGATGTGTGTCCGTGAACGGCGTTATCCAATGTATTGCGCACATTTTCAACATAGTTGCCCACATTTTCCATAATTCCCGTCATTCGATTCACATCATTTCGCAAATCGCGCATTATCGTAATTGGCGATTTGCAGTCCAAATTATATTCAATAATTAGTTCTTTGAATAATTCATCAACGTCTTCACATAATGCGGTTGCCGTTGTTGTTGCCGTTGTTGTTGCCGTCGCCATGTATATGTTTTTGATATAAAGCTCAATTGTTGATTTTAAGGTTTGAATTGTTTTATTCGATGTTGCCACCATGTCTGAATTATTATTCACAATTTGAGTTTGCAACTTGTATTTTTTTGCAAACATTGTTAATTTATTTAGAATGGCTACTAATGTGTTCTTTTTTCTATTATTATCCAATGTATCTCTAATAAAATCTTCTATACAATGTAATGTGATTTTTTCAACGCTATTATTTATTTGAATGCATGCATTTTTTATTTCCAATACTGTTTTATCTGCATCTGCACATGTGCCGATATGACCGCCGCTTTCATTGCATAATATTTGCTGCATTTTATTTTTCACACACATTTTAGAATAAATGTCTTTTATGGTTTTCATCTCTTCCATAATTTGTTCCCTTGAATAAATGCCAAATGGTATTTTTAACAGCCCTTCTAGGTACTGACGCGCCTTTGTCGTTGTGTCATCAGATTTGGATTTAATTTCGCGCAACTTTACCATTGCCTTTTCTTTTATCGCATCCGTCGTTTTTAGCAAACATATTTGTTGTTCAAGCGTCATATTTCCAGATTCATATTTTGAAATTGCATTTGTGTAAGAAACCGTTTGTTTCATCGCGTCTTTAAAATACAATTTAATATTCCACGGTAAACTATTAAAAAGCGCCGTCTGTTCGTTAGATTCAACCTGCGGATTTATTTCATTTGACAGCATGTCATACAACATGTAAGACAAGTATTTGAATTCATGTTCGTGCGATTTTAAAAGCAGCTGAATTAGTATGGATCGTTGAGAATATAAATCTGTATTCATAAATTCTTTAATTAGCTGAGACGTTTGTTTTTGTTTAATAGAATTGGTAAAACTTATATTTGATACATATTTGGAATAAATCTCATCATTTGAAAATACCAACGTGTCTTTCAAAGTAAGAGATTTCATAAATTTTGTAAATGATTCTGCCATAAATTCGGGATCTTTTGGAACATTTTTCCATAAATTTGATATTTTATGAGTTATATAATCAAAAGATGTGCAATCTAAAAATACATTGTCAACAATTCCCCCGATTATTATTGTTTTTTGTTCCGCGTAATTATGAACCGCCACTTTGATTCCAAATACGCGACTCGCAAAATTCTTATTTGTCCTCGCCATATCAAAACAATCTAAATTCGCCGATTTTTCGACAATTACAAAATCTTCAACTATTTTATTCTTTTGAATTAATTTATCATTTGTTGCACTTTTTTTATCATTTTTCCATGCGAGCATTTTAAAATTTATAGGACGAAAATACATTTTTAATACAGCATATTTATCATGATCCCAATCTCGTTGCATATTCGCCGTCGCATTCGTAGTTACTGTTGCTGTTGCTGTTGCTGTTGCTGTTGCTGTTGCTGTTGCCGCAGATGAAGCACATTTTTTGTAATTACTTCCAAATGTTACTTCAAGAAGATCGTGTATACAATGTGTGCCATAATTTCTAAAAATTGATGATAGTTCTCCAATAATTAAATTGATGTCATCCTTCGTTTCAATAAGCGGTTTATAATACATGTCATTTTCTATACTTTCTAAATTTCTATATATTTTTTCTAAATACTGTATGGAAAGATTAACATCATTTGAACTTAAAATGTCCATAATTTTATATTGATGATGAGCCAAAATTGTGCGTTCTATCATTTCTTTTAAATGTTTGATTTGCAATTTAAAATTAGAATTTTCATCTTTTTTGTCATTCATCGTCGTCTTTTCTTTCTTCATTATGTCGTCATTTACAGTGAAAATTATTTTTTCATTTTTATTTTTCAATAAAATATCATTATTATTGGTTTTCATAAAATAATTTATTTTTTAATTATTTTTAATAATGCCTTTATAAAATGTTTTAAATTATTAATATTTATATTATTATTATTATATTATTATTATTATTATTATTATTATTTTCTTAATTATATATCCAAAGTTATTAAAGCTTTGGATACATAGTATATAGCCAACATTCAATATTATATAAAGTTATAAAACCATATAATAACCATCATCATACATCATGGGAATTCCTTCTTATTTCTTACAAATTGTAAAATGTTATAAAAATATTATTAAAAATATTGTCGGTTTAAATGGAAGTGTTGATAATTTTTATGCAGACAGTAATGGAATCATATATGATGCCGCAAGAGATGTTTCTTTCTTAAATAAAAATGTTGAGGTATATGAGGCCGAAGTTATAACTTTGGTATGTGAAAAAATTCAGCACTATATTGATTTGTTTCAGCCAAAAGAAAAAATTATTATTGCATTTGATGGCGTGGCGCCAGTTGCAAAGTTGAATCAGCAGCGAGAACGGCGTTATAAATCCTGGCTAACAGGCGATCTTCAAAAACGCATTGAAAATAAAATGGCAACAAAAAAAATGGCAACATCAGACAATGTAGAAACGTCCGCGTTTTGGAATACAAGTTCAATTACACCCGGCACCGCATTTATGCGGAAACTCAATGAGTGCGTCACTGCGCATTTTGAATCAAACCCCAAAGTGTTTGTTTCCACCAGCGGTGCATGCGGAGAAGGAGAACACAAAATATTTCAACATATTCGAGATTTTTCAGACCTTCATAAAAACCAAACCACAATTATATACGGTCTAGATGCGGATTTAATTATGCTCTGTTTAAATCATTTGCACATTTCTGAACGCATATTCTTGTACAGAGAAACGCCCGAATTTATAAAATCGGTTGACAAAACACTGGACGAAACCGCGCAATACTACATTGATATTCCAGAACTTGCGCAGTCAATCATAAAATATATGAACGGGATGCACGATCAACACGGACAAGTAAGCGAGAAAATAGAATTTCAAAGTGAAAAATGCAGAATGTTTGATTATATTTTTATTTGTTTCATGCTTGGAAATGATTTTATGCCGCATTTTCCAGCACTCAATATACGGACGGGTGGCATAGACACGCTGCTCGACGCGTATCGCCAAACCATTGGTTCTAGACCGGGCGAATACATTATTTGTTTTAATAAGTCGTCGCTTGATTATAAAATAAATTGGGTAAACTATAAAAAGTTTATTGAATATTTGGCAGATAATGAAGATGTGCTCATGCGCAAAGAATATAAACGACGCGATCGCCTGCAGCAACAGCAGGTCATGCATTCTGGCCAACAACTCAATAATAATAAGAATCGCGTTAATGATGTTAATGACATTGTAAGCGAGTGGAATGACGAAGAGCTACCTTTAAGCATGGAAGAGTTCAACATGTGTCCTATCAAATATAGAGAAAAGGAAAAGAATATTAATCCGTTTGCGGAAAAATGGGAACATCGATACTATAGCACACTCTTACATGTGAAGATTACGGCATCGTTGTGTAAAAAGATTTGTACGAATTACCTGGAAGGTATGGAGTGGACATTCAAATATTATTCAACCGGTTGCATTGACTGGAGGTGGTCCTATAAGCATCATTATCCTCCCCTTCTTAAAGATTTATTGCAGTTTATCCCCGACATAAATTTCCACGATTTTTTAAAAGTTGTGGAACCGCAGCCCATTCGCGATGTTGTTCAGCTGTGCTACGTTCTTCCGAGACCGAGCTTGCAACTACTTCCGCGCCAAGTTCTTGAGAGTTTGTCAAAACATCACAATTTTAGTTCCATGTATGCAACAAATCATCATATGAACTGGTCATTTTGTAAATTTTTTTGGGAATGTCATAGTGAAATGCCGGAACTTGATATCAATGAACTTGAAGCCATTTGTTTGAACTAAAAGTTTTATTTAGAATTTTATTATTTAAAATATTATATATCTTTATATAAAGCTATTATATAAAGATATTTATATAAAGAAGGTATAAAGTGAAAGAAAAATGACGACAAATAAAGAAAATATTCAGAATAAGGAAGAGGTTACAACACGCATCATCGAATTTCAAGGCAACCGTGATATATTTTTCGAAATGTTGAAACTTAATCCAGGTGTATTTATCTTTAAATTCGGAGCAGAATGGTGTGGTCCATGTAAAGCCATTAAAAAATATATAGACAATGTGTCACTTGTACTACCAGTAAACACAATGTATATTTATAACGTGGACGTAGACGAATGCTTCGACTTGTATGCATACTTGAAACAAAAAAAAATGATTACGGGAATCCCTACACTTTTGGCATACAAAACGGGAAATACATATTTTGCACCCGATGCGTCTATTTCAGGCACAAACGAGGCAGATTTGGCGCATTTTTTCAACACGTGTTTGAAAATGTTATAGGCAATTAGTGAATTGAATTAATTAATTAAACATTTGTTATATAATATTAAATTAAAAGAGTATAATTATTTTTTTTTAAAATATTTTTATTTAGTAATATATATATATATATAATGGGAAAAATGAAATTAAGCGATCAAATTCTAGAATTTAAATATAATGGAAATTTGGATAATACAACTAAATTATATACAGTAGAATACGCGGCTACTGGTAAAAAATTTACAAAGACGGTTTATAGGTCATTTAAACTAGATACTAATAATACTGTTGTTGGTATAAAATACTCAATTTTTGGAGAAAATAATCATGAAGAGAATATAACGTTTACTTTTATGCCTGATGGTGATGTTGTATCAACACATACATCAAAAAGTACAAATGCATCGCACATTGGTCGTATTAAAAATATTATAACAAAAAATGGTATTATGATAGGATACAAAATTATAGGAACGGGATATAGTCATATATTAAAAAAAATGGTACAATTTAAAAAGGTTTCACTTAAATCGGGATCGAAAATATATATTAAAGAAGGAAATAAATGGATGTTGCATAGAACAACAAAACTCATTACACAATGTTCTTAAACTGAATAAATATTATAGTGATGGTGTATTTATATAATGCGCAAATAACCACCCGAGCAATGAATAAAATTGATCTCCTGTGCTATTGATAAAAGAATCTGCTTCCGATTTTCCGCCAGGCCATAATTTAATTCTTCTAATGTAGTACATTCCCGTTTGCGTATTTTCAACAAGTTCAAACATTAAATGTAGAATAAACCATGCAATGAATGACACATTCCAATAATAAACTACAATTCCACACGCAAAATGAAGCAATGAATACTTGTCTGTAAAATTCACTCCCATTCTTATTTGATTTTTATTATGTTTATTATATTATTATATACATTAAATAATATATTATTATATACATTAAAATAATATAATAAATTTTACAATCGCCATTTTATTTTAAAATTTCACCGTTTTTATAAACGTTGCACTTGAATTTTTGGTTCGCTGGACGAGAACATATTTCAGCGTTTGCGGGAGCGTTATAATATAAAAATGATGGCTTATTTGCCATGAGAATGGACGTTGAAAGAATTCCGACGCCAGCCCCAATCAGTGTGCTCAGCATGATGGCGTATCCGTTGGTGCACTCATTATTCAACATTGTAACGCAATCAATAATGTAAAAAATTAAAACGATTGTTAATATATTGTAGTTCATTGAATTATAAAACATGGGAACAGCTAAATAAACAAAAATAAATGCGAGAACAGCGCTATTAATCGAAGAATTCGCATAAGATGATCCAGGAATATTAAACACGTTGCAAATTGGACTTGTGGGAGTAATAAGTTTCTCTCCAAACGTTGCAAAACATATAAAATACACAATAATCAATGTGAAGAGCGAGGCAATATATATTATTCCTTTTATATCTGAATTTGAAATGCTGAGCAGTACTAAAAATGTAGAAAGTAGTAGCGAGCTAGAAACAGAAATGATTTTAAATATATTAGATAAAGATAAATCAATTATTGCCATTTCTTAATTTTTTAATTAAATTAAATTAAATTATATAATATATATTGTTGTAATATAATTTATTTATGATAATAATTATAAATAAATTATTATTATTTTTTTCTCTTTTATGGATTAAATTTTGAGCCGTGTATTTTTAACCATTTATTTAATGATGTAATCGCAGTTGATCTGTGAAATGAATTGGTCATTAATTTTACATTGTGATCCGTCTTCGTCATAACTATAAAAAAATTAGCAATTACATTTCTCGTTACTGCAGTTTTATATTTTGATATGAATTCATCAACAGTAAATGTTTTTTTTTTAGTTCTGACATTTACTTTATTGTGGAAATTTATGAAATACATGCACAATTCCTTTTTGTTTGTTATTTTAGATTTATCTAAATGTTTTAATTCTTGTTTTGCGTGTTCCATACATTCGGGGCACGGAAGATTATGACATAATGAAACAAAATGATCCAGTAGTTCATCTTTTAATTCATTAAAATGGGTCGGTTTTATTTTATATGAAAGCGTTTGATATAAATGCCAGCATGCAGGACCCCAAACACTTTTAGCCACCATTTTTTTATTTTTTATTAATGAAATATGAAATGAAATGAGATTAAATTATATAAATAATTTAATTTTATTAAATTAACAAATTAAATTATTTATATAATTTTTCGTCAATTATATATTATATATAACATTTGGAAATTTAACGTTTGAATTCTTATTAAAATATATTTTTAATAAGAATTTAAACCCTACGTGTTATATTAATCTAAAATTAAAAAATTTAAACTAATATGAGCGCTATAAATACAAATATAAATACAAATATAAATAATAAAATTTTACAACAAACAAATTATATAATTGATGGAGACGTAGATGGTACCATTGAAGATAACTTTTTTAGTAAGTTGAAAACCATGTTAAATGACCATAATGATGACGATTCTGATGCAGATGCAGACAATTATTGCTTGTTAACAAAGGAGCCACTTGACAACATTCACATTAAATTGGAATGCGGGCATAAATTCAACTACGTTCCGCTCTACCGCGAAGTTGTAATGCAAAAAACAACGGGTATGTCATCCATCGGCTATTATCAGTCACATTCATTAAAAAGAAATGAAATCAAGTGTCCTTATTGTAGAACGATTCAGGATAAATTGCTGCCTTATTTGGAATATGACGGTGTTAACAAAACAACTGGTGTAAACCAGCCAAAAACATTATCCATGTCGGTTCAAACATGTAGTCACATTGAATGCAAAAAAAGTAAAAAACAGGGTTCAACTTGTAAAGAACAGGGTTCAACTTGTAAAGAACAGGGTTCAACTTGTAAAGAAAATGCAATCCATTTTGTAAATGGCGCATATTTATGTAAAAAACATTCGTTGAATGTCGCTACTAACGTTAGTACACCCGCCACGATTGAAACAATTGAAACAATTGAACATAAAGCTGAAGTTGCAACTGATACATGCGGTGTAATTATTCGATATGGAAAAAATAAAGGAAACCCGTGTAAAAACTCTTCAAAATGTCGTGTACATTCAAAAATTATACAGTGAAATATATAAAACTATAATAAACATATTAGAAATAATATTTTATGTTATTATAGTATAAAATTTAATAACATAAAATAAAACCAATAACAACATTTTTATAAAACAAATAATAAAACGATTCAAAAAATAACAGGCATTTTTAATAATCTTATTACAAATATCAAAAATATTAATTATAATGGCATAAATTATAATGGCATAGTTAATTTATTATATTCTTCGAAGAATAACGAGCATAATTGTGAAATGGTAAATGTAAAATTCGCTTCAAATACTGTAGCAAATACTGTAGCAAATACTGTAGCAAATGATGATGACATTTATAATTTCGAATATGTTCCGGTTATGGTGATAAGAACCAGATCAAATTCGATTTTTTCAAGCGAAGATGAGATTACGACACACGATTTAATGTCAATTACGAATGATAATAATATGGAAAATTATTTAAATCATTCTGATGCATATAATGACTGGAATCGATATAGAATACTACCATCACCTGTGAATTTGGTAATATTTAATCCATCATTGTGTCATTTGTGCGGAATTGTAGATGATGATGTTACACATCACGAATATTATACTAGATGCAATGACGACCATTTTGGATACAACTACTGTGAAAATTGTAAAGAGAAATTTAATCTCGTAATAAAAAAAAGAGCAGAACCCATATGGGATTTAATAAATTCCATAAATACATATTATTTTTGGGCTCCAAGAACTCGACGAGATCCCATCACAAATCAGCGAATATACAGCGGACCTTATAAATATGATAAATGGAAAGCTCTTTCAACTTATGTAAGTTACATAACGGATAATACGAAGTGTTACATTGGAATTAAAAATACTCCTTTTATTTACTGCATAATGATTAGCCATTATGAAGACAGTATTAATAAATTAATTTCAGCATCTGACATTTTAAAATCGAATTACAATGCTTGTAAAGATGGCACATATGACACATTGTATGATCCAAATATAGATGACCCAATAAATACATTAGAACTTCCTATTGATGCCAAAATTGTGTTGCATTAACGGGTTATTGGGCTTGTTGGGCTTGTTGGGCTTGTTGCGGGGATATCAATAAGTTTATAATTCCGTGTTTCAGGTATAATATCGTGGATTTTATAAACGGGCCCCTTTGGACCAAACCATCGATTCGGGGAAATAACTATTTTATTCGAATTTAAATTTACATAAGATGCCCACCAGCTAAAACTACTGTTTGCAATAATATTATGATCACATGCAGCCATTAACCAAAAACAGTATTCGTCATCGTCACATGTAACAACGTGCTTGTGTTTAAGTTTTTGAAAAATGGGTTCCGCTTGAATAAATGCGACATCATCAGAAAATATAATGAATGTGCTATTTTCTGCTGAAAAATGAGACATCGCCTGTGAATAATATGACATATCAAGGTTCAAATGAATGTCAGATAGAGCTAGGTAATCGGTTCTTCTAACATGTATGGAAACAGTGGAATCATTCAAATGCGAATTTGAATATTTTTTTAATGTTTCTTCAATAACTTGTTTATAAGGATTGTGCAACATGCTTATAAATTCGGATTTATACGCGTTGAAATATTTATATGACTGGAAATATCCGTAAATACAATTATGAATGCGGCGATCCAGTGTTACACTATCATAAAAAAAATGCGGTTCTCGGTATGTTATTCCACTTTTTCTATTATTTACACAATCAATCTCAAAATTTTTAAATATTTTATATTTTTTGATATTTTGCCGCTTGGAATCGCGCCACAACTCAGAATTACAATAAAAACGCAATTTTGTCTTGTGTTTTTTAGATAATGCAAAACAAGTCGCAACAATGAATAATAAATTTCCCATTCCACCCATTAAGTGTGCCGTTATTTCTTCTTTTTTTTGTTCTATTTGATTTGATACTTTTAACTATATAAATTTATTTTTTATGTTAATATTATTTTTAATATTATTTAATTATTTAACCAGTATTTATTTTATATTTTATATTTTTAATATAAAATATAAAAATACATTTAAAAAATATACGATTATTTAATTAAAATGGATAATAATAATAATTGTGTCATTGGATTATGCGTTTATAACAACGAGCCCGGACTTCCAAGCGTCTTATCAAATATTATTAAAATGTCAGAATCAAAGCTGTTCGAAAAAATAACAGTAGCTGCATTCTATGATTATTCTTCAGATAAATCGTATTCTATAATGGAAAATTTTAAAAACCAATATTCCAATATTATAGAAATGGTAATCATTACTAACAAGTCAAACGCCTCTAGACAGATGCGCATGGATTTTGGCGGCGTAAACCGGGTTCTAGATAAAAATAGAACTGCGCGAATAGCAATTGCACGAAATGGAATACTAAATCACATCAGATCACAACGGGCAAGCGGCGTTTATAACAAATATTTTATAATGATGGATAGCAACGAATATGCGTGCGTTGGGCAAATTAACATTGAAACGCTCCGCAGCGCACTGCATAGGTCGGGTGAATGGGACAGCATATCGTTCGACAGAGAAGCCGGATATTATGATTATTGGGCACTTTCATTTGATCCGCATATTTATAGTTTTTATCATGTGGAAAATCGAAACGAAACGCTGAGTAATATGGTTGCTAGTTTTGCAACTAAATTAAAAAATGCAAAAAATGCGAAAAATGCGAAAAATGCGAAAAATATTGATGATCAATACGACCTGATTCCAGTATATTCTTCCTACAATGGATTCGCAATTTACAAGACGGACATGTTTTTAAATTGCAGTTATAGTTCAGAAATAAATATAAACTTATTTCCCAAACAACTGCTCCCTTCAAAAATATTAAACCATTTTAAGAACGATTGCGAACACAGAAAATTCCACTTGGAAGCAATTAAAAAAAATAATGCTAGAATCGTGGTAAGCCCCTTGTCTATATTTTATAAATTGCCCATAAAAAATCCCGCTTTGCGCGGTCCAGCATAAGATGATTCGTGTTCATTTATTCAACTACTTATCTATCTAGAATATTTGGAAGAGGTAGTAACCAAGTCATCTATTCCTTTTTCAAAATCAACGGTTATTTTCCATCCAAGCGCTTTTAATTTGCCGTTGCTAATATAATAACGCTGATCATTAAAAGGGCGATCTTCAATATATTCAATATATTCACTATAATTTTCGCTATTTTTAATCTTTTTTATAAGCAGCTTGGCTACTTCTAAAATACTGTACTCCATATTTTCATCACACCCAATGTTATAAATCTCTCCAATTTCTCCGCATTCAAGAATCGTGATAAATGCTGTTGCGGTATCGTATACGTGTAAAAATGCGCGCATACAATTCTCATTTTGCATGGTGACTTTCTTCCCATTCACCAGCTGTTTTATAAACTTGGGTATCACTTTTTCTGGATACTGATTCGGTCCGTATACATTGTTTCCTCGAGTTATAATAATCGGCATTTTAAATGAATGGTGGTATGATTGCGCCAACATTTCGGCACTCGCTTTCGTGGCAGCATAAGGGTTTGTGGGACACAGTATTGATTTTTCCGTTTTAATATCCGAATTTTCATTCTCTCCATACACTTCATCAGTAGACACGTGAATAAATTTTTCAAGGGTTCGACAATGCCGTCTTGCAGCTTCAAGTAAATTATGCGTTCCCACAATATTATCGTTTGTGTATGTTAATGCATCGGTAAATGAATTTTGAACATGTGATTGCGCCGCAAAATGAACAATATGTGTAATTTCATTTGTTTGAAAAATATAATTTAGTAGGTCTATACTTTGCAAATTGCCCTTTATAAATGTATATCTTCTTGTATTCTCTCTAATTTCTTTTTTAATATTCGCTTCTTCATTGGCACAATAGTAGAGCGCATCAAAGTTTATTATTTTTATATTTTTATATTTGAAATAAATATTGTTTATAAAATGCGATCCAATAAATCCGGCTCCTCCCGTTACAAATAGCACCGAATTATTATTTAATTTCTTACCATTCGTAAAATTACTAAATTTGGGAGAAGAGATGAATGGATCATCGTCATCTCGCATATTATATTTATATGTCGTATTAACTTTTACAACTTGGACGGTATGGATGTTCATACGCTTGTATTTCTTAAGTGTATCTTCAACTGCATCTTTTATGCAGCGAACTTCCGGCGCAAACGTCTCCAACGCGGTCGTGTCAAGGAAATTATTTGACCGGTCGCACATTAAAATTGCACGCTGCTCTTCAATGCTGAAATTTGTCCAAGTAAATGATGGGTCAACGTGTTTTTGATACATTTCTAATATTTCATTGTGTGAAATCGTACCAGGATTTGTCAAATTTATAGTTCCGACGACGCTTGATTGCATCATTTTAATTACAATTGGAAGCAGCTCGTCAAGCACCGACATGGAATTCGGCACAGAACATATTTTAGAATATGAAAGTATCTTGGTAATAAAATTGCGAGGGTTTTCTTCCGCAACAATCGGCATTCGAATCCGCAAATTCAATACGCCGTCGTTGAGTTGGTGCATAAGGCGATCTGTAAAGCCCTTCACAATGGAATAAGAAGACCCAAAAAAATTCGGAATGTCGTCCTCCTTGTATTTGTATTCTGAATTCACATTAAAATCCGCACTTAACGGATTTTCATTAGCATAATTAAATATACACCCCGTACCCAAGTATGTATAATGTATATCTCGTTCTTTACACGCTAATGCCATCGAAATTGGAGAAAATAAATTATCTCTTACATTCTCAGTTAATTTTCCGGGGTTTTCCAAATAATCAATTGTGGTGTATTTCTTATTATCAATGGTTCCGTGTGTTCGTCCAATAAATGATGCCACATGTGAAGGTTTAATACAATCAAGTTCTCGAAATAGCGATGGCGTATCATCTACGCGCGATTTCCCTAAAATGAATTCAATATTTTTTTCTTGCAACAATTTGACAAACTGGTTTCCGATCCAACCAGCATGACCATACACCAATAGTTTCATTAAGCGTTATAATAGTTTTATAATATATTATAATAGATATGTATATTTAATAGATATGTATATTTAATAGATATGTATATTTAAATAATATGTATATTTAAATAATATGTATATTTAAATAATATATGTATATATATTATATTTAAATGTTGTTTAGAAATATAATAAATTCTAATTTTTTATTTACAAATTATCACAACCCCAATCACAAAAAAATAGTATTAAAAAAAAAATTAACATTATTAAACCAAAATAAAATTTTGCATATAAATGCAGAAAAACCCATTAAAACCCCAAATAAATGGATTATTTTATTAACAACGGCGGTTAATGTAAACGGGGAAAGTGAATATAGAAAACAATTATATAAAACTCAAATATTGAAATGGTTAAAAAACACTAGTTATTATATTTATGTTGTTGAAAGTACGGGTGTAGATTTAAATATAACACATGAAAGATTAAAATTTATTTCATTTAAACTTCCCAAATTGGCATCTTCAAGTCAAAGTGAAGCAACTAGTATGTTATACCTCTTGGATCAAATTAAAGATGATGCAAATTTTATTGACTGTACTCATATATTAAAAGTTACCGGTAGATATTTTTTACAAAATATTAATAATGTATTAAATGGTTGCATTCATGATTTAGACGCCTATCTTCAACATCATTGCAATCATGTTATTAGATGGCAAAATACAGAATATTATGGTATACGGAAAACTATTTTGAAAGATTTTTTATCAACTGTTTTAAATGAAGGATTGATAGAACATAAAATTTATGATTTTATATTTAAAAATAAATTAACGTTTGCTCGCATAGGCCCATTTAAAAATAATATTGAAAGAGGAGGAGATAAATTAATAATTCGTAATTTATAATTTTTATAATTTATAATTATAAAATTTCAGATAGCTTTTCAATTTGCTCCTTCGACAACTTCTCGGAATGCACAACTTTAAAAATAATAACCAAGTTTCCAACCTCTTTTTTTTTATTCATCATTCCTAGCTTTTGTATTGTTTTCGATACACCATCTTTAATAATAGTACCGTCTTTATGTTGCAAATGAAATGTTTTATTATTCAAATGTTTGATCGTAAATTCTAGTCCGCACAGCGATTCTTTGAGTGATATTTTTTTTTCTATTATTAAATCCATATCGTTTCGTTTGAACAGTTCGTGTTGTTCTACATTCACAATAACATGGATGCTTGACGCCGACATCTTTGGATCAGATACAATTAGCACCTCTTTATCATTTACGCCAGGAGGAATGCACACTTTAATCTGATTATTTGCTTTATTATTCAGATTATATTCTTCTTGTTCTTCTTCTACTACATGGTTTTCAATTCCGGTATAAGCGTCTTCAAGTGTAATGTAAATATTTTTTTTAATAATTTCGCATTTATATGGGGGATTGGCGGCGGTCTGAAACTGATGGTGAGGGTGTTGGAAACTAAATCCTGATTCCGGATTAATAATGTGAATTCCCATACCCATCGGCATTTGCATCGGCATCGACATTTGCATCGGCATTTGCATCGGCATTTGCATCGGCATTTGCATCGGCATTTGTGTAGGATTTATTCCCATCTTTATAAACGATGCAAACCCTGGTGGTAATCCAAAATCATATTCATTCCCAGTATTATATTGCTGTTGCTGCTGCTGTTGCTGTTGTTGTTGTGATAAACCAAAAATCATATTGAAAATATCAAACGGGTTTATATTTATATTTTCAAAATCTTCAAATGATATACCGCCCCCGCTTCTAATTCCCATGTCATACATTCTTCGTTTATCTAGATCGGATAACGTTTCATACGCCGCCGCAAGCTGTTTGAATTTTATATTCGATTCTTCACTGCTGTCATTCTTATCCGGATGATGAATCATCGATAACTTTCGGTACGCCTTTTTTATTTCTTCATTGGAAGCATCACGTTCTAATTCTAATATTTTATAATAATCTTCTTCGTCCAGTCCCATTTTGCCGTGTTGCTGTTGTTGTTGCCGTTGCTGTTGCTGTTGCTGTTGTCCGCCGCGTTGTCTGAAATTCATTCGTTCGTTTTTTATAAATTTAAATTTAATGTACTTAAAATTATATATTAAATACTAATTATATAATTTTAAATAGATATAACCTACTTATATATTTAAAATTATATTTATGAAAAATCTGAAATCATATTCAAACTCGCAATCCCAGTCATCCCAATCCCAGTCATCCCAATCCCAGTCATCCCAATCCCAGTCATCCCAATCCCAGTCATCCCAATCCCAGTCATCCCAATCCCAGTCATCACAATCCCAGTCGCATACTCCGTTTATAAATAAATATCAACCCCTGCATTTAAATGACTTTCAACAACTTGACACAAACACTGTAACACTCATGAAGTCGCTCATTCATTTAAATAATTTAAATATTTTGATAATCGGAGATTCAGGAACGGGAAAAACTTCAATTATTAACTCCATTATAAGAGAGTACTACGGAAATGATTACAACATTGAAAATGTGCTCATTTTAAATAGCTTGAAAGAACAAGGAATACAATATTACAGAAATGATTTAAAAATATTTTGTCAAACATGTAGCTTGATAAAAAATAAAAAAAAAATTATATTGTTAGACGATATCGACTTGATCAATGAACAAAGTCAGCAAGTTTTTCGAAACTGCATGGATAAATACAAACATAACGTTAATTTCATATCATCGTGCACCAATATTCAAAAAGTAATAGACAGTTTGCAATCTCGAACCATTATTGTGAAAATTAACTCGCTCACACCGGATTGTTTAAAACAAATTATGAATAAAATAAGCGTCAACGAACAATTGATCTTTTCTTGTGATGCTGAGCAGTTTTTACTAAATGTTTGCAACAACTCTGTAAGAATATTGATCAATTACTTGGAAAAAATAAAAATAATAAATTTATATAACAATTCTCAAACCAATGTCGGAATTGATTTGAATATAATAAATAAATTATCAACAAATATAAGTTATACAGTATTTGACGATTACACAAATGTGGTATTAGAAAAAAAAATAGTTGATGCTATAAATATACTATATCGTTTGTATGATGAAGGATATTCGGTTATGGACATCCTCGATAATTATTTTATTTATATAAAAATAACAAAATTGATATGTGATGATGTAAAATATAAACTCACAATGCTTATATGTAAATATATTATACATTTTCATAACATTCATGAAGATGAATTAGAATTGACACTTTTTACCAATAGTTTTATTAAACTATTATAAATGATAATTATAACCAACTAGTATAAATAATATTTTTATAATTTTATAATTATATAATTATATAATTATATAATAAATAAATACAATACTATTTAATAATTTAATAATTAAATAGTGACATGTCTCAACTTTTTAAGAAAAATGTATCAATCAACTTGTTATTTGATTTTCTTAATAAAATAAACTGTCAAAAAAATGAAAAATATTTTATGGTTGATGTAACCGCGTATAAAAGATCAATTTACATAAATTCATTACATCTTTTTTTAAACGAATTAAAAGAATACTATTATGCGTCAAAATATAAATACATTGACTTTGATAAAATAAATCACAATAAATTTAATACGCTTATTCGTCAAATTTGTAAAAATACAAATACGCATTTTTTTAAAACATTAAGACATGATCAATCAAAATATAGCGTGGTTTACAATATCGACTTTTCCAACACTAATAATATCAATGTCGACGCCAGTGAAAATACAAATGATGCAAATAATACAAATGATGCAAATAATACAAATGATGCAAATAATACAAATGATGCAAATAATACAAATGATGCAAATAATACAAATGATGCAAATAATACAAATGATGCAAATAATACAAATAAAGATCCTCAATAATAATTATATATGACCAATCGACCTGACAAGCTGACCCGGAGGACCGTTCCACCCGCTCTGCATTGTCATCATGGAACCGTCCACAACGTATAGCAGCGTTGTTAGTATTCCAGCCGTTTTCCCCATTAAATCTTTAATTCCCATTGTGATCTTTTGAAATTCAATCAACATGTTTAGAAACACGCCAAATATCCCCGTGACAATTCCCGTAATAGAATCGCGAATGTAGCTAAACATGTTTCTAAAATTATTCAAACTTCCGCTAATGTCGTCCAAACTTCCTGCTGTAACTGATGTCATGTAGTTTACGGGTTCAAGCAAATATCCCATATAATCGGTTTGCATGTTTTGTATGCAATACGTGAAATTCTCAGAAGTATCGTGCCCAAACATGCTTGCAAACGGCATTACCGTCGGATTACAACGATATAGAGACCAATGATCCTGTATGTATTTCGTTCCAATTACTAAAAATGAAAGCACATATAACCCAATAAATACAATTATAATAAATATTGCGGAAAGCAAATCGCTCGTTTTCATTGTTAAATATATCCAATATTATTTATTTATTTATTTAATTATTTATCATTTAATTATTTATCATTTAATTATTTATGTAATATTCTTAATCAAATATTCAATAAATAAATATATTTTATATTCGTTTCATTTTTTATAACAATTTTTTTATCATTGATTAACTTGTCTTTCCCACCTGATTGTCATATTGAGAATATGCTAAAGTTTGGGAGTGATTACTAGCAAGCTGGTTTATGATACTGGTTCCTCCAACACTCGTTTGTGAAAATGACGGTATTGTCAGTGTGCTTGGACTTATAGTCGTTGCGCCACCATGCAGTGCCTTGTTGTTTTTATTACGAAAACTTATTTTTCGCGCTTTTGACTGTTTTCTTCGCATTATACTTTTTCTAAATTTTTTTGAAAATCTCTTCTTCATTTTCGATTTCCTATATTTTTTGGACTTTTTATGCTTTTTATGTTTTAACCCGCCTCCCACTTTACCTTTCCCCACTTGCGCAAGGTCGTGCTGGTATTCGTTTCGTGCAATACCCATTTGAAATGCGTTTTGACTCGGCGATCCAGGCGCGACTGTGTGCGGTATAACATACGGATTTATTGGTGAAACTGTAGTTGACATTTATCTGTTTTAAATTAATACAATTAATATTATTATAAATACTACTTTATCTTATATTATTATTAGAAAATAATAAATAAATTATTAATAATAAATAAATTATTAATAATTTATTTATTAATAATTTATTTATTAATAAATATTTTCATTCGTAATTGATTTAGAATATTATTCATATATTATTTTATACTTTATAATATTTTATACTTTATATTTGGTAAAAAATGAACCCCGCAGAAAGAATACAGCTTGAGAAAATGATTCAAGTCAATGGTGCCGTCGATAATACGGAAACCATTCGAACTTTGAAACACAGCGACAAAATTAAAGATGATGTTTTAACAATGGTTAAACTGAAAAAGGATTACCAAAGATTGGCACAGTCCAATCCCGCACAGTTCGATAACATTTGCGTATCTCGATGCTCATTCCTATTCAATAACTACACGGATCTATTCAATCGTTTGAAAAAGGACGAACTCGACCTGAATATCATGGGACAACTCATCGTGCTTCTGAAAATGATTGAAGAAGAAAAAATAGATCAACATACAGCATCTTTTGAAGTGGGTAAACTTTTAAAAAGCATTTACATTGACAGCGCTCTCAAAAAATCACAGCACCTAGATGAAAAACATGGTAGTAAACATGCCGATTTGAAAAAACATCTACCCGATAAGAAGATATCGTGGGCAGAATATAAAAAAACAATGTTATAACACTTGGCTTTTGTTTTTATCATAATAGTCCATATAAATCATTGATGCACCGAAACTAACCAACATGTGAAGCAAACAATGGCAAACCACCGCACTTTTAATATAGTTACAATTATTTAGATGGAAACTTAAAAAATATAAACCACTTCCAATCGAAATTGGTAATGTGGTTATTAGCATATTTTGAGTATAAAATGATAGGTAAATGTGGTAAATAATGGACGATTTTGCAACAATCATATCTATTGTTCTTCTACGGGAGTTCATCAAAGGATTTATCCAATAAGTCAACGACGTTGCATATAATGCAATGCCAATGTATGCACAATGATTCATTCCACAATAAAATCCGGTATAAATGTGCGACGGATGAAGGAACAATGCTGTAAAAAAAATGTATTGATATAATCCTGTAGGATAAGCATGCATTGTCGATTTATCGTATTTCAAATATTCTCTAAATATTATACATTAATATTAACATTAATATTAATATTATATAAACGTATTTTTCAATGATAATAAAAAGGTCAGTAAATAGTAAATTATATTAAATGATTGAATTCGTAATTCTCTCGTTATTAACATCATTGCAATTTTTTTTTGTAGTTCCATTGGTTATAGGGCATATATTTCGCATCCAAGGATATAAAGTTACAGACCAAACGGAATGCAATACTCTAATTAGAAAACTTAAAATTAAACATTCATCGTTTGTCCAAAATGAAAAACCGTTTGGATTCTTTTATGGTAAATGGTTCATCGGTTACATATGCTCACATGAAACGCAAAACAATCATAGTCATGTAATGTATTTGATTATTCGTCGGTCGTGTTTTGAAAATGTAAAAAAATGCGACGAAAATGAAATCAATGATAAAGGTGAACCAATAGATCAAAAAATTATAAACATTCGCGAACGTCGTGGAAACCCGTGGTGGTGGGAATACACTGAAAGACAATATAATGCAACTAAATTCTTACATAAAGAAGCTCGAGATTATCAAACGGATGTTATCAATGACATTTTAAGCATTATCGGCGGAAAATCTTCAAAAAGTGGAACATTCTTTGTTTATGGGGAACCGGGAACCGGTAAATCCCTTTTAACGCTCCTTCTAGCAAAACAAATCGGGGCATACTATTGCGACACTTGGAAACCAACCGATCCGGGTGATACATTGTCTCAGGTTTACAGCACAATTGCCCCGGATGAAGAAAAACCACTGGTTTTAGTCCTCGAAGAATGCGATAAGATAATTTTCGACATTTTGGATGGAAAAATTGTGCAACATAAAAATGTTCTCATTCAAATACGTGAAAAAAGCGACTGGAATGGAATGTTGGATAAAGTCACAGATTTAGGATTTTATCCCCATTTAATTCTTATTTTAACTTCAAATATTCTTCTTGAAAAAATTAATGAAAGAGATAAATCTCTACTAAGAACGGGTAGAATAGATAAAGCTTATCATATATCATCATCCATATCATGATCAAAATTAAATTACGCATGCATGCATTGATTGCATTGCTTACATGAAATAATTATTTTTTATTTCATTTTTATTACATTTTTTAATATCATTATAATATATTAATTATTGATTTCAATATATTATAACAAATAAGAAATATTTCATGCCAATCGATTATAATTCTATTAATGAAGATGAAAATTCCAATATAAACGAGAGAGTTTCACAAAATGTAAAACTTTATATGAACAGGTTAAAGCAACATGTGCAAAATATTGACATTCATTTATATGGAAGTGTTATAAATTTTACGTATTTCAAAAACAATAGCGATTTAGATTGTTACATCGTTTATCCTGACGAATACACAAAAAATAAATTAATTCAATTCGTCACAGAAGATTCAATTCAATTTCGTATTACGCACATCAAAGTTCAACAGCTAAAACTTAGTTCTCCTGATTATAAAGATGAATTCGCCGACGTTTATTGTGTATATTTTGATAATGGAGATAAAATTGATATCAAAATTATTCACGGCAATGTCGGCCCATTAATTCAAAAACAGCATCATAATGGAATAATTTATATGTTTTTCTTATATATTATAAAATGGCTTTATTATTATGCGAATATTATTTCAAAAGACGCATTTGTTCGTTTAAAAAAAAAGGTATTTGAACTTAAAGATTATTTTTCAAAAATGACCGTCACAGTATTACATAAAACAAATAATAAAGATTTAGATTCTTAACTATCTATAATAACTATAATCGATATTGTGCAGGCGTTCTTAACGAAAGCGTTCGAGCCATCTCGTCCCGATAACAATCAAATGCAAGCGTAAAACTAAAATCGTTGCTAAAATCAACCAGCATTCCGTCGTGATACCTGAATTTCACCTTGACTTTACCCAAACGTTCCAATGGCGGAAAAAATGTGGTCAAGTTTTGAATAAGTCCGTTTCGCGAATCAAAATACTGCGTATTCGGGCATCCAAGTATGGGTATTTTGGCGAAAAATGAATTTACCATTCCATTATACGTATTATTTATTAGTCCGTTGGTATTGTGCGGATACGGTCTTAGCTCGTCCGCTTGGTTGCATTTATCAAGCTCCATGTAAAAATTGGTCTCTCCAATCACGTTTATTTTATTTGGCGCATTTATATAATTTCCACTTGATCCAAGCCAGTAATAATTCGGGTCTCCCGAATTCAAATATGTTAGGTTGGTAAACGATGGGTCGCTTAAAGGAGGAACTTCGTGCGTATCTGCTATCGGAGTAGAAGAATACTTTAGTTTTTCAAATCCTAAATAATACGGAAGTCCCCATTTTCCGTCTTGGCACAGTGGCGTGGTTGGTTTAGAACACGCAACATCATACTTGATGATTGCATCAAAACATAGATCAAATGCATCCACTTTGTTTCCAAATTGCAACTTTTGCGTAACTTCATTATAAACAACAATAAATTTATTATACCCCACGCCAGCATATTCTGATGTGTACAAGTTTAACTTGTTTGTTAACTCGTTTGCAAGTTGTCTCGGCGTATAAAATCCCTCCTCAATTGTTAGCTCTATGACCCCTGATGTAATGCTTGGAACAGAAAATAAAATTTTCGTATTGTAATAATTATTTTTAAACGTGTAATTATTCGACGGGAAATTGCACTCCACAAGACGAATTGTTTCAACATTCAAAAGCTGCTGGGGCAACATGATTTCAAAGTGGGCTCGATTTTTCCATTGACACTGGTCTCGATCTTCTGATGAAATTGAAACCAGTTTGCGATCCAACATGTACGTCTGCTGTCTCGAAATTAACGGATGGTCTGATTGTGTATTGAACATGTTCTTTTTCTTCTTGTTCTTCTTGAAATTCTTTTCCCTTTTTATATTTTGAATGAATACTTATATTATTATTATTTTATTTTTAAGTTTTTAATTCCTTAATTATCATTTTTATATCTTTTTCATTTTTTATTTTTTTTTATTTTTCATTTTTCATTTTATATTTTCCGATAAAAATAAAAATTGAAAATTTGAAAAGTATGACTACAATCATCACACATCGAGTCAATTAGAGTCAATTACAGTCAAATACAATCAATCAAAATGTCAACCGCAACCGCAACCGTTTCATCCTCGTCTCAGGCCATTATTCAAGGCCACTTGTTCAATCCTGAGACGGATACCAAATATTCAAAATGCAAGATCAATGCAAGTGGAGGTAAGAGTGTCGGAATCTATAACACAGCTACAGGTCAGTCGCTTTATCTCGGAACCCCCCTTCTCATGACTTGGGGAATGCAGGAGTACACCGACGACAAGACGGGAAAGGTATCGTATGAGTTTTCGCTTCAGTTCCCCAATGACGATTACGACAACGATGAGACAAGGGCGTTTCTCAAGGCGATGTCTGCATTCGAACAGAAACTCAAAGCGGATGCACTCGTAAATTCAAAGGAATGGTTTGCAAAGCCAAAGATGACACCCGACGCCGTCGATGCTTTGTTTACTCCTGTTCTCAAATACCCTTTGGACAAGGCAACTTGCGAGAAGGACATGAGCAGGAAGCCGACGATGAGGATCAAGGTGCCTTTTTGGCAAGGAAAGTGGGAGGGTGTCGAGATCTACGATGTCGACAGGAATTGCTTGTTTCCTTGCGCGGATCCAAGTGTATCACCCAAAGATATCATTACAAAGTTGTCCCATTTGAAGACAATGGTCCAATGCGGTGGAATTTGGTTTGCAAATGGAAAGTTTGGAGTCACTTGGCGCTTTGTTCAGGGAATGATTCAACCCAAACTTTCAATGCGTGGAAAGTGCCACCTGTCTTTGAGTTCATCTGAAAGCTCAAAAGAATCACAGAAACCAATTGCACTTGATCACCACGATTCGGATGATGAGCATCAGTCACAGCAACAGCAGCAGCAGAAGCAGTTCACAACTGCAACTGTCGATTCTGATGATGGTGCTAGTGATGGCGAAGAAGAGCGGGATGATTCACCTCTAAAGCGAACGGCGTCTGTTCCTGTTGCTGTTCCCGTGTCTACACCTGTGACTGTGACTACAGAAGCTCCAAAGAAGAAGATCGTAAAGAAGGTAGCTTAAATTACCGGTGTGTTTTGTGTTGTGCACATGTTTATAAATACAATAAAAAATGAAAAATAAAAATAAACGAAAATAAACGAAAATAAAATATTTTTTTTCAATTATATTATAATCTTATAATATAATTGAAAAAAAATGTATAGTCGTAGTAAAATTAAAAATTTGAATAATTGTTCAAATAAATGTTCATCTTTTAAACAAAATACAGATCCGCGTTATAAAAAAATTATAAACCATGTGAGAAACGTGAATTCCGTCGTTATTCATGATGTTTCTATATCAGGAGAGGGTGTTAATGGAATATATTCTATTTTTACAGAGTTGACATTTTTACGTTTATGCATCGAAAATGATTTATATCATCCACATTTGTATCGTTGGAGTGTAGGAGTTTCAGTTGGAAGTATTTTAATTACATTCATCTTAAATATACGATATTTATTTGAATGCCATTCTAAACAAATTGCGCTCGAATATCTTGACGCTTTGGAAAAATTTATAGATTTCGACAATATTCGGTCTTTATTTTTTAATTTAGGAGAAGGTAAAACGTTAGGAGATTTTGCACCTCGACTAATATTAAAAAATTTAATGTATGACGGCGCTTTATGTAGTAGACAAGCTCTTGTAGAACTATTACAAGGTAATCATAAAAATTTTAAATTTAATAATAAGAAACAATATTTTTTAAACAAAGAATATTATAACTGGTTAAGTTCTGATAAAAATCTGGATAATGTATTTTTTGTATGTTATGCACAAGGTCAAACTAAAATGGTAGTATTTACCGGAAATGATAAACGATTGTTATCAGGCATCAATTTTATTGATTATCAACTTATGCGATATGACAATTTAATTGAAGCAGTTTTGTGTTCATCGGCAATTATGTTATTGTATCCTCAGCCAATTATCAATCGCGATAAAGCTATTGATGGCGCATCTGCGGAAGTAAACCAGTTTGTTCATCTACAAATACTTGTTAATGTAAGTTACTTTTATTCCGCTAATTTAATATATACTCCTTTATTTTTGTTTTTCGGAATTACTCCAGTAGAAAATAACAATTTTTTAATTGTTGTAAATAAAAGAAATATCCAGTACAGATATGAAGATTTACTTCAATTTAAAAGATATTCAATCCCAATTGTAAACTCCATTGCAACACTTCTTACACGAAATACCCGTTTAAAATATAATGCAAAAACAAATGTTGCGTTAACATCTCTATTTCTTAATCAACCATTTATAAAAGAATTTTCGACAAATGATATAACTGATAATATTCTTACATCATTGAATATAAAAAGTACTATAATAAAAAATAATTTATATTTAATAAAAGATGTTCGTAGTAAATATAAACATGTTCCAACATTTTTGTTAACAGAAGAACAGTTTAATTCTGAAGGCGATATTTTTTGTGTAAAAAATGAATTCAAAACTTATAAAAAATATAAAAAAGTTTATAATACTTATAATGTTATTTCGTCAAATTCAATTACAAGTTCTCTATTATACGAGTATATTCAAAATGATAAGGTCGCGTTATTAGATCATAAATATAAAGAACAGTTGGACGAAAATGGAAAACTAATTGAAATAGTTTTAAATATTTGCAATTGTGACCAGTTTGTACGGAACTCTTATCGACACACTGAAAATTTTGTATTAAATGTATTGATCAAGAAAGATACAGGATTTTTTGATGATCTTGCCAACACTGGGTTTTTTTCGGGGAATACATTATTTGATATACATATAAGACAGTCATTATATACTGTAGATAAAAAAAATGTAAAATGTGAATGTTTAAAACCATTTGTAAATGAAATACAAGGAGTAGTAGATAACGCAATTGAAAAATTCTTAGGCCCTCAGCGATCTTAAATTAATAAAAAATTTAATATTTTTTTTCTTTTTATGGTTTTTAGGATTTTTTCATTAAATATTTTTATAAGTTAATGAAAATATGGTAAACATATTAAACATAAATCATAAATCATATAATATCATATAACATATAAATATCATATTATATGCCATCTGTATCCAAATATGCGTCTGCATCCGCATCATTAAAAAAAAATAAAAAAATACCGTCATCAACATCATCATCCTACGTAAAAGTCGCAACAGACACACTGTTAATCGTGGAATCTCCCGCAAAATGCTCAACCATTTTAAAATACTTGGGTCCAGGTTATCGCTGCATCGCAACAATGGGACACATGCGTTACCTCGACGGTCTAGATTCCATCGACGTAAAAAATGATTATAAACTCACCTTTACAATAATGGATTCGAAAAAGGCACAAATCGAAAAAATAAAGTCGGAAATGAAAATGGCAGCCAGGATTTTATTGTCAACAGATGACGATCGCGAAGGAGAATCGATTGCATGGCACATTTGCGACATGTTTAACTTACCGCTCGAAACAACAGAGAGAATAACATTTCACGAAATTACAAAAGATGCTTTAGAACGAGCCGTATTACACCCAAAAAAAATCAATATGAATATCGTGCATTCCGCACATGCCAGACAAATTTTAGATTTATTGATTGGGTATAAAATCTCTCCGCTCTTGTGGCAGCACATTTCTTCCGATAAAGGTTCCGCTTTATCCGCCGGCCGATGCCAAACTCCCGCTCTGCGCATCATATACGATAACGAACTAGAGAGAATTCAATTAAATGATAATAACGATAAAAATCAAAAAAAAGAAAATAGTTATCATTATTCCGTTTACGGCTATTTCACAAAATTCAATCTGCCATTCTCTCTAACTACCACATTTCAATCGGATAAAGAAAATATAAGTGCACTCGAATCTTTTTTACAAAAATCAATTCATACCAATACAAAATACACATTCAAGCGTAATGGGTCACCATCTACACATCGATCAAAAGCACCCGAACCATTCACAACCAGCCGTCTTCAACAATCGGCAAGCAACGAATTCGCATTCTCTCCAAGCGAAACAATGGAATCGTGTCAAAAATTATACGAACACGGCCTCATAACATACATCCGAACCACCGGGAAAAGTTACAGCGCAGAATTTATGACAAGTGCTCACCGTTTCATCAGAGAGAAATGGGGCGAAAAATATAGTAAAGAATACGAAAATGGTAAGGGCGAAATGTGTGTCGTAAATGATACAGTCGCTGCACACGAAGCCATTCGACCAACCGATCTTACGCGTCTAATGTTGTCGGGCGACTTTCACGCGAGAGAACAGAAAATGTATAAATTAATTTGGAAAAATACGCTCGAAAGTTGCATGTCGGATTATACATTTTTATTACTCGAAACTGCAATTGATACGAATATTCAATGCTCGGTGCATTATTCATATATGTACACATGTCAAAAGTCGCTTTTTTGTGGATGGAAAGCGGTGCAAGGGTTTACAAATGAACAGCTGCATCAGCAGACAATGATGGATTATTTGCTAAATGTTAGAGAGAATTCAGAAATTCCGTGCAATAAAATCGAAACAAAAATATCATTTGATTTAATCGGTGCACCGCATTATACAGAAGCGCGCCTAATTCAACTGTTGGAAGAAAAAGAAATTGGACGCTCGTCCACTTATTCTGCCATTGTCGAGAAAATCAAAGAACGCGAATACGTGAAGAAACAAAATGTGAGCGGTCAAAAAGTTGAATGCGTCGAACATCTAGTAGAAACACAAGAAAAGAAAATATCTTGCATAAAAACTTGGAGAGAATTCGGAAATGAAAATAATAAATTAATTATAACACCGCTCGGGAAAAATGTAGTAGAGTTCTTGATTTCGCATTTTCCTGACTTGTTTTCTTACAATTATACTAGAAACATGGAAGCGCAATTGGATGATATTGCAGTTACAATAGAACCAAACGAATCAACCCAGTCAAAAGATAAATTAAAAACAGTTTGTGATGAATGTTTTAGAGAGATTAGAGAGAATATTGCAAAATATAAAACGATTAAAAAAGAAAAAACATTCTTTAAAATCGATGAAGAACATGTGTTTTTAAATGGAAAATATGGACCGACCATAATGGTTCTTAGACCAGCGGATATAGAAAAGTATTCGAACACAGGGGGTGAAGTAAATTATAACGAGTTGATTCAAAGTGATAATGTTACATTTAAAAGGGTGAAATCGGGAATTATGATTGAAGATTTACAAAATGGAAAATATACAACTACAAATCTCTCTGAAATCCTTGTTGAAGATTCTTTAATAGAACGCGTTGTAGGAACGTACGGCGGATTCGACGTCTTGTTAAAAAATGGAAGATTTGGCAAATATGTAGTATGGGGAAAAGATGGAATTCAGCGTAAATCCATCGAAAAAACACACTTGCACTCAAAAACTATTCCTGATATTTCTCTCGACGAAGTCATTCGCATCATTGAAAACGAACCCGAATCAGATACGGGTACTGATTTAATAGGAATCATTCGCACAATTAACGATGATATAAGTATTCGAAATGGTAAATATGGAGATTATATATTTTATAAAACAGCCAATATGAAAAAACCTAAATTTATTTCTCTCAAAGGGTTAAATAAAGATTATAAAAAATGTGCAGATGCAGATATTATTTCATTTGTTGGTGAAAATAAATGAAAATAAATTAATGTTTTATATTTTTTATAACATTTATTACCATGTTATAAAAATTATATTGTCAACAAAATAACAATATATATTATATATCAAAAGATACTTAAAAAGACACTGCTAATATGAGTATAATCAAATAAAATGGTCAAGACATCTAAATCTACTTCCGCCACTTCGGCTGATTCTACTGTTCCCGCTGTTACTGTTACTTCCACTGTGTCGGATGACGTTGCACCCAAGCAACTTAAGAAGCTTCCCAAGCCCAAGAGCGTTAGTGTAGAATCGACTGAATCTGTTACTTCTTCTTCTACTTCTTCTACTTCTACTCCCGCCAATGTCGTAGTTTCTTCCAGTGATTCCTCCATTGTCGCTTCTTCTTCTCCCGACACGTCTGTTGCCCTTTTGAGCATGTATGCCGATTATTCTAGTAAACTTCAGGCAGCTCACGCCACCTGGACCACTCTGCGCAGCGAGTTTCGTCTGCTTGAGCGTCAAACCGCGCGCGAGCTCAAGAATGCTGCCAAGGCATCTCTAAAGAAAAGGCGCAAGGTTGGCAATCGCGCCCCTTCCGGCTTTGTCAAGCCCACTCTGATCTCCAATGAGCTTGCTGGCTTTCTTGGCAAGCCCGAGGGTTCTGAGATGGCGCGTACCGAGGTTACCCGCGAGATCAACAAGTACATTCGCACCAACAACCTTCAAGATAAGGAGAATGGTCGCAAGATTAACCCCGACAAGAAACTGACTTCACTTCTCAAATTGAAGAAGGGCGATGAGCTGACTTATTTTAATCTTCAGCGTTACATGTCTCCCCACTTTGCTAAAGCTGCATCTGCTGTCGCCGCTTCTATTGCAGCAGCAGCAGCCAGCACTAGCGCTAGCACAAGTGCGTCTTCATAAAAGTAACAAAACAAAACAAAACAAAACAAAACAAAATAAAACAAAACAAAACAAAACAAAACAAAACAAAATAAAACAAAACAAAACAAAACAAAACAAAACAAAATAAAATAAAACAAAATAAAAAAATATTTCATTTGTAATGAATGAAATGAAATATTTTCTTATAATTTTCGAATACTTATAAAATTGATGCTATAATCATTTTATAAGAGCATATGTCGCCCATGTTGTAAATGCAAAAAGAATGCCACCCCACAACGTGTCTGTTAACGCCAATTTCCACGCATACTGTTTAAACATGGCTAGATTCGTCAAATCAAAAGTTCCATATAAAAATATGCCCAATAAAAATGCATCAAATATCGATTTATTTTGAGAAATTATAAAATAGTAAAATATGCCAATGACGCACACATAGGATAGAAGCGCGCCATACACATTCAACTCTAAAGGCGATTTTTGGATCAGTTCCACATTTTTTTTAAAACCCAACATTCCAATATTGTACAAGTACAATACATCAACTGTCAATAATATTGAAGAAGAAGTAATAAAAGGAATAAGTTTTTGAAATGTTATTGTCATATTTTTATTTCGTTTATTCTTTATTTATTTATAAAATAATTAAATATAAAAGTATATTATAATATATTATATTTATATAAATTAATTATTAAATATCAATTTATATTAGATGAATCCGATACATTCTATTTTTCTAAAGCACCCAAAAGAACTAAATATGACATATTTTGAACATTTGAAACATGCATGCTCTTACGGTTTTCGATCATTACAATGTTCTCTTGTATTCATAATTCACGGAATCGTACCATGTTTATTTGAACACACTGGATCTACTATGATACGAAAATTAAACGATGATTTGCAATCACACTCAAATAAAAAATATGATGATAATGTTGAATAAATATAAATAGTATACATTTTTACATTTTTACATTTTTACATTTTTACATTATCATAAAATGACAAATAACTAAGTTGAACGCGATTCTCTTTTTGCTTCTTGGCTTTTTCTAAAATTTCCATCGCATTCTTGATTTCAAGTTCGCTTATAATCTTGTCATCGTTCAAATCAATGGAACTTTGCAGTTTTTTGAATTTTTCAGGCAACATGCAAAAACTGCTCTTGTCGTTAAATACATAATCTGATAAAATGATAAATGCGGCAGTTAATGTTAATGCAACATATATATTGCGCGTCCCCATCCACGCAATCGTAAATATCAGAAACTCTTTCGTGATTGCGTATTTCAAATACGATTCTGCAGATGGACTCAAATTCAATTGAATGTACCTTGATCCTATATTTAATGTCAGCATCATTATCCCCGCAAAAAACATATTTGTATTTAATGAACTTATCCATTCATGCGCCTTGTAAATCATTTTTTTAATTATATATTATACTAAATCTATACTAAATCTATACTATATTATAAAATAAAATATAATATACTATAATATTTTATTTTATTTTATTTTATTTGTTCTTTATTTTATCTTAAACTTGTGATGATCCATATACAACTTTACATTCACCTGTTTTTGGTTTATACGAATAAGATTTCACAACTTGTTCTACACCATTTTTATTTAATATAACATACCGTGTATTTGTTATAGTCGGGGATACAAGATACTTCAAATCACTTTTTTCTCTATCTTCTGCGTTCTCAAATGGCACCCCCGCTGCTTCAATATCATGTTCAGCTTTAATCAGGTACGTTTTACCGTTTACTTTTATAGTAGTATTTTCAGTAGCTGTTCCGACTAATTTTACCTTTGTTGAATCTGACATCACACCACCTTCTGAATACATTAATGCATCGACATCAGTTTTTGATTTAGTCGATGAATAAGTTACAAAATAATTATGAGGAGCGATATTAGGTGTTGTTTTGGGAACTATAGCACCAACAGGTAACGCGGTAACATCAACTAACGACATAGCACCCTGACTCAATGCACTATTATGACGTATAACTGACATTTGATCTGGTTTAAGTCGATCACCTAGAGTAAATTTTAACACCTTTTTACTCTGGGGCGCGACTGCCTTACCGCGATAAGAAATCCCTCCTTTGCAATTTTGACAACCGACATTTGCACCCATTATTTAAATATATTCTAATTTATATTATAACAATAGATTATATTTTTCTTAAATATTTTATTTGTAAATTTACTAATTTAATTGTACAATTCTATTTTGATAAAAATAAATGTCGTTATTATTTTTTTCTGACATTTCAAATACTTGTTCTTGTCTACCCTCTTGTCGACTCTCTTGTTGTTCCTCATCTTCTAATCGCCTTTGAGCTAAAGGTGACGGATAGTATTTATAATACAATATTTGTATTGTCGATATAATCGTCGTTGCCCAAGATATAATAACATACCACATTCTATAATAAATGCAATATGTCGACCAAATAATTCCGGCTGATAAGCGCATCCATAAAAAATATGACGAAATATCATCTGCTTTTTTCAATTTATATGTCATCCACATTTGTGGAAGATTGTACACCATACTCAACACATTTCCGATATTCACAATAATTGTCATAAATAATTCTACATTCGGATTGCCCGGATTATCTAAAATACCATCATTGGTTTTATTAATGCAGTCGCTCATTTTTAACAGCTACTTTATGTATATCATCATTTCTTTATGTTTATTTGTAAAAACATAAAGAATATACCTAGTTAATCATTCATTCATTCATTGTATGCTATGCTGCATTATTCATCTAACATATTTTCCAGCTCGCACAAATGAATCAACTACAAAAATAACAAATACTCCCAAAAAACAGTACAAAATCAATTCTTCCGTTACACTTCCCGTCTTTTCATCTTGCTGGTCTTCAAGCATTTGTATAATGTGGTTCATTTTTTGCAAAATCTCATCTTTGGGAACATCGGCTGCTGCTGCCATAGCATTGGTTGCAGATGGATTATTATAAGGCGCATACTGCTGATAATACTGTCTTGCATACGTACTCGGTAAATTTTCGAAATTCTCTCTTGTTACCACATCATCAACATGCGCTTGTTCACTTTCACGATTTTGTTCGACATGATGGGTTGGGTTGGTTGGATTGGTTGGATTGGTTGGATTGGTTGGATGATAATCCGCTAAATCAGATTCAGATTCGTCCATTCCATTAGTTCCATCTTCTCCTTGTGGATAATTTGTGCTACTGGTGACGGGTTTAGCGGCATTCAGTTTACTCATAAAACTTGCTACACGTGATTGCGACTGTGTCTCTTGTGCTTGTTCTTGTGCTTGTTCTTGTTCTTGTGCATGTGTTTGTGCTGGAGGACGTTTTATTGTTTTTCGCATAGATGATGGTATTTTTTTTACTCCGTTATTTCCTCTATTTTGACCCTGATTTTGATTCTGCGTCATTCTAATATTTGCATTTATGTTGTCTGTATCCACTGAATCATCGTTATTATATGGTGAAGCATATTGTGCTAAAGACATTGATTGTTCTATTCTCCTATAAAAAAATGAGATTTTATTTTAAAAAACATACGGAAAATAAAATATATTTATTTATATTTTATTTATATTTTATATTTAATATCTTAATTATTCTTAATGTATTTTATTTAGTTTTTCATTTTTATTTTCTCATCGTAATTTATACATTTTATACATCGTGAACAATATGGTCAATATCGGTATGAACAATATGAACAATATTTTTAATAATATGAAGGAAACATTTTTAATAAATATAAATAATCGCAAAACATTCATGATACAACTTGTTGCTATATTTGTTACGCTTTATGTATATGTAAAACATTTATACCGTCTTCAATATTATTATAATACACTGATCGGTCGCATCATTCTCGTTTTGCTCATCCTTTTTAGCTGCAATTATCGCTACATGTTTGTCACATTCACATTAATTGCGTGCATGTTTGCCATCTCCTTCAAAACATATGAAGGGTTCGGCGGCGGCTCCTATGAAGGGTTCAGTTTGACCGACGTCGACTCCATTTCATCTAGAATTAAATCCAGTTTGCCAGCATCCATGGTGTCGCTGCCGTCTAATCCCACACCTCAAAATATTTACGACTATTTGAATAAACAAACTTGCGCAAGCGGCAACTCCGACATTTATTCTCAAATTATAACATCGCCATCTTCTTCTGATGATGCAAAAACTCTAGCAACCACTGCATTCGGACTCAATAGTGCCATGTGTAAAAGCGGAACCACATTCTACCAAAAACCGCAGGCACTGTTTGATGCATTTAAAGGTGATTGCACCGGTGCGTCTGCACCAGATAAAAAAATGATGGATCTCGCAACTTCTGTTACTGCCGACCCAAATTCTGTCAACATTTTTAGCGCACCTCTAGTCGCCATTGCAAACTGGTTATCCACCACCAATAGCGCCATTTGCGGAGCCGCTACACCTGCACCTGCACCTGTTACTGCACCTGCTTCTTAGAATGGTTTATTTTTGTACTTTATAATACAGTAATTACTAGTAGTTATTAATTTGGAAAACATATTAAACATAATTTAATGTATTTAATATATTTCTTAGAATAAATGATCGACGTTGTTGCAACATCAATCGCATTATCTGTGTTTTTTGTGGCATTAATTGCAAGTTGCTGCATTAAAAATAAATATTATGAAGACACATACGCATATAATAAAAAAATGGCGTCGTATAAACCACTTCTAGATGACAGTTTCACGGATAGAGTTGTATGAAAATTAAATTTAATATCCATTTAATAATATAATACATGTTCAGTGTATGAAGAAACGCATTCTGGGTGATGACATGTTTCTAGAAGAGTATTTAACCAACCACCCCAACAATTACAACAACCCAATGTATTGGAACAGCCGCTCTGACAATCCCCCCAGCAGAAACCACCGGAGTTGTGATATCCAGAATCACACCATTCTGTACAAGAAAAAATTATCCAATCGTCCTCAGACCATCCCATTTGAGTTATATAATATCCAGCAGGACAATTACAATTATATGTATTTACATTATTTTGTAAACAAACGCTGCTATTACCATAATCGATGTCAAAGCGAACATTTTTATATTCTCCCTTGTGTATTTTTTTTAATTTTTTCATTTTATCTGATTTATTATCCAATTGTATTTCCTTTGTTGAAATATAAAATACTACTTTATCATTTTTATTTATTTCAGCTTTCTTTATTACAAAAATGTATTTTTTATAACCAATTTCCATAACTGTAGTCGGTGTAAAACCTGGTACACTATTAAAATACAAAACCCATTCTTTCCCAGTTTTTAAAACTACATCTCGGTCTTCATTTATTTGATAATCTACAGTTACGACTTTATCTGGATTATCTTCTGCATATTTTTTTGCTTGACGAAATTCATTAGGACGTTCTTGTTCTATATTAGAAGGATGAATGGGTAAATGAGTTAATTGAGCGATTCCCTTTGGATCAAACACTTGATATAGTAAAAATTTTCCTATTTTATTAAATTTAATTTTATGACTATATTCACTATTATTTTTTATTTCAACTATTTTTATATCACCTTTTACAACTTGATCATACGAACGAGATCTACTGGAAGGTCTTGGTGGATTTTGTTTTAATTTTTTTATTTTATTTTCAAATAATTTTAATTTACCATATTCGTCAATATCTGTCATCATTTTCTGCGTAACATGTAATTTAATATATTCATCTGCAATTATTTTTTCAGAATCACCTAATAAGTTTCGTAATTTTTCAGCATTGGTTTGAAATTCCTTAACTTCCGCTGAATTATAAAACTTATTTACAATCTCACTAAAATCGGGTAGATTTGTACCTTGGTATACACCTATTTTTGATTTAAGCTGGGTTGATAATAGCTGTAAACGCGCATCTACTAAACTTTTGTAGGTTTGTAATGATTGAGATTCCGACATTTTATAATATATATATATAATATATATAAAATATTAATTATAATATTTTATTAATATTTTATTATAATATTTTATTATAATATTTTATTATAATCTAGATAAATATTTATTTTCATTCTTATTCTTCATCTTTATCAATGTACATTTCTTTCCCTATCGTTTTTATCAGTTTCTTTTCACTTATTTCGGGTATTGGTGTGCACACGTGATTCATCGTCGTAATAAATCGATCCTTCTTTTCATCATTCGTTTTTATCTCCGGGTCTGAATCCCTCAAATCCTTTAGTGTAAACATTTGTTTTTTAGATAGTGCACCTATCGACTCCTTGAGTTTCACATTCCCGTCATCCTTTTCCCACTTTTCCTCGTCTTTGATATACATGACATCCCGCTTCTGATCCGTGCAATGAATTGGACGTTTATACACATCCAATTCTTTGAGTCCTCTCAGCATAATCGTGCTCACGCTTTCTTCCAAACTCTTGTCTCGCGTTATTTCCAAATCGTGAAACGTTACCTTGAGAGATTTTATAAAATCGCACATGTTTATCGCATCCTTGCATTGCTCGTTTAAAAAAATATTAATATTGAATTTCTGCTTGATGTTATTCGTCGTCGTAATCGTGCTCGACCCATTCGTGTTGATTTGGCGCATCATCTCCTTCAACATGTTATTCTGCTCCTTCATAAACGTCTTCATCGACTCATTGTCCTTTAAAAGTTGAATAATAATCTCGTCTTTTTCCTTTTCCGGCATCCCAGCATTCATCAACTCTGTAGGTTCTATATCGCATTCATTGTGTATCGTTTTCGATACATCTTCTTTTTGTTCATTAGTTCCGTGTTTTTTATATTGTCTATATTGTTGTTTGGGATGTTGTATTTTACATTTATGGCGATGTTTGCAGAGTCCTGACATATTTTTATAAACGTTTCCACATGCGTTACATTTGTATTCCTTTTTTTCCGGTTCCACATTATTATTTTCAATCTTTATATTTTCTTTATACTCGTTTATTTTTTTCTTATATTCGTTTATTCTTTCTATTTCTTCAACCATGTTCTTATGTTTACGAGTGCTCATATGTTGATCCATATGTTTTTTTTGAAAACATTCATATTGACAATAACTACATTTATAATTATTATTATTTTCAATATTCGTTTTATTTTCAATATTCGTTTTATTTTCAATATTCGTTTTATTTTCAATATTCGTTTTATTTTCAATATTCATTTTATATTCTCCATTTTTTACATTCGTTTTTATTTCACCATCACTTGGTACTTCTGATGATGTATAAAATGCGTCATAATGATACTTCTCTCTCAATAAAACATCAGTATGCGTTTTACATTCATTGTATTTTTCTATTTCTTTGATCTTCCAACATTTCCAACCCCCATTGTTATTTATAATATCAAATATTTCTAAATATCGAATTTCCGATTGTTTTTTCAACACATGTTTTCTCTGCACCATATTCGTTGTATGCCCTATAAATATTTTTTTTATAGCTGGATTAATACAGTAAATCTTGTAAAATATCATGTTCCCATAATCTATTTTAATTTTCGGCATTATTTTTTTAATAAACCTATTTTATTATATAATAACCTTATATTTATATCTAAATACTTTATTATTTTATTTAATAAAATAATAAAGATAAATTTTAACTATTTTTTATACATTTTTTCCTTTATACTATTGTCTATTTATTGTCCATTTTTCTCATATTATCCGTTTAGGGCGAAAATAAGTTGAATTATATTTCCCTTTATTTTTGATTCATCTCTCCTTCTCTCCAACAATTTGTAAAAAATTGTAAAAATAAACAACGAAACTACAAATATATATATTAATATATATGTATATATATTATCTAGGAAAATGGAACAACAACAGCAACAGCAGGATGATGAAAAATTTATGAACGATAACGGATTTCAATGTAATCCATTCGATGAAGAGAATCCTCCGAATTTTTTTATGATAAGTGTTAAAGAAGAAGAAAAAGATGATGAACTTGTGAAAACAATTAAAAGATTAAGAAAACAAAATATTCATTGTTTACCTTACGGATATTTGGATGTTGGATTAAAAGATAGGATGATACGAGGACCAATGAGTTTACAAGATGCTATTGATGCTGATAATGCTGCTCAACAAGCTGCTCGAGATAATTTTTTTCGTGACAATCCTCCTGCTTCTCCTGCTTTACAAGTAGCACAAAGAGCAGAAGCAGTAGTAGTAGATCTAAGCGATAATATGGAAGCGGCTCAGAATGCCGGGTTAGAGTATTTTCATGTAAATTATCCAATATTGAATAGTTCTATTACATTGTATGGTGAAAACCATGGAGATAATTATACTAAATTTTTAGAGGGTTATATAAAATATCTTTATGATTCACAACAACGAGCCAAAATTTTAATAATAGAATCAACACCTTCGGATTTGTATAAAACTAAAGATAAAATTGACGGTTTTATTCCTCTAAAAATGATGTTAAAAAGTGAAAATGTAAAAAACAAAATACAAGCAGCTAAATTGTTTACTACCCCTATTCGCTACTTTACTGCACTTTTTGTATATGATGTCAGTTTTCCAAACACTCGAATTATTAATGGAGATTGTAGACCTAATGAAATGGTACGTTTTAACCAAGAAACTGATGACATGATTGTTGCGCATATTGAAAACGAATTGCCAGATGACACTCCAGTTGATGAAACATTTTTAGCTAAATTCATATCAATGTGGGAAAAACAACTGTCTATTTTTAGACCGCTATTAGGTTATGTTAAAACAAACAAAGTAACGTCAATTTTTGAACGATACAACAGAAGTGTAGAAGAGGTTACTGATGCGCTAACACATATTAAGACAATGCGCGACCTTACAGGATATTACGAGCTTGTTTTAAAGGAAGCATGGGCATCACTATCTAATTTAAATATGTTATTAATTATAATACGTAACATGAAGAAAAATGTTGACATTACTTTATTTATTGGAAAAGCTCATATGAGTAATTTAACTCAATCCATACAAGATTTTCCATTTGAAAGTTATTTTGAAACTCAAGAATTAGAGAGGATGAAGAATACCCATCAAAGAATAGTACAACAAGCAGTGACAATGAGAAGGAACGAAGGGAGAAGAATGAAATTCCCTGATGGCTCTCCTCTCGATTCCGGAGGAAAGCGAACAAGGAAGCACATAAAGAAGCGAAGCACTAATAAAAAGTGTCGTATTCATAAGAAGCGTAGGCGCATATCTAAAAGGCATTAATGCTCCCCTAAATGTTTACACCCTTGAAGATTTAAAATGGGACAATATTCAGTAAATTTAGTTTTTTCAAAGTCGCATTCCGATAAATTGCAAACCTCTATTTGAATCTGCATTTGAATCCAATAATCTTCTTTTGGAATTCCATTAATCTCTATTCGCATTTTTGGGGGGGGTGACTTTTGGTAATTTACATTTTCCTTCCTAATTTGTTTTATCTTAATAAATTTTTTGTACTATTTATCTTATGTAAAACATAAATATCTTATTTGAGTCATTTTTTTATTGAAATGTTCCT
>Ga0209500_10000153_pt1 | contig 61691 bp, 62 predicted proteins | sample S_140212_EF_Meta_FD_187323 | JGI IMG/M metagenome (GOLD analysis project Ga0209500, IMG submission 187323) | Freshwater microbial communities from Lake Simoncouche, Canada to study carbon cycling - S_140212_EF_MetaG (SPAdes) (version 2) | ecosystem: Environmental > Aquatic > Freshwater > Lake ... | reverse complement strand
AAGCTTTCTTTTACTGATATTCTTGCTGAATTCAGAAAACTCATTGATTTTTTCATTTTGTTTAGTTTCGACAATTTTATTTCTTTTTCCTCTTATGCTTTCTCTGAAAACTTTTTTATTCAAAGGAAGCTTGATATAGGAATTGAAGAAACTGTCAGCATTTTCATTTTTATCATCAATTATTGACTCAAGCATGGATGATAAACTTTGTAGTGAAGATATTCTTTGACTTTCTTCATTTACAATTAATTCTTTTATGTTTTCCAAAAGAAGATTTTGATTATCTACTTTATAAGAAGCGTGAACAAAGTTACTATCTGGTGTTACAAATGTAACTTCATTTTCATTAATGCAATGTACAGTCAAACTTTCTACCTTCAATTTTTCGGCAATTATTTCAGCAGCTTCGTTTATTTCTTTCAAAGCTACATTAATAGATCTTTTTTCTAAGCCGTTAATAACATCTATGTCTATTAGTTTTCTCTTCATAATTTTTTTACTCCCCAATAGGTTTCAACAATAATTAATTCTATATATTGAAGAAATCTTTAATTTTCTTACAAAATAAATGATTTTTGTGATTTATAATCTTTTCAAATATATTTTAAATTCTAAACAGTAAATAACTTGAAATCATATAAAGTTACAATATGTATTAGTGAAAGTTATAATTTATGACATCTTTTAAAAATTTTTTAAATTGTAGAGAAGCATTTCAAGTTGGAGTTGAAAAAGATTACCAATATGACATGGAAGAAATATTTCAAGCAGCTAAATTTTATATTGTTAAAAATCCAAAAAAAATGAAAGATTTTTTAACTAAAGAAGCAGAAAGAGATGATGACTTGAAAAGCAATATTCACTTTTCATCTTTACTAAATAAAAATAAAAATAGCGAAGACAATCCTATTAAACCTTTGGGAGATTTTGTTGGTTATGATATGGGTAAGCCAACACAATCTCCCATAGGGGATTTAGATTAACTTCCTTTTATGGAAGCAATTTCTTGTAATATTTTTGAAATATTATTTTCATTTGACTTTAAAATGTTTTTAATTAAAGGTAATTCTTTTTCAATTTCTTGATATTGAAAAACTGTTTGAATGTTATTCTCTGATAAAAACAAGATAACATCTTTTCTTTTTGTTTTTTGGTGAAGTCTACCATTTGGAAATTTATCACACATTGGGAATGCAAGCTTAAAGATTTCTGGCTGTGATAAATTATAAGAAACCATTGGATTTCCTGGTATTCTAGTAATTTCCTTCTTGTTTAATTTGTAGAATCCTTTGTATTGACTAAAAGAAAATATTTTATTCTCTCTTAAAAGACAAAGAAAATCTTCAAGTGGAATTATTTCCTTGTGTTTAACTCTATCTTTGCCCCATACCAAATCTAGAAATTCTGAGAATTTTATCTTATTGATTCTGTGAAAATTAAGATTGATCTTGTGATCAGGATTATTTTTCATGTAATCTTTAAAGTGCTTTGTAGATCTAATATTATTACTTAAGAAAATATCTTTTATTTCATCAATTGATGAAGTTTTAATTCTGTGAGGAAAATATTTATCGAAGAAATCGGATTCTCTCATGTTAAATCTATCCCAAGGCCTTGAGGGAATAGAAATAGTATCTTTGTTTTCAAGATAAAACTTTCGGTGCATTCTACTGGAACATAAATTATTATCTTGCATTATTTTTATTAATTCATCATCTGACACCTTATATTCTTTTTCACTCTTTTTAATTTTTGCCCTATCAGGTATTGCTAAGTCTAGAAAATCCCATGCTGGCATATTAAATTTTATCCAAGGATTAGCATAAACACCATTTAAGTTATCTTTGTTTTCGTTGTAGAATTTTTGGTAATCTTTAATTGTATAGATTTTGTTTGATCTTATTATCTCAAAATGATCTTCAATACTTAGCCTAGTTTTCTTAATGTAAATTGATTTGTTCCTAGTTGGGAAAATTTTATTAAAGAATTGAATGCATGAGATATTGTCTTGATTTAACAACCAAGGTTTTCTTGGTAATTGTCTGCCATCAATTTTACCTTCGTTTTCTAAGCAAAAATTTAAGTATTTTTTATGATTGTGCAAATTCTTTTCCAGCAGAATACTAACAATTTCTTCTATAGAAAAATCACTATTGTTTTTATTGAATATTTGATTTCTGCTTGACATTTCTTCTCCTTTGATTTAAAAGTAATAGTGTTATTATTGCAGAAATAATATCAAATAGCAAGTAGTTCTTTTGATAATTCTGCAAAATGTGGAAAAGAAGTCCATTCTCCTTTGAAAAACTGTGATTTTCCTGCAATATGGTAAATTAATAATATTTTTAAAAATTCATCTGTGAATAAACATGAACTATTTGATTCTTTTGAATAAAAAGTTCTAACGAAATTTTTAATTTCATCGTAATCTTCGTTAAAATCAGTATTTTTTAAATTGTTGTTTAATAATTGATTTTTAATAAAAAACTCAGGTGTTCCTGAAAATCCAGCAAGCAAAGTACTCTTACAAATAATTTTATTTTCCATTATAATAAAAGGAAAATAAAAATGTCTCATCAGGGTGTAATTTTTATCTTTGTGATTTTTCAAAAAACTTAAATCTTCTGTTTTGAAATTAAAATTTTTCAATACACTTTCTGAATAAAAACTAAGAGGTAAATAACAACATAATAAATGTTGATTTTTAGAAAATCCACAAAATTCAAAATGGGCATGAGTAATAAATTCTGCAAAAGCATTGTGAATTGCTTTGAATTGTAATTGATTGTGGTTTGAAATTTGCAAAGCTGATGTTGATGCTGCAAAATCTAAATCGCTTTCATCTAGATTGTTGACTTCAACTTCTTTCTTAAATAATCGTTCACAAATTCTTTCAACAGCATGTTTAGAAAAATGAATTTCATACTTTTTACCATCGACTTGTATGTTTTTAAAATGTTGATATGTTGTTCCAAATTCCGATTTTGTTGTTTCAAGCTTTAGAAATTTAAAATATAAATTTCTATTTAAAAATCCCATTATGTAAAAATATTTTGGGAAATGGTTTTGGAATCCTGTTTTATTCCAAACAAAATTTTTAAAAAAGTTGATGATTGTTTGTGTGCAGAAAAAATATAAATCTTTTTTTGTTTTTATGTTTGTATGTTTTGAAAGCAATTCTACAATTGGAAGTTCTAATATTTTTTCCAATTCATAACTTTTAATAAAACAAGGATTGATATTATTTTTTTTAATGTGTTTTAAAAATTCATATGCTAATTTTTCTTGAATGTTCTTTTCTTTTTTTGAATTAAGTTTAATTAAAAAATTTCTATAAAGCTTTTTAATTTGCAGATGTATTTTTTCTGGTGCATTCTCTATTGAGAATACTTCTATGCTTGGAAATTTATTAAGAATTTCATTTTCATTTTTTTCTTTTTTTAATTTAGCTAGTCTATCCTTTGACATAGGCATCTCCTTGATGTTAAATTTTTGTTTATGTTACAAAAAAATTATTTAAAATCAAGGATTTAATTAAAAATATTCATCTTCGCTAAAATCTATTTCTTCATTGTCTTGTTCAGCTGCGTAATCTTCAATGCCCATGTCGAATAATTCTATTTCTTCAGGAGTTGGGTCTGGCAATGAACTTGGTTGGTTTGACTTTCCTGAACTTTGTTTGCCTATTTCAGGAACAGAAGGCAATTCTGATTCTTTGTCATTCAAAGCTGGCAATTCTCCTTCAGGAGATAAATCTGGATTTGGCCCTTCTGGTGTTGCTCCAATTTCTGGATTTTCTTTTGATTGTTCATCTGCTGGAATTCCAATTCCTAGCAATTGAGGATTTTGTCCTAATATTTGCATTTTGGCATCTTCAAGTTTTTGAATTTTAAGTCTTGCTAACATTTCTTGAGTATCATCTACAGAATACTTTAAATATTTTGTTATGATGTCATAATCAGATAACAACAAGGAAGATTTTATTGTTGATGCATTTGTAATTCTTGCACTTATAACATCTGCTCTGCTTAATTCTCTCCAATCACTTGGAGGTGTCATTTTAATCATAAGGTCATTATAGCTTTCCTTGGGATAGCCTTTAAGCCTTAAATGTCTATGAGCTATTTCCCAAATGCCATCTTCTACCGCTGATTGAAATCTTTCAACAAGTCTAGCAAATCTGCTATCTTGAGAACTCAATGTCATTTTAGTTATTGAGAAATCATTTGCTTGAAAATAACTTAAGGGGAAATTTAAGGAAATAAATAATTTTTCTTTGAAGTAATTAACATCAGATACCTCACCAAGATTAGTAGCTCCTGGTAGTGTTTCAATTTTAGTTTGTGAATTAGGTCTTGTGGGTAGCCAAAAATCTTCGTCAATTGCAGGAGCATGCCATCTTTCATCTATGGATGATGCACCACCTCCACCAAGATTACTTGTTGTAGCTTTTCGTTTTCTAAACTGTGATTTCATTCTTTCAATAAAAGCTTCTGCTTTAAATGGTGGTAAAGTACCAACATCTATATAAAAAATTCTTCTTTCAGTACTTCTGGATAATCTATAAACTAACATTGCATCTTCGCATAATCTTAATTGTTGTGCTGGCCCTCTTGCTGGCTCAATTACACTAACACCATAAGGATAAAATGTTTTTCTGTCTTCTCCAATCCGCACATGAACAATTTGTTCTGGAGCAAACCTTATTGCAGTTGCACTCATTAATTTTGCATCATCTGTGTCAACAACAGGAGAGGAAAGTAAAGATGTGTAATCTGGCCCTTCTTTACTTTGTTGAAATTCTATGCAATTTCCTTTTGTCGTTTCAATTCTGTACATAGAATCTGCTGGCAATCCTGTTATTTTGTAAATACCTTCTGTAGGATTTTCTTGATTAATAACAATTTCCCAAAATATATCTCCATGAGCTAAAAGATTTTTAAAATCAGACCATAATCTACGATTCATATTCAACATGCTTCTGTGGAAAAACAAAAAGGTCAACTCTTCTTTGACATCTTGATTTTCACAACGAATATCAAAAACATTGTTATCGTTGTTTCTTTGGCAGTTGTGTACAATAATTGAATCTGTTGCAAAATTATGATGTTTTTCAACAGTAAGGTCATATACTTCTTGAATGGAACCTTTTTCTACGCTTAAAACTTTTCTTCTGTCTTTAAATGTTTTTAAATATTTGATTTCCTTAAATGAAAAACCATGATTTTTCAATCTATATTGAGTAGTTCGTCTGTGAACTTTTGTTTTCATTGAAACATCTTTTATTTTCATGCCAGCAGATATCAATCTGGTGGTCATATTAATAAGATCATACTTATCAATGTCTTTTTCTGCTTTAAACTCATCAACAAATTGTCTTTCGTGAATCCAACCTTTATTATGTGTGAAAATTCTTGGATATTGTGAGATTTTTGATTCTGTTAAATCTTGATTAGGTTTTATTCTGTAAAAAGGCATTATTTCATCAAAAGGTTTGAGTTTGCCAGCTTCTATCCAACTTCCATCTCTTTTTAATATTTTGTGATCTTCTGTACATTCTAAAAAAGAAGCATTGTCAAAATAAACTTTAATAGTTTGGCTAGTTTTTGTAATTCTTGGATCATATGCCCAACCCAATGTGTAATCTTTCTTCTCAGAATCATAACAATAAACTAAAAATTTTTCATTTTTTTTTGTTTCGTACAGTTCCTTCATAGTTTTCAAACCAAAAGGAGTTGAAATTTTTGTATCACCTGAAATACAAGCCTCATCTGAATAAATGTTTAAAACAGTTTCTATTTCTGGCATAGCTCTTAAACGATCATATTCTTTATAACGAGACATTCTATTTGCAATAGTTGATAAATCAATAAAATCATTGCTTTCTCTGAATCTAACTATTCTTTGATCTTGACTACCGTAAAACCCACCATCTGGGCTTAATGAAGGAACTGAATCAGGTTGTGAGATCCCTGCACCAATAATATCTTTGGTTGCTATTTTCTTAGTTAAAGGATCTTCAGAAAAAGCATATGTGAATGTTTTATAAAAATCAGCCCAAATTGGAGATGGCATACTAAATTTCCTCTTATGTACTTAACTATCATATATATGTATGCTATATTTTAACAGAAAAAAAGTGATTTTACTAATATCCCATTATGGATGTGGTGTTCTTGATTTGTACAACATTATGTTATATCATTCGAGAATTAATGGGTTTTTGAATAATAATCCTGAAAGAACTGTGGATTACAACGACCCAACTTGTTCGTTTCTTAAGAAAAAAGATCATACATGGCAAGGAAAAGATAAAATTTACTTAGATACAATTTTTTTTAATTATAAAATTGGATGTAAAAGTTTATTTAAAAATGAGGATGTTGAATTTTTATTTTATTTGGGAAATGGAATTGAAACTCTTGATAAAATAAACAAACAAACAGGTTATAACGCTGATATATCAAAAAGATATTATTCTTTTAGGTTGAGAAGAATTTGTGAGCTTATGTGTCAAGTTCAAAATCCTAATGTTTATATAGAAGGTTATTCTGACAGTAAAAATTTGTGTTCTCATATTAATCAAAAATACAAGTTGTTTCCATCTTTAGATTTCACATTAAAATACGAAAAGGAAACACATGGAATTCCAGAAAATTGTTTTGAGAGATATTTTTCTTTTATGATTAAAATGAAAGAAATGAAAAAAATTAATATTTTTTAATCTAATAAAATACTGTTTGGAGTTGATGTGGAATTTTTTTCTATTTTTTTATTTAAAAAATCAGATTCTTTTTTTATTAAGTCATCTATTGTTTTTAAATTACCTTTTGTGTTTTTTGGATCTTCTTTTGCACTTTCTTTTTTCTTTTTTAATTTATTTTTTTGTTTCAATTCGTTTATTTCAATTATTTGAAAAGCTTTTTGAAGCAGAGGTATAATATCTTTGTTTTCTCTCATGGAAAGATTTACTGCTAATTTTAAAACATTTTTAAGTTGATTATTGTTCATGAAAGCACCTTTAAAATATTTGATTCGCAATATTGGTTAAATATACATTAATTGTAATTAAAATACTCCAGCCAAATTCTTTCAGTATGTCATTCTTGTTTCTGTATTTGTTTATCAGCATTTCTTTTGTTTGTTCATCTAGATCATTTGGATCGTTGTCGAAATCATAATTATCATCATTAAAAACAATCATTTTATTCAAACTTTCTTTAAGCTCTTCCCTTAATTGATTAACAGTTTGGCTCTGAACAACAACATTGCCTGAATTTGATGACTTCATGTTAAATGCGGACATGTTGTTGAACATGCTATCTCTCGCATATAAAGCTAATGCAGTAGCCATGATTGCATCATCATGCTTTCCTCTTTGTGCTTGTGCCTTTTTTGAAACTACATTGTATTCAAAAGTTTTTAATTCATTGACAAGTCTCATAGAGTTTATTTTCAAAGAATCATTGTAGATTTTTTGTTGAAATGTTTGAAGTATAATAGGTCTGTTTTGAACAGTTATTTTAACACCAGGTTTAGGATTTTTGCTTGTGTGAGCGTTATTGTAAAATAAGTTTTCGTAAAAATATTCATGTAATAAAGAATTTAGTATGGCCCCACCTGTGCTCATATCTTCAACAACAATTAATGCTTTGTTGTAAAAACTAGCAATTTCTTTTGATACTTGAGCAAATTCATGAGTTGGAATATTATTGCTATAAAATTCAGCTACTTGTTCTAATGTGTTTTGATTTATAATTTGCAAACAAGAATTATCTCCACCATCTCCAATTCCTTCGGCAGAATCTAGTCCAGCTATGTATTCTTGTCCATCAATAGGTTCTTTCCAGATCCACAAAGCACCTTTTCCCATATCATTTTCAGATATATCAGATCTATTTGCCCAACTAGGAAGTATTTTTTTATATGGTATTTTCTTTTTTGTAGTTCTGTCTAATTCAGTAAGTTTATTGCTTGAAATATAAGTTTCACCAGATCCTAAAAATACTCTTAAAACTTCCTGTAGAAAACCTCTTTCTCCCAATTGTGCTTTTTGTTCTATTGACCAGTTAGGATTTTTTGAATCACAGTAATCAGGATGCTCCCAATAATCTAAATCAATAACATTAAACATATTTAATTTTTCTTTAGCAGCAGAATATGTTTCTTCATACCAATTACCAACACCATTTACAGTTGAAATAACTACGCAATTACCCCCTGTGCTAAGTACAGGCCACATAGCTTTCCAATGCGTTTCCATGTCAGGGATAAACGCTGCTTCGTCAATTATAAGCAAGCTTGTTGCTTTACCTCTGGCTGCTTCTGGAGAATAAAACATCATGTTGCCTCCAGTTTCCATGAATTGTTTTAAATGGTCATTCCACTTGCCACTATCTTTATTTGGTTTCAACCATTCAGGTAAATATTCAACTGCACGATCTACAATCATGCCGATAATAGTAGCTTCTCTGTCTGTTTTTGATAACAACATGATTTGTTGATCAAGTTTAAACATGCACCGCCACATTCCGTACAATAATGTAACAGTAGTAAGTCCACCCTGTCTAAATTTACTTATGATGTTAAATCTTGAGCGTTCATATTCTTGAATGCATTTGTTTTGATATTTGTATATTACAAACGGTATTAGTCCTTTTGTTGGATGTAATATTTTGACATATTTGTGGCAAAAGTAACTAAAACTTTTAGTGCATTTTAAAATTTCTTTTTGTTGATCTTCAAAATTTAAGTTATTTAAATCTTGTAAAGTTTCAGTTGTTGGTATTTCAAATTGATTAAAATCAAAGTGGAAAAAGTTTTTATCGTATTTTTTTAAATAATTAGTCTTGAAATTTGCCATACTATATTATATTTTAAATAATTATATTTTACTGAGGAATAATTATGCACAATGACGAATTAATTGAAATTTTAAAACAAGATTTGAAAAATGAAAGAAAACACATGTTGTTTTATCTTACTCATGCAAGTACGATAACAGGAAGCAATAGGATAAGTCTTAGAAATTTCCTTATGGGTGAAGCAGCATCAGAAATGAAGCATGTGCAAGAATTTCAGGATTTCATCATTGGAATGAATGGTAAATTAGAAGATTCTGATGTTGGATTCGTAGATTTTCCAGTATTAACTGATGCTGAGCAAATAATCAGATATGCTTACAATATGGAAATGGAAGTTGTTAGAAATTATTGCAATAGATTAAAAGATGCAGAATCATTAAATGACTTTGCATCTTTTAAATGGCTTGAAGTATTTCTTGAGCAACAAATTGAACATAGTAGATCAGATGCAGATAATTTAAAACAAATTTTATCAAATTTTAAATAGATAAGTTAAGTTTACTAAAAGGAAAATAATATGGCATTTTTTCAAAATCCGTTTGAGTTTACATTTAATGGGTCTTTGTTTGGAATTGGCCCTCAATATACTATTTCGTATAATATAGGGGCAAACAGAAATAGCCCAAGTTATATTGCTGCTTATAATTTAGAACCTTATGATTTATCTGAAGGTGCTGATTTGATATTTAATGTTGCAACAGATCCTGAAATGTTGCATTTTCATCCTTTTACAGTAACTTTAACAGGAGATACAATTACCGCTGTTACTGCTGCGGAAATTGTCTCAGTATTAAATGCAAATAGTCAGTTTGCAGAATTTTTTACTGCAAAATATATTAAATTTAATGCTATGGATGCAAAAAATACTGTTTTGATAGTTGCAAAAAATAGAACTTTCTTTAAATGTTACATTTCTAACAAAAGTGCTTGCTTTCCTCTAGCCATAAATAAATATGCACCAGTAAAAGAATTACCTGATTTATTTCAGCAATATTCAATTCAGAATATTTATAGTTATTTAAATTTAGGAACTCAAAGAATTCTTTATCTTGATCCTTTAGATGAAGATGATGCCAAGGTAATTACAAATGCAGGATTTGATCCTCTTTCTCAAACCCCAGATTGGAAATTATTGGCAAGTGCTTCTCCACTTTATACATTTACTAAAACTGTTTATTCTAGTGGAAGTATTGTTGACTATAAGCTTATTTATAATGCGGGATCAAAAGTTGGACAAATGTGCAAGAAAATAGTTTATCAATATGAAGGAGTAAACATTACTGGTGTTTTAGAAATACCTTATATTTTACAAGAAAGTGATTTGATTGAACCGTAGTTTCAAATTAAATCATCTCCCCATTTAGATCTTATTTTATCTATAAGTTCTTTTTCCATTCTTTCAACACTAGCATTTTTCTTTTGTAATTTTTCTTCATTTACCTTTTTAAGTCTTTCTATACTTCTAATAAAAATAGCTTCAACAGAAGACTCCCATTCTTTTTCAGGTATATAAGATAATAATTCATTGGCTAATTCATGATATTTAACATATCCCTTGTAATAAAGTTTGATTTCATTTTCATTTATTAAGTATTTTATTTCTAAATGATTTCCCAAGTTTATACCATCATAAAAATATCCTAATAGACAACTTGTATGATCTTCTGAAAATGTTTCAAATTGATTTTTTTCTTCAATATCGCCATAAACTAAATCTGTTTGATCTCTTCCAAAATAATCTTCAATTATGGAATTGCCAAACATTTGACAGATAATAGATAGTTTGCCTTGTGGCCCGAAAAAATTTTTATTAAGTGCTAGGGCTAATCTTTGTTCTTTTATTTTATTTTCAATGTTCATAATAGATACATTAGTAATATTTTTTAAATTTGAAAAAGGAAATTCTATGTTTAAAATTTGCAGTATCATATTTAATTATGTTAAAAGATTTTTTACTTTTAAAAAGCCCATGTGTGTTAATGCAACAAGTAAGTTAACTTTACATTACATAAATGATCCTTCAACCCCAAACATAAAAGAAAATGTTAATTTGCCTGTTAATAACTTCATGAAATTAAAAGTAAATAACATGACTAATGTTGGTGGTTCTGTTTTAGGATCAGTACAATGGCAAGCTGATAATGCATATATTTCTTTAACAAATTGTTTGAATTCATTGCAAAAATTTTTTCCATCAAATATAAAAAAATGGGCAGCAACAAATAATTTAGTTGTTTATCCAAGAGCAGGAAAAGATGCAAATGCTTATTATGATAGAAGTTCTTTAAAGTTTTTCTATTTTAATTCTTATGCTGATGGAAAATTAATTTATTCCGTGGAATCAAGTGATATTGTCACACATGAATTAGGGCATGCAATATTAGATGCAATAAGACCAGATTTCTGGAATGCTGCTGCATTTGAAATAGGTGCATTTCATGAATCTTTTGGTGATTTGATAGCACTTTTAAACATTTTGCAATATGACTCAGTAATTAACACCATTTTAATTGATACAAAAGGAAATTTGAGGCAAAACAATTTTGTCTCGGAGTTAGCAGAACAATTTGGAAGTGCCTTGAAAATTCCTCACGGACTCAGAAATGCTTTTAATTCGCAATCTTATGTTAATCCTGATTTTCTTCCAACTGATGGAGAAGGTTTAATAAAAGAAATTCATAGTTTTAGTGTTGTTTGGACAGGTGCTTTTTATGATATTTTTGTTTCAATATATGAAAAATTAGGAAAATCAAAAGCTTCTTTGATTCAAGCTAGAGATATAGTAACTAAACTTTTATTTGAATCTGTAACAAAAGTTCCTGCAACTGTGAAGTTTTTTAATTCGTTGGCGAAATGTATGATTGCTACTGATAAGAAAATAAATGGAAAGTTGTACAGTTCTATACTTATAGATGTTTTCAAGAAAAGAAATATTTTAACTGCTTCTGATGTGCAGCAATTGAGTCTTTCCAATATATCAATTTTATCAGCAGAAAAAGAAAATTATTTGTTTGTAAGTAAAAAGGAAATTTTTGTAAATTCAAACAGCAATAAAATAAAAGTTCAATTGGCATGTGATTCTTTCCATGATGATGAAAAGAATAAATTAAATGTTCTTTCAGTTTTTAGTGATGAAATTGATTCTTATCAAGAAGCTGAATCTTTTGTTAATTATCTTTTTTCTAAAGATTTAATTGGTAATGACAAAAAACATAATTGGTTTATTGACAAAGATAATGACAATAAATTAACAAGAATTAAAATGCAAAGTGATTTTGGGTTTATAAACAACTGCACAATAAAAGGTCAACCTGAATATAAAAAATGCTGGAAACCAGATAATAATTCAGGCTGTTGTCCTTATGGATGTCCGAAAACAGAAAATGAAGAGCCAACTAATTACAAGTCTTGTGCTGTTCGTTATTCTGCATGTAACAATACTGTTACTAGTTCTAGTTGCAATAATAAAATTTTATAAGGAGGTTTTATGTTAGAAAATTTATTTTGGGTTGGTGTTGGCTTGGTAATAGGATGGCATGTACCTCAGCCTTTTTGGGTAAAATTACTTTTTGAAAAAGTATTGGATTTAGTAAAACAAAAGTTTTTTGGATTTAAGAAATAAATTTTAATTTATTTCTTAAATTTATATTTGTATTTTTAAAAAATAATAATAAAATACATAAGGTGTTTATTTTTTAAAAGGAGAAATTATGCTTTTGTCATTCAATATTGATAATAAAGAAAAATTGTCTTTGTATTACCAAGAAGTCAATAGTTACAATAGCGAAAGTGATTTTAACGATGACGATTGGGAAAATTTAGATGAAGACGAAGACGAAGACGAAGATGAAGACGAAGATGAAGATGAAGATGAAGACGAAGATGAAGATGAAGATGAAGATTATGAAGACGATGACGAAGATTATGAAGACGATGACGAAGATGAAGATGAAGATGAAGACGATTGGGATAATTTAGATGATGAAGATGAAGACGAAGACGATGAAGACGATGAAGATGAAGACGATGAAGACGAAGATGATTAATTAATTACGCTGTATGCAAAGTTAATAACAAGCCTTTCTGTTTACAGTAAGGCTTTTTTTACGCTTATCTTTTTTTGTAAATGGTTTATTGCCCCAATCATTATTAAAGGCTTGACCATCACCAATATCAACAATTGATTTAGTGCCATCAGGACTATCTGAAGAACTTGTAGCAACTTCTTTTAAATATTGATAAAATGTTAGCATTAATTGTATATATTTATATGACTAATAAAGATTTAAAAAATTGGCATGGAATTTTAAAAATAGATGAGTTTACTGTTTTTGACAATGAAAAAATTATTTATCAAGAAAAAAACATTTATAATATACTGCACCAACAAGGTGAGCTTTTGATATTAAATAGTGTTTTTACAGGAAATAGTGCTCCATCTTCATTTTATATTGGCTTAGATAACAGAACTACATTGGGATTTACTGATACTTTAAGTAATCTAACAGGTGAACCACTTGGAAATGGCTACACAAGGCAACAAATCTTACCTATACAGCTAAACATTAGTTTAACATCTGGTAGCAACTATCAAGTTTCTGGCCCAGTTGTAAATTTTTCAGCAACTACAGGAATATTGGGTCCAGTTCAAAATTTATTTTTAACAACTGTAAGCACAGGAAGTGGTGGAGTTTTAATTTCTTCTGCAAGGCTTTCTGAGTCATTAACTCTTAGTCCACCTAATGTTGCAAGTTTGAAATTTTCTTTTGCTTTGTCAAATTGCTAAAAGAAAAGTAAAAACTTTTAATCAATTCATCTTTAAAAACAAAATTTATCATGTGTATAAAATTTACATTGTTTTTTTCAACTTTATAGGTATTTAAACATTTTAAAGGTAATTGTTTTTTTAAAATATTTATTTTTTTTAAATTTATACAATAGTGATTATCATTGCAGCTAACAGTTTCTTTAATTGATTCGTCAAATTTAATTGTGTATTGTGTAAATATTTCAGGTATTTTATTTTCCTGTTTTATCATTAAAGAATTTGTTTCGCTTAAAATACCATAAGCAATAAAACTTTTTTTATCTTTTAATAGATCAAGACCTATTTCATCAATCAAAATTGAATGGTTAATTATATTAACAAAATTTGTTTTCATGATTTATAATAAGGACAAATATCATTGTAGTCACAAAACTTACAATGGTTTCCTACATTTGCTTTTGCCTTTTCTGGTTCTTTAGTTTTAATTTCTTCAAAGGTTTCTAACAAGGTTTTTTTGCAAGCATCTAAAGTTTCATCATTAAAGCTTACCGAAATCATATTCCCGCCTTCAAGATAAAACAAAGCTAATATTATTTTATCTCCTGAAATATTAAATTTATCTCTTACAACTAAACTATAAGCTTGCATTTGCAAATCTTTTTTTATTGTATTTTTGTCTTTTCTATAAGGCCCAGTTTTAGTTGTTTTGTAATCTATGACAAAAAATTTTTCATTTTTCTTAAGAATTCTATCAATGTAGCCTTTGAGTATTGTGTTATTTGGTGGATTTAAATCATGTTTAAATTCAAATTCAGTATCACCATCAAAGCCTAAGAAATCAGTAATTTTCTTTAATTGTCTAATGTGGTTTGTTATTTTTTCATAATAACTTGTAGGCAGAGAAATTTTTGATGCTGGTTTAAATTTATCCAAGCTAATATTGCCAGTTAATATCTCTTTAGTAAAATACTCAAGTGTCTGAGATCCTTTTGAAGCAACATAAAGTTCAGCTGCTTTGTGTATTACTTGGCCATATGTGAAAAATATTTGTTGAGGTTTGTTTGAAATTACTTTAAGATGATACTTGTACTTATATTGTTGTTGGCAAGTATCCCAACATTGTTTTCTACTAACACTTAGATAATCTATTTCCATATATTATTTTATGTAATGAGAAAGTAAAATGCAAATTGATTCTGAAGCTTTTATAAATTGGGCAAAATCTAGATTTGATAAAGTAATTATCAAAGGTGATGAGATCAGGTTAAATTCTTTTTTTGCAGAAAAAGACAATAAATTTCATTTGTGGTGTAATCCTAAAGGTGGGAAAAAAAACATTGGTTTTGGAGTATATCATTGTTTTAAAACAGATAAAAAAGGCACTTTGTTAAATTTAGTCATGGATATTGAAAAATGTGATTTTTCAAAAGCATTGAAAATACTCAAAGGAACAATTCGAGCATCAGATAAAAATTTAAATCAAATTTTTAATTATCAAGAAACAGATTACAGTTTGAGAAACAAAAAAATAGAAATAAAAATTCCTGATAATTGTGAAATTATTGATGATTCTGATGATTATTATAAAAAATTGGCTAGAGATTATTTGAAAAGTAGAAAAATTAGTTATAACAACTTTTTTGTTTGCACTAATGGAAAGTACAAAGGAAGGATAGTAATTCCATACTTTGATTTTGATTTTTCTTCTTTGATTTATTTTAATACAAGAGCTTTATACGATACAAAATTAAGGTACTTAGGGCCATCAAAAACAATAGGAGTTGGAAAAGAAGATGTTTTGTACTTGCCTAAAAGAATTGAAACTAATAAAATATACTTAACAGAAGGTGAGTTTGATGCTTGTTCATTGAGTTTGGCAGGATTTGATGCTATGGCTTGTGGTGGTAAAAATCTATCTGATATACAAGCTGCTATGCTTGCTAATTTTGAAGTTTGTTTGTGTCTTGACTTAGATAGTGCTGGAACTCAAGCTATAAAAAACATGAAGACAAAATTAAATGCGTATAATTTAACAGGCAAAAGTGATAGATTGACTATAATAAGACCAGCAGTTGGTTTTAAAGATTGGAATGAAATGCTTATTAAGCATTCATCGAATATCTTAAAAACATATGTTATTAAGAATGAAAAACCTTTGGAAAATTTAGATTTTTTAAATATATTATGAATACAAACTTAAGTTTTTTTGTCGATAAAGTGTGCACTATATTTGTTGGCAAAACAAATAGAAATTTCACAGAAGATCAAAACTTAGCTTATTTTATAGGCAAAGTTTTGAGTATTAGTGATTCTGGCATTTTAACAGAACATCCTGGTACTAAATGTAAAACTTATTTCAACATGCATTCTGTAATTTGTATTGCAGAAGAAAAAGTCGTAATGAAAAAGCCAGAAGAAAAAGTTAATTAAGTAAGAATTTTATTTCTTTAACATCACCAGAATTAATCAAATCTATAAAGCTACTATTTCTTTTTGATTTTAAAATTCTTGTTATTTTTTCTTTGGCATCATCTGTAATTACTATTCCCAAGTTTTCTATTTCTTTTGTAATTAAATCTAATTCATCTTGGAAATTATTTGGAATTTCTGCTTCTTTGGGAGCTTCTATAGATGATGGTTTGGGAACTTCTATAGATGATGGTTTAGGAATTCTTATAGATGATGGTTTAGGAACTCTTATAGATGATGGTTTGGGAACTCTTACAGATGATTTTGCAACTTTTTCAGATGGCTTAGAAACTTCTATAGGCGGTTGTTTGGTTCTTTTTTTATCTTGTGTGACTTCTGGTTTCTTTTCGGGATTTTCTTGTGAAATGAAATCCATATAGCTAGGTTTATCTTGACTTGCAATTTTTAAAATATTACTTAATTCGCTTTGAATGTAATTTACATCAAAATTAAATTTTGTTTTGTAATTGTATATAAATCCTTTTTTCCAAGTTGAAAATATATTTTTTACTTGTTCAAGACTTTCCTTGTCGCATATTGCTTCACTTAAAAGATTTGCTTCTTCATTTATAAATTTAAATTCTTCTAAATTTATATTTCTGTTTTCACCTAGAAACTTATGATACCAGTTTTTTATCTTGTCAAAAAAAGTTTTTTTTGCGTATGTTTTATTGTCTTTATTTGTGCAGTAATTTAAAAAATTTTGAAAGAAATCATTTTCATCTTCAGATGTAAATATATTATCTGATTGTCTTTTCATTTTTTCAAGTTTTTCATTGATTTTACCAATGATGTTTGCAATTTTAGAAGTTTCCATAAAAGTAGTTATTTTTTATGTCTCAAAAAACTTCCTATCTTTTTCAAAGACATTAGTTTTGAATCAAAATTGTGAAATTCACTATTGGCATATTGTAGGTTTAAGTCTTGAAATTGATCGTTTTCTTCGTTTGAAAAGATTTCAAAAAAATAACTTTTTCCTTTTCTGCCTAATATTCTAAATTTGTGCATTAATAAATATGCTGCTGCACCTAAATCTGTAACATAATACTTAGATTCAATTGGATGATTGAAATCTTCTAATTTTTTAATTCCCATCAAACAATGATCAAAATAATGAAATTCACTTACAAGATAGCTTATTTTTAATTCATCAAATTTTCTTTCATCGTTTTGATCTACTTCAAAATGAAAATCTTTTTCTTTTTTGCCTAATAAATCATATCCTTGCATCAAAATATATGCTGCTATTCCCAAATCTGAAACTGTTTTTGTAATTTTCATTTGGTGGACATCTCCGCAGCTATTAAACAACCTCTTGCTACTGAAAACAGAGGGTCATGAGGTCTAATGACTTTTCCAATTGGAATGCTTAATTCAGCACTTTTAATTACTTCTTCAAATACTTCAGTAAATCCATCGATGCTTGAAGTACCACCAGCAATAATAAAATCAATTGGATCAGATATTCTTACAGACTTACCAGCATTTGCTAAGCCATTTTTTATCATGGTTACTGTTTTTTCTATCATTAATTTATATTGTGTTTGAATAGCTCTTTCAATTAAATTTTTTGGATCTTTGTTCAAGCTAACTTTCATTTTTTCTTTGTTTATAAAAGTAGCACTTTCCCCAGTAGCTCTTGCAGCTTGTTTGTCAATCCAATCTCCAGAATTTACAATGGCAAATTGAAAAATTGGATTTCCATACATTGCAAAGCAAATATTAACCATGCCCCCACCAAAAGAGGCTGAAATAGCAGTATAGTTCTTATCTGCTGCTTCTGCATATACAAGAGCTAATGCTTCGTTGATTGGTCTTGCTTCTATCTTATTGCCATTAGTGCTTTCATAAGCATTAAATATGGCTTCTAATACCTTACTGTGATAGTCAGCATCAGTTTCTTGATTTATTGCATTCGAGGGAATACAGTAATACAATAATCCATTATCATCTAAATCGCCAATTAAGCTATGAATCATAATAGAAAGAATTTGAAAAGCATCTTTTTCTTTTGGGTTTACACAACCATCTGACATTGGCCTTTTTAATTCTAAACTAGGCAGAGTATAGGCCATGTTTACTGCTGCTTCTCCCAAAGCATATGCTACCTTATCTTTTTCAATAAGGGGAACTCCAGCATTTTTCATCATGTTAAAGACAAATTTATTTTCAGTTGGAAGTTCTAAAAATGCATTAATTTCTTTTTTATAAGAAAAATTATTTTCTTTGTTTCTCTGACAACAAACTAAATTGTAAGTTCCAACATCAAAAGATATTACTTTCATATTAACACTTCTTTCATTCTTGCTTTCCAAAGTTTACTTTGTTTTTTACAGCTGAAAAATCTGGTACTTGCCAGATAGTTTTTTCTTCTTCTGTCTTTAGTATAGTTTCTTCATTGTTTTTTTTTAAGTAACCAGATGAATTAAATTCTCCATTCATATTTACATTTAAATCAATGCTTAGATGAATTTTAATTTCTCCATCTTTTGTGATTATTTTTATATTGTCATGATTGATATATGATGCCATAAATTTCCTAAAGGTTATATTTATCTAGTAATAAGTTTATTTTATCTGTTATTTCTTCTTCTGTAATCATAGTCATGCAGGGTTTTTGAGGGGTATCATGAGGAATTGGGCAATTAAAATAATTCCAACAAGGCCCATCACATGGCCAATTATTATTTTTTCGGTGTTTTTGAATTAATATGCAATCGTAATATTTACAATAAATATCTCCGTCAATATATCCAAAAATACCTAAAAGAGGCTTTTTAAGACCACCAGCACAATGTAAGTGGCCAGTATCAACTGATATTACTGCATCTGCTAAGTGATGTGTTGCTATTACATCTTTGAAATTATTAACAGTTAAAATAGGATAATTTTTATCATAAAGCCTTAAATCTTTTTGATCGTGAAGAACCAAACAATTTATTTTTATTTTTTCTAAAAAATTAATGATAAAGTTTATTTGAAAATCAGGCAAATCTTTTGCTTGATTTGCTGAAAAAGGACAAAAAATTATTGTTTTTCCGTTTTTAAATTTTTTTACTTCTTCCATTAATGTTTTCATTTTTTCTATAGATTCTACATTTGGATTCAAATGCATATTATGATTTTTTAATTCAATTCCACATTTTTTAGCCCAAATATCACTTCTGTGCAGCAAACATTCTTTTTTATGTACCGATTCATAAGCAATGCAAATATCACTTAAATTTATTGAATTAATATAATTTTTTCTGTTTATTTTTTCGTAATCTATGATTTCATCAACATAAGGATGGCTTGCAATAGAATGGTATTTTACAGGCATTGCCCAATGAATTGAGAATTCTGGATAAGTTTTTTTAATATCTTCAAAAATCATTCTCATCATTAATATATCACCAAAACCTCCTGTTCTTCTTCGGAACAAAATTTGTTTACTTTTTTTGCAATAACTTTCCAAGTTAATGTCTTTTTCAAAAGTGTTTTTGAATAATGTCATGATCTAAAATAGAAAAAGAGTGCAAATAGATTGCACTCTTTTTATTTATTTTTAATTAAAATTAACAAGCAATAGTAACACCAGCAATAATTTGAATAGAAGCAGAATTTGCTGTTGCTGCATTAAATGCAATAGAAGAAACATTAATGTCACCATTGTTAAATACTTGAGTAGCACTTTTATCAATGGAAAATACAGCTGCCGTAGATCCATTTAGTTTTACATTTACTGCTGATCCTCCATTGTTGGTAATTTGAATAAAATTAGCAACACCATTGAAATTTGTTATGTAATCTACAGCGGTTACAAAACTTGTGGTAACAGTTGAAACAGCTGTTACAATTGGAATGCTGTATGGTTCGTTATCTATGCAAACACCACCATCATCCTCAATAATTTCTAAGAAAGATGTTTCTTCAGTTGCAGTTCCTATTGGTGCTGGTACAAACTGTTTGTAATAATTACTTCCATAAAATTCAGTACCATCTGCCATTTCCATAATCTTACCACTACAAGAAGTAATATATGCAGTTCGTTGAATGCTCGTATTAAGTTGTATATTTGTAGTTGGATTAAGATCGAGCTTGCCTTGAACACTATTATTTAATTTAACTTGGAAAAGACTCATATATTGCTCCTTTAATAATTTTGTATTATTGTATAACTCTATTTATTGTAATTAATTTAAAATTTCATGATTTGAAAACATTTTCTTGTAAAGATTTATACTTGTTGATTTTTTATCAAATAAAAATGTTGGTATTCCGTAAAAAGCTGCTGCAAATAACTCTGGTGATTCAATTCCTGCGATAGCACCTATTTCTTGTGTATTATTAAATTTTTCAACAATTTCATAACCTTTTTTGCACATTTCGTTTTTTATTTTTGTAATTTCTAAATCTGTCAAAGAATTATTTATTGAATTTTTAATTAATAAACACTTTCTTGAAATTTGTTTTTTAATTTCAAAATAAAAATCAAATTTTTCAAAATTAATTAAGTTTTCAATTGAATTTGATATAAAATTTTCTTTTAAATCAAAAACATAACCAAACATTTGATTTTCTTGCAAAAAGGTTTTAGAAATTACATTTTTTTTATTTTTGAATTTGTCGTAAATTTTTGTGTTGTAGCAATAATAAATATTTAAATTTTCGTATTTTTTTTCTAATAAATCTCTTAAATTAGATAATATTACAGGATAGATAAAATTATCACCTAAATATGAAATACAGTAGTTTTTATAAATGTTTTTGTAATTTGATAATATCATGAGTTAAAATAATATGGAAGACAATATTTTAAAAGATACCGCATCTAATTTTTTAGATGCTGCAAATGCACTAGAAGAATTTTTAAATAATTTTGAAATAGACAGCATTGATAAAGATCAAACTGTCCAAGAAATTTTTCAAAATATTAAAAAAAATAAAAATTTACTTTTTAAAGAATTGGAATAAATGCAAAATTTTTTATACATGCCTAGAAGAGATAGAAAAGGAATGATACTTGTAATGGTTTTTGATGGAGAAAAAGTTACAAGAACCAGCATTAAAAACTTTGCAATTATTGGATTAAATAGTGAAAAAACAAAAACTTTAGAAAATTTTTACAAGCCTTATCATATGAATTATGATTTTGTAATAGAATCTTCTGTTGATTTTGACACTTTGAAAAAAAGACTTTTAGAAAAAGGATTTACAAATTTACCCATAACAAATAGGCCAGTTTTTTCAAATTGGCTAAAAGAAAATCCAAAAAATTTTTTACAGTCTCAAAAAATAATGTTGCAAAAAAAGAATTTGTTTGATATAAAATAATCTGGTGAAAGAATTACCCATTTATAGGATTGCAGGAGAAAAACATGCAAGAGACTATTTCAACGATTAGTGCGGGTTCTTGTTCTATTGGAAGTCCAACCAATGTTTCAAAAGAACAAGTGCAGAAGAACTATCAAACATCAGTAAAAAACCAAGAAAGTTATTATAAAAATTTAATAATATCTATCTTGACATTTTGTGTTATAGCATTGGCAGCATTTGCTATTTTCCAAAACAATAAAATTGAAGGTTTGAGTTTGGTAAATTCAGTTAATTCTGCTGGTGGAAAGCTAAATGACGATAATTTTAGAGAAGTTTATTATAACTTGCTAATGGATATTAGAAATAATAATAGGCAAGCTGATATTGAAAACTCTAAAAGTGCTGGAAGGGTGGATGGAATTTTGTCGGTTATTTCTAACCAAAAACCTGATTCCAATGATTTTACTAAAATTTGGCATGAAGGTTATTATCGTGGCATGAACCAATTGGAAGATGCAAGAGTTGTTGAATATATTAGGGGTTATCATGCAGCATGTGATGACCTTAATTGTCCTGCTAGTGCAAAAGAAAAAGCTCATAATGGAATTAATAATAAAATTGGTGTTGATAAATCTGAGATACCAGTTGAAATTAAATAATAACCATTAGTCTTTATTAAGAAAACACTACATTTCAGTAGTGTTTTCTTAATAGCTTTTATGTTTTGTGTCATTTTCTTCAATTGAAAAAATTCCTTTTTTAGTCTTTATTGTTAAAATATTATTTACAGATTCAATTATTGTTCCACCATTTTTTCTAAAACATTTTGCGATTTCAAATATGTCTCCTTCATGAACTTCTATTTTTTCAATTAAACTTGAAAATTTTATTTTTGAATATACTTTTTCCGAAGTATTTTTTTTATTTTCACTTATGGAATTTTTCTTTAGCCATTTGTCAAAGCCATCATAAGATAAAAAATTATTGTTGTTCATGAAAATCTTCTCTAAATTCCTCTTCATTTATATAGGTTGCATAATAAAAACTTTTATCAATTCCAAAATATTTTATGTTTGTTTCTGGTTTGTTTTTCATAAACCAAAATATATTTGCGTTAATAATTTCATCTGCTAGAATTTGTTGAGGATATTGATACATGTTGTTTTTTAAAATTGCACCATGTTTATTTTCTTTGTAACCATCAGAACAAGACATTAAATAGATATTCTTGGCATTTCCATAATAACAATTTATTAAAGCAGCACAAATAGGATTTCTATAATCATCTATGTGCTTTGAATAATCATTTTTTATTGGTGCTTGATAATTTTTATTGGGAGTAGAATGATAAACATATAATCCTGCTCCGTAATTGTAATTTTTAAAAAATTCTGGATGAGTTTTAGTACTTGCCAACAATCTTGGAAATATTCTTTTGTTTATGCTACTTAAACAATCTTTGTAAGGATTGTTTATTACAAAAAGACTTGGCAAATACTTGTTTTTATTCCAAAGCTTTAGTGAATTGTTTGTTAGAATAATATATGGATTGCGTATATTTACAGAATTAATTAAATCTAATGTTTTTTCAAATTCAAACCCATCAGATACTATGAATACTGTTTTATCAAATAAATTTTCAGGTTCGTAAGTAGAATTCTTGTGATAACTGTTGATAATTTCATTGTTAATAATTGTACTTATTTCATGTTCTAAATAAAAATTATTTAAATCTAAAGCAGAAGCATGGTTAATACCAAAATCTCTTACCCAAATTTTTTTGTTTTCTGTTAAAGCATATTGATTTCCCGAATGATGATTGCGAATTGAAATTTTAAATTTTTCATTTCTTGTTTTTACATGGTATGATTGCAAAACACGGATAGTCTTCTCCATTTTCATCTCCAAGAATTTTTTTATAGTCTAATTCAATTTTAACTTCAATTGGACTGCCTTTGTATACCATTTCAATCTCTGGATTTTCAGGCATTTTCAAGTTTATTTCCGATGGTATTGATCCCCTTATCTCAATGAAATCAGGAATACCAGTTATACTAATTGATTGAGGAATATTTCCAACATCAAACTTAATCATGCATGGCAATTCAATGTCACTCTCTAATCTAATAATACTTGGTATATTTTCCGATTTTAAAAATATAGTATTTGGCATGTTTCCAGCATCTATTTGGATAATGCTAGGAAAATCACTTACAATTTTAATTTCAGTTGGAAGTTTATCTTCAAGTTTTATTTTTATGTCTTTTATTTCTGGCATTTGTATCTGAATGTATTCAGGAATATCGTGTAATACTTGAATGTCTCTAATTTCAGGTACTATTAAGTTGATTTCTTTTGGAATACCATTTGTATCGTAATCCATTTGCATTGTTAAATCACTAAATTTTAATTTATCGGAATCTTCATATAATGAATTTCTTGCATTATTGGCTGCATATAAAGCAGAAGATGGACATACAATGTTTACAGTACATGTAACTACTGGGGGAGTTCCCCAAAAAACACTAATTGTTGGTGGGCTACCATAATTAAGATCAATTTCAGTAGGAATACTACTGCCACCAGCTATTAAAATTGTGTCTGGTATTTTGGAATCTGTAAAACTAATTACATTTGGAATGGTATTTCCAGTTAAAATAATTTGACTAGGAAAACAACCACCTGTAACGGTTATAGTTTCTGGAATACTGTCTTGAACCTGTATGGTAGACGGAACATTAGCAGGGCCAAATTGAATTGGGCCTAAAGCTGGAGCAGGGCCAAATAGAACTGGTCCTAAAGCTGGAGCAGCACCAAATTGGACTGGGCCTAAAGCTGGAGCAGCACCAAATTGGACTGGGCCTAAAGCTGGAGCAGCACCAAAAACAACTGGGCCTAAAGCTGGAGCAGGGCCAAATGCAATTGGGCCAATTACTGGAGCAGCACCAAATTGGACTGGGCCTAAAGCTGGAGCAGGGCCAAATGTAATAATTGAAGGCAATGTAACACCAACAAGTGTAATAATTGAAGGTATTGTCGGTGTTAGGCTAATAATGCATGGTACTATAGGTGTAAGGCTAATAATGCATGGTATTATCGGTGTAAGGCTAATAATGCATGGTATTATCGGTGTAAGGCTAATAATGCATGGTATTATCGGTGTAAGGCTAATAATGCATGGTATTATCGGTGTAAGGCTAATAATGCATGGTATTATAGGAAGATTAGCAAAAGATATAATACTTGGTATTATTGGTATATTGGTGAAAGATATATTACTTGGTATATTTATTGGTGAAAAACTAATAAATGAAGGTATGTTTACTGGGCCAAAAGAAATTATGCTGGGTATCGGAGGTATTAAGCTAATTATAGATGGTACATTGATAAAAATACTTGGAATAGATGGAAAACTAGGAACATTTATACAAGGAAAAACAATTGGAGGTATGTTGATGCTTCCAACTGGAATATTAGGATTCGGTATAGAAAAATTAGGTAGGGCAGGACAAGCTGGAATAGTTAAGTTTAAAGTTTGTTGTTGTTGTGCTATTTTAGGTTCTGATGGGTTTGCCCTTTGCAAAGCAGTTTGCACAGTTGTACATTTAGGGGATAGTACTGTTACAACAGGATCAATACTAGAAGACAAAGCATATATTTTTCTTCCTGACAAAGTACTCGTTGTACTATCCCCATCGCCAAAATCAATAGTAAATGATGTATAAACACCATTTATTTGCAAATTGTAACTTGCTAAAATACCAGTATTTAAATTAGTTTCCAAAATTGTAAATGTGAAATTGATTTCAGGACATCCATAATCATCCAAAATTGGAGGTGTTAAAAATAAGTTTCTAATTTTCCAATCTAAGGTTGTTTGATCTGTATCAAAATCAATTCCTATAAATTTTTCTAAATTAACAATTGCTTTTACTAATTGATTGTGATGTTCAGCTACAACAAAGCCTCTAATAGAAGTGCCAGCTTTATTAAAACGACTTGGCTCTCCACCTAAGTTTCTTATGCAATTTTTCAATGCAATTATTTTACCAGTTGCATATTCTTTTTCTATATTGTTGTAATATAATAATTCACCGTTAATTGTAGCAAAACCATTAGTTGGCCAAGGATCTTCTGTTAGATATTTGTTTGTATACGGCAAAATGTAAATTATTTCAGACCATGCAAAATTATCTGATGCCAAAAATGATTCTGTGGTATTTTTTACTTTAAATAGAGTATAGTCTGTGTCAATTCCGTAAGGATACACAGGTTGCGGTATAAAATTTTGATTTTCATTGCTTAATTCACCCAAATTTTCACCTTTTCCATAATGTATTTATAATAGTTCTATTAATAATTACCCATATACCATTGTTTTAATCTTGTTCTATTTGGCAAAGACGAAAAAGTTAAATCTATGTTATTAAATTTAATAAATGTTTTAGGACTGTAATCATAAGATATATATGCTAAGTGATCACTATCAGATGAAGCCAATAAAGTATTATTTTCATCATTAAACCCAATTACACTTTTATCTTGTAGTGAAACAAATGAAACAGAGTTGTTACCTGTACCAGCAGTATACCAAACACTTCCAATATCATCAAAAACTGATATAGCTCCAGAATTATTAAAGAAAAATAGTCCATTGCTCATATTTACTAAATCACCTTCAAGCTTAACTGAGCCAGCAATGTCTGTTAATTTTCTTAATCCACTAAAAGCATTTCCTACTGTTGATATAGTTCCATAAAAGCTAAAAATTCTTAAATTCGTTCCGCTAATGATATTTCTCAGTATATATCCTGCATTGTTTTTCCATGTTGTTCTGTAAATAGAAAAATCACCAGTTAAATTTTCACCTGTTGAAGGATTAAAACTACTTGGATTAACTGTTAAATCTAATGCTGTTCCTTGAAAATTTGAACTATTAAATGTTGTATTTGAAACAGATTGAGTTATTAAATTAAAAACTTGTAAATTTAAATTCGTTGGAGATGAAAAAGGAACAGTTGCTGTACTAGGTAATCCAAACATAAAATAAGCAAACGAACCAGTATTTAGAAAAGTCCAGTTGTATGGTCTTAAAAAACTAGTTTGGGTACTATATGTTTTTTCAAATCCATTAAATATATTAACATTTATTTCTTCAACTGTTCGGGGTTCTATGTTTGTTCTTCCACTAGCCCAAAACAAATAAGAATTTCCTGAAAATCCACTAGTTTGATAGGTAGCTGGACAAAAACCTACATTTCTTGCAAATTCATATTTTTGAATATCTTCATTTGCTGTTCCATTTAGAAAAGAATTATCTGTTCCTAGATTTAATATTGGTGTTTGTGGTGTTTTGAATGTTTCTGAAATTAAACCAAATTCGGTTACTTGTACTTCAGATGTAGATTGATTGTCATATAATAACAATTTATAAAGCCACATCCAAATATTTTTGTTTTCTATAATATCAATTGCATCATTAACAGTTGTAATTCTAAAAGAATTTGATAATGTATCACATCGTAATATGATATCAAAAATGCCTCCTGTATCATACAAACCAGTAGTGACAACATCGTTTCCATGTGTTAAATCATCAGAAAAATTCCAGTTATAAAATTCAATAGGATCAATTGCATTTCCAGATTGATCTACTTCTTCTCCACCATAGGTTCTTCCAGTAGAAGGATTTATTCCAGTTGGAATGCGAAAATAAATTAAACTGTTTGTAGGTGCTCTAACGGTTAATCCTGTAGTGGACTGATATGGTTGTGCATCAATATGTATTTCTGCAACATCTGGTGCTGGAAATCTTGCATCAATTAAATCTTCAAAAATTAAAGAATCAGTACCAAATTTATTTTTTATTGTATAATTTATAGTATAAACACCAGCTATTTCGTAAGTTTTTGTAATTATTTGATTTGCATTTGATGTTTCGTCTGAATCATTTTTATAATTGAATGTTTTTATATCTCCATCGCCAAAATCCCAAGTTGTTGTTATGGGGTTATTAGCATTATCTGTTGCTACTCTAAAGCTTAAATCTGTAAAATTAACAGTAAATGGTACAATTCCTATTTTTTTATTTGCTGATATCCAAGCTTTTGGTTTCAATGCAACACTTCTTAAGTAATTTATTCTTTCTTCTAAAGATCCTACTTTTGGAATTAATCCAACATCTCCATAAATGCCAGAAAATTTTTCAATATTTATAATTGAATCTTTGATAGCATTGTGATGTTGTGCTACAACATTCATTGTTAGTTTTGTTATTTTTGATTTTTTAGAAACATTTGGAAAGCCTTCTAGTATTTCAATGTTGTTGAAAGTGCTAGTGACATTATCTTTTGAATTGTAAAAAAAACTAATAGCTCTTTCATCAATTTCTGTACATTGATCTGTTAGCGTTATAATGCCACTTGATGGAAACATAGCCATTTCTGTTGCAGAAGCATTTGAAACTATTGTTGTATCCCCAACATTGTAGTCTTTAGCTAAGCTTGTTACTAACGAGTCTTTAACAACATAAGTATTTGTGTCTGTATCAATTATATCTGGATATGTAATTTTTGGTAATGTCATTTTAACTCACAATTAATTCTTGTTGGAGATAAACACTTTTCACATTTTGTGATTCTAGAGTATCTAAAAGATAAGGTTGATATGTACCAGGTTCTTGATATTGATGAGTTACAACATGGATGTTTGGATCTATATAATTTTCAGTTACACCATCACCAAATGAAAAGAATCTGTTTACTATATTTAAATCAGTTTGATCAACAAAAGTAAAGGTAGTTGGAGTAATACTTAATTTTTGGGCAGTTGATTTTGAAATGCCACCAACTCTAGGAATAACATAAAAGAAAGGAGCTTTTTGTTCAATGTTTGAATTTATATAATTTGCTTTTGTGATAATTCCTTGTCCACCTAAACTATTAATAACATTTAATTGAACAGTAAATAAGCCTTCTTCTCTATAAGTATGAATAGGGTTTTCTTCTGAAGAAGTGGAAGTATCTCCAAAATCCCAAAAATATTTATTGCCTTTACCAAGTGTGTAATTTTTAAAATTAACTTTAAATGGAGGGGAGCCAGATATAGGATGTGCTCTAAATATTGGTTTTGGATTTAAAATAATTGTTTCTAATGCATTCAAAATGCCATTTAAAGATTGCTCTAATGGTTCTGATTTTTTACCTAATTTATTTTCAATGTTTAATACAGCATCTTTGATGGAATTATGATGTTCTGCAAAAACCCCTGAATAAACTGGTGTGTCTTTTGGCCATTGTAAAATTCTACTGTTTTGAAATCCTCTAACAAGATCCATAAATGTATTGTCTGTTTTTTTAAAATAATAAACAAACTCACTTATTCCATCTTTTGATTTTAAAGATCCTATTTTTAAAATTCCTTGAGATGGAAAATTAGTGGCATCTTCAATTGTGATTTTTTTAGAACCCATGCCTATACCAATTTTCAATTTTCCTTCAGCTAAATTTCTAGCTTCAAATAATGTTTGATACGAATCAATATTTAAAGGGAAGTCAGACAAATATCCTGTTTGGTAATAGGGATCATATGATGATATTTTTTGTAACGACATAATATATTTATATTTAAACTCTATTTAATTTAATTGGTTTTTGTGTTTTCTTTGTTAACTTGCACAAGCTTGTCTTGTATGTTTTTTAATGAATTTACAAGTTGAAGTTTTATTTGATTGTTATCTGGCAAAGCTAAAACAGTTTTGCAAAGTTCTAAATCAGTTGGTAGGTTTAATAACAATCTCAAATTAATTTCTGATCCTAATTTTGCAGACCAAAGTTCGTTTTGAAGATTAAAATCATCCCAATTTTTAATTTTTTCTATTTTTTCTAATTCAGAAAAGTTTTTAACAAAGAAAATTAGCTCTTCTTCAATCATTCTTTTCTTTTTAAGTAGTTTTTCTTTTATTATATCTTTTTTATTGTTTGTTCTTTCTAATCTTTTTTTCTTTATTTCAACAATTTTAGATTTAAGGTGATTATTTTCAATTTTAATGTTTTTATTTAAATTTTTAATCTTACTTTCTAAAATTTTAATTTTTACTTCAAGTATTTCGTAATTTTCATCAAAATGTATGATTTCTTCTTCTAATGCTATTAAAGTTTCTAATCTAGGTGATATTTCTCTAACACATTGCCATAGCTTAGATTGAATTGTTGGTTCTTTTCCCAACACAAAATGTCCTAGTTGGTAGTAGGAATGCCTATCTTTAAGATCAACTGTTTTAAGAATATTTTCAGCTTGATCAGTTACTGTTAATTCGGTCAAAATTTAACTCCTACTATTGATTTAAAAGTTCCACCAAGTTTAATTGCACCATTTGCCCATAATAGTTTAATAACATCTTCAGGATTTTCTTTGCCGAAAAATCCAATTTCGTTGTAAAAATTTTTATTTATAAGTAAACATTCAATTGGGTTTTTTAAAAAATCCCATAATCTGTTTTTAACAGGAAAGATTATATCTTTTTCAGATTTAACAAAATCTGAAAATTTTCTTATAATTGATTTTGGCAAATGCAATCCACTTAGTACTATGAAACACCAATCTTTAGTACTTTGGGTAATTGCTTTGTCAAACAACACAAATTTTTCTTTGCTTTGTACAACTGTAAGTTTATAATCACAATCGATTTCCGTATTGGTAATTATTTGTTTGTCGTATTCTGCAAAAATATCTTTGTGGTGGAACAATGTTTCTTTGATGCTATTTTGATTGCCATCTAAAGAAACTACTGAAATACAAACATCTAATTTTTTTGGCCAATTAATCATAATAACTCCTTTTAATTTATTATTATAATTGATTGGCAATGATAAATCAATATAATTTATGGAATTAATGAAACATCAAAATCAATTTTGATTACATCATAAGGTGATAATGCATATTCCAAATAAAAACCAATTAAATCTACATTAACAGTAAATTTGTTAGATACCCATGTGTTAGTAGTATTTGGTTCATAAGAAGGCCTGTAATTTTCAATATCACTATAAATTTGAACACCATTTATGAAAACTCTTAGTGAATTTTCTATTATTGGCTTTGATAATCCAGTAGTATAGTTTCTATAATCGGGTACTAAATATGTTGATGTTGGAGTAACTGCGTAGTAATGTTGATGTGCAGCTTCTATAGGGAACTTCAGTTCTGCTGTAATATTATTTGGACTTGTAACTATCCATTCTAACGAGTTGCTATTATTAAATTTTATATTTCCATTTGGAAAATAAACAGCATTGCTAATGCTTTCAAACTCTATTGTTAATTTATTTGCTTCATTTTGGATTAAGTTTAATTTTTGTCTTTCGGACAATTCCATTCTTACATAATCAATACTATTGTAACTTCCATCTGTATGGTGTCCAATATTATGAAGTGTATTGTCAACTTCAGATGCAATTAAATTTCCATTAGCTGTTAAACTTTGATTTAATCTAGCTGTTAAGTCTAATCTACTACCAGCAGAAAAATTTAAAATTTCGGTATTTCTGTCAACTGCATCACTAATTACATCTTCACGAATTGCAATAGTTGAAATTGGAAGATTGTCATAAAGAAAGTGGTATGGTTCAATACCAGTAAATGTCGGTATCGGGAATAAATTAATATTTGGCATATTTTATTTATTACTTTTGCTTAAATAAATTACAAAATATTGATATTCCAACTGAATGTAATTTGAATTTGACTTGTTTTTGCTATTCCACTAAAAGTTGATAACGAATACAAATCATTACTTCCCATTTGCAGCCCAATTTCACTAATTGAATATCCATTGCCATCATTAAAGCCTAGTACTGCTGTAAAAATTGCTTGGCTTGAATTATTTGGATTTATCAAAGAATTAACTTGTTTTGTTGCTACTGTAATTCCGTACATGCCATTTTGATTTGCATTTACTGCTCTTGGAACACCGCCAACTTCACCACCGTTTCCAAAAAGCATGTTTTTTACGAAAAAAGGAAAAGCATACTCAAACTGTCCACTTGTATTAGAACAAGCTTGTAGGGTATGAGTTAAGGCCTTAATGATTGCTTCCCTGCCAGTTTTTAAAATGGCATTTTTGAAAGGCTTTATTGTTTTATTACCATTCTTATCTTCGATGGTAATTTCTCCATAGCCTATTGATTGAATGTTAGAATTAATTTCGCTCATGTTAAATTTCCTTCAAATGTTTGGCCATCAACTGTTTCTATTTTAAAACCAATATTTTCTTCTTGCTTTATAATATCATTGATCTTGCTATTTTCCCCTTGTTTTTCCAAAGAAGAAATAAAATTTGCTCCGAATGCAAATGAACTTGAATTACAAATGTTTAGCACCATATTATTTTCATCAACACCAGTTATTTCATCAAAACCAGTTTTATCTACGGAACAAACAGTAGAATTTTCTTGTGTGCTGTATTCATAGTCAATTTCAAAAAAATAATTTGTAGGTATGCTGCTCCAAGAAAATAAAATTTGGCCTGTGGAAAATACAATTTCTCCAGATATTACCCTAGAATAATTTGTATTAACATCGTTAAATTTAAAAATTCCAGAAGGACTTATTGAAAAAGTTTGAATGATTGATTGCCTGTAATATATTCTACCATTTACGCTTCCTGCTACAACAGGAGTATTTTCTAATGTAACATTGGTAATTTTATTAGTGTGATTTGCTTGAAAAGATTCATTTACAACTTTTTTATATTTATTATTCTGAAATGCATACTCATTTTTTGTCAATTGAATTGAGTTGACAGAAAGAGATGTTCCACCAGCTAATTGTGTTGTTAAATCTAGTTTTAATCCACCCAATATCAAATAATCTGTAGCTCCTTCTGAATAATAATCTTCTATTTTATATAAATTATCATCGATTACCAATATAAAGTTTTCTTTGAATTGATTGTTTTCAACAGCATCCACAGAATTGGGATTTTCAATTTCTAACATACTGGTAGGCTTCTCAATTACCATGCCTTTATAACTTAAATTACCAGTTGTTTCTTCTACAATTCTATTTAATACTTTGCCAGATTGACCTGTAACATTTCCATTATTCCAAGAACAAACCACAAATACATTTTCTTCAAAACCATATTCTACAATTTGATATTGTTCATTTAATAAAGAATAATAAAAGTAATTTCCAATTTTCAATCTTTCTTTAGCATCCCCAAAATTCCCATCGTTAACTGTTACTATTCCATTGTTAAAACAAAATAGATTTCCATCAAATGAAGTGTAAATCGAATCATTGTTTGAATTTAATAGTTCGTAGTTAATATTGTTTATACTTAATGATTGTGTAAGTGGGGGCAATGTATTATCATCTTTCAGCACAACACTTCCATCAGGATTAATTGCACTTATAATATAAACATTATAAGTACTTGGATAAGATGTATAATATTTTATTTTCCAAGGATTTAATGGGTTTGTTTCTTCTGATTCAACATTGTTATCTAATATATAATTTTTCAAGAAAACATCAGAGAATATGAAAATATTTCTTTGTGTGACATTTATGTCTGTGCCAGAATAAATTGCATTACTTAATCTATATGCAAATTGAGATTGATTTATTGGTTGTGTTAATAAAGCTTGTTCGTAAATCTCAATGTAATTCTTTTCTGGATTTAATACAGTATAAACTCCTTGATTTGGAGAAGGTGATAAAATTTCTAAATATGTATTTGGTCTATTGGTAACAGTCAAATTTGCAAAATTAATCAAGGGAGAATAAAGAACAATTTTTTGATTAAAGCCTATAACTGAATCAGTTCCTAAATTAATTTGTGAAGCAAGTACTGATCTAGTCACTTGTCTTGTTGTTAATCCTAAAAACATATCTCTGTTGAAAAGTGTTTGTGGATAATTAGCTAAAAGATTTTCTGTTCCAAAATAACTTATTAATATTTCAATGTTTTCTTCTGGAGGAAGAATGTATTCATTTAATAATCCAGAATAATTTAACGAATGTAATATTGCATGAAAAGGTTTGTTTTCTTTTATTACTTGAAGAGCTTCATTAATTCTTTCTGGATTTAAATCTTCAATAGTTAAATCACAATTGAACAATGTTGTAATAAATCCACTACAGGGGTCAATAAAATTTTTATCTATATCACATGGATTATTACTATCTCGTAACGAACCATTGTATTCATCCATGTTATAAATGTTTTCAGAATAAGCAAAATCAGTTCTAATTTGACCAAAAACTATTGGTTCGTTAAAAGGATTTTTATTTGGAATAACTTCATTTAAGAAAACATCATCTTCTGCTATAACTTTTGCATTCCAATTTTTAGGAGGATAGGTAACATTTAAATCATCCCTGAAGTCTGCTAGAGATAAATATCTCAAATAGTTTTCTATAGTTTGCTCAACAGGATCATTAATTTGTTTTATTTGGTACAATATTTTTATTGTGTCTGTGTTTTTGAGACTTGGCCCAGTCCATGTTAAAATACTTAAAAAATTAAATGTTTCAATGCTGATATAACTTAAAGGTTGTTCTATGAATTCTCCAGAACCTTCTCTAAGATGTACTTTAAAATTATCAGAATTTATTGGCAAACTTACTTTAGACAATTCAAATTCAGTTTGAGGATTTAAAATATAAAAGACATCTGTCCAAGTATATTTTGAATACACTTGATACAATTGTGTGAGTTTTTCTAAATTTATGCCAGCATCTCCAAGTGCTGATTTTAATCCTTTTAATGTTCCCTTCATTTTAAAATTAGGAACCGCTTTTGCTATTTGTCTTCTCCACCTAATTGGATCATTTGATGAAAAACTTAATCTGTAAAGGTTTCCTAAATATGCAAGAAAATATTCTGGAATTAAGTTGTAATCCAGCAATCCTGAAATATTATTTGTTAAATTTTCTAATACGGCAAAAGAATCGCCAACTGCTAAATTAAAATTATTTAAAACTTCTGGAGATATGTCTGTAGGACTTAATTGTTGTTTGTAAACTTCTGGCATATACCTGTTTAGCAAATCAGGATATTTGTTTTTATCTGTTATAAAATTAGCGGGAATTAAATATTTGTAAGAATCAGAAGATAAAGAAAAAAACAAACTAGATGATAATTTTTGTAGAGAAACATTAGGTCGCCAATTCCAAGCTAAAAAATAATCTCCTTCTCTCAAATTATCTTTTTTAAATTTTAATCTAAAGTGGCCATAAAGTATATTGCTGTTAACATCATTGACTTTATAGAGAATAGAATCATTTGGATTACTAGATTCCCATACTGGATTTTCTTCTGAACCGAAAACAGCAACAGCAATTAAGTTGTCAAATTGCAAATTTGAAAAATTACTTGAATTTAAAAGTAATGCCTTAGCTGTTTTTAATTCATTTGCATAATCAGTATTTTCTGGATCAGTACAAACTAATTGTGCTTTTTCCAAGTAATTTTTTTCTAATTCTGGCGAAGCAGTATTTGCAGATATCTGTGTGTAAAAATCATTGCTGAAATTTCTTTCAACAAAGTAAACTTTTACATTTACAATTTCAAATGGATCAGCATTAAAACAACAATTTACATCTGGGGTGTAAATGTCAAAAATTATTGTGTCAGAAACTTTAGGTTTTTCGTAATAATATTTTTCGTTCATTTTCACACATATGTAAAAGAAATGGTAGTGTTTTCTGGTCTTATTATTTCATAATATTTTGTTGTGACTAATTTTAAATTAGATTCAGAAATTGTATTGAATGAAATTTCAAAACTTTTGGGTTGTTTGAAATCTGAAAGAGATTGTATTATGTCTACATCACTTAAAGATTCACCATAATCCCAATTATTTAAATTGAAAAAGATGTCAATTTTAGATTGCATTGATGCTTTTAATTCATCTTCAAATTTTTTGTAAAATCTATCTACTGTAACTTCTATTAAGACATCAACTAGAAGAATTTCTCCATCTTTGATGCAGATAGAATCTGTAAACATTTTAACATCATCCAAAGCATCTGTAAGTTCAGATTTAAATTGACTATTGGCTTGTTGTAAATTATTTAATCCTGATTTAACTAAGACAAAATAATCAATTATATTTGCAGCACAACCATAATTTCTCAACACAGGATTGCATTTTCCCATAATACCATTGAAATTTGTTCTGAAAAGATTTCCATAAGATTTATAATCTTGACCTGAAACTGTTCTGTTTTGAGTTCGTAAGTAAAGGGGAATTTTTTCCCTTATGTCTTCAACGCTATCTCCTGATGATCCAAATTGACCAGCTGTATAATTTGTAAATGTAACAGGAACACTAGATGGCACTCCTTCAGGATTTACCAATGCTTCTATTGTTGCATAATTTGTAACAATATCTCCATTTATTGAACCACCAATTCTAAATTGAACAGAAATTTTAGTTCCTAAAGGTGGAATTAATCCACCCTTACCAGTTCCAAATATAACATTTGCACTATAATCAGAATTGTACTCGACAATAAATTCTTTGTTTGCAATTCCAGATGTAAAGAAATCAACATTTTGCCATTCTTGTCCATCTATGAAAACTCTCACAGAATTATCAATTATACTTGTGAAATTTAAAATTAATACTTGATTTATTTCACCTGTTGATGTGTATGAACTTGTAGTTGTTTTTCCAGCAACACCTACAATATTTGAATTAATTAAAGAGCCAGCTTTTAATACTATAGGCTCATCATAAATTGGCCTGTTTAAAGAATCAGCAGGATATAATTCATATGTTAATGGTGCTCCATTTGATACAAGATTAAAATTATAAGGTGCTTCAATTACTAAATCAGCATTTTGAATATTTGTAATTCTTGCTGTAAACAAAGCTTTAGAACCAATTGGCCCTTGTGGTTTGTATCCAACTAATTTTGCCAATCTGAAAATATTATCTAGTTCTGTTACAGTATCAATGAAAATTTCATTTGCAATTTGATCCATTTTAAAAGACAAAGTATCTGCCAGAAATGCAAAATTTTCAATTAGCATAATGGCTAAGCTAGATTCAACAAAATCATTGAAATTATTTCCAAATTTTTCTTTTACAAAATTTATTAACCTAGCTTTCATCGAATAAAAGTCTTGATTTGTATAATTCAAGTTAACAATTTTTGTTTGTTGTGGTATATCACCAATATCATAAGGATTGATAATTTCACATTTTTCTTGCATTTTTCTATCTTTCTGTTGGCAATTCTAAAACTAAAACTTCAACATAACTAATATTACTTGGATCGAAAAATTTTATTAAAATTTTCAATACATGACTGTTATCGTTTAACTCAGATTCATTCTGCGTTCTTGTAGTATCATTATAACCATTACTTATTTCAATTTGAGATACTACTATCCTTGGTTCCCATAAAGTAATAGCTTTTTTAATCAAATTTTCAGCTTCAAGCCTAACATATTCATCATTTGGCTTGAATAAAAGCTTTCTTAATCCTGTTCCATAATTCGGCAACATGACTCTTTCACTAGGATTTGTCAATAATAATTGAATTAAATCAGATTTTAAAGTGGATATACCTTCTTGGGAAAACAAGTATCCAAGGGAATTTCTAGATATCGGATAAGGAGCACCTTTTAGTATAAAATTCATATGTCTTTATTTAGGTAAAAAGTTAATAAATTGTTAATTTATTTAACTTAAATGTATATGTTTTATTATAGTACCTCATTAATATTTTGTGCCATTCCTGTTCTTTCTGTTGTTGTATTTTGTGTTGGACTGACAAGATTGCCTGGTTCATCATTTGTTTGAGTTTCCTGATTTTCTTCATCTTGTTCACCATTATCATCACCAAACATTTCTGAAATTGGTGCTATCATAGTGAAATTAACTAATGCAGCATCTAAACTACAACTCGCAAAAACACGATCACTTATTCTTAATTTTCCACCTAAATAAACAATAATTGGTGCTAAACAAAATGTATCTTCGCCTTCTGGAGTTTTACAATCACCTAATCCAGCTAATATAAATGCATATCTGTTAGACATGTTAAAGAAATATTCATTTGCTCGTATGTCCATGTTCTCTGTACTGCAAAATCTATCTTTTGTGACTAAACTGATCTTATCTGATGGGTTTTCTGTAGGCTCTCCTACAACTTCAATAGTTTCGTCATAACTTGTATGAACATAATAACCCCCTGCTCTTAAATAAATATAACCTGGCCCTTCTGGTGTTTCTTGAAAAATTTCAAAATGTGGCCCTCTTTTTTTATTGTCTATTTGAGGTGCAAGTATTCTAATAAATTGTTTTTCAGTTTTTTTCTGATCGTTAAAATCAGCCATGAAAATTTCTAATCCATAACCACTTCTGCATTGAATGTATGCTTTTTTAGAATTATTATTTGGTATTCCCCCTTCCATTCTACATGGTTCTTTTTGATCAACAGTTTCATCGCACATTCTAAAAAGATGTCTGGAAGTAGATTTTATATGTACACCTCTTTCAGTTCCACCTAATCCAGGGCATTCGCTTTCTGTATGATCTCCAAGAAATATTTCATTGCCCAAGGCAGTTTTCAAATTTATACCATTTAATTTATTTCTTACTAAAGGCAATTCTTCATAATCAAACATTGAAATTGAATGACCAGTAGCACTTTTCCAATAACTTCTTCCTAAATATTTATTACTACAACCAAAATCAAAACTTTTTAAACTTCTTTCCCAATCAGGAATTCCTCTTGGCTCTTCAACGCTATCATCCATTACAAAAGAATGACCTGAAATAGAAAGAAATTGAATTCCAGATTGGGGTAAATCACATTTGTTATTTTGTGGAGTACCTGGCCCTTTATATGGTCTACATTCATTTTTAGCTTTAAAATATGGATTGCTGCCTCGTTGTCGTTGTTCTAAGGGAGTATCTGGCTGTCCTCCAATTATGTCTGCACCACAAGGAGCACCTTTTTCCTCTTTTTGTGGAGAATTATAATATCCTTCATCGAAATAACTAAAAGTTTGTTTTGTATCTGCTGTTCTTTGTAATTCTTCTAAGGATATATTAAATGTTTGCTTAGTAACATCTTCAGAAGGATTTGGATCTGTTGCATTTTCAATACAATTTGTACTTCCACCTCTAGAACAATCTTTAAATGCCCATTGACCGCCATAATGCAAATGATCATCTTTAAAACACATCCATGCACCACATCCTGACATTAATTCCATTCGTTTCCACTTGCGATTACACTTAGCATCTCCATCAACCATTTTCAACATGTGTTTTTCTGGTGTTTTAAAACCATAAATATTTGGAAAAGTCATTCTTCTTGCAGCATTGACATTTAAATCTATGTCCGTTGTGCTATTTATATCGTATCCATTGTAACTTTCTGTATTCCAAGGTGGAAAAACTTGTGAACCATCATCTGGGCCAACATAATAATTATTTCTTTTGCCAGAATATAACAAATCCCATTCAGGAACAGAAATTCCAAAATTTTGACCATTTGGCCCTCTGTCTCTAACCCAAGTTGTTCCAAGATAATAAGCAGCTTTTCTATTTCCATGTTCAAATATTAAACAAACACATGAACCAGCAGGAGGAACCCAATTTGCACCAGAGTCATCAAATCCACCAAAAGTACTAATAGGAAATGCCCAAGGTAATTGTTTTATTTTAACTGTTACTGGATTGTGTAAAATTGGTGTAAAAAATCTTACTCTGTTTTGTTTCCAAATATCAAATGTATCAATAACTAATGCTAAATAAAGTCCTTCCAAAGTTACATTTTGCTGAATTGTGTTGTAATTCCTAGCAATAGATGCTTGAATGTTAGTTCCTAGCATTTCATTAGATTTTGACAGATTTTTTTCTAAAGATATAATTCTTTCATCATGATCAAAAACTGTTTTCCCCAAGCCTTGATTTTCACTTGCCATTTTTCATTCCTTAATTTTTAAATATTAGTCTAAGAAATCTGAACCATTCATTTTCTGTAATTTTAAAGTAGTAATAAAATTTCCTTTGGTGATATTGTGAGAAGCTTCAGATACCATATAAGCACCAGAAAGAATTTGATTCACAGGTGGTTCTGCTAAAAATTCACAATCCCCATTTGATCCATTTTGTTTGATGCAAAAAGGATTTATAAATATAACTTGAATAAACATTTCTTGAATTATATTTAAAACTCCTGTGTAAAAAGGATCTCCAATTATATCCATAGTTGCGGTAATAGGTGGAAGTCCTTCGATAATCTCAGACGCAGCTAAATTAACAGAAACAGATGAGGTTAATTGATTTACAACTTGACTCGGACCTCTAAAATTTAAATCTCCAGAATTTGTTGGTATTTCTGTTTGTCTTCCGTTTGAAGAAGGTCTTTGTCTGTTTTCAGAATTTCCAGTTTGTTCATCAAGATTTACTTCGCAAATATTTATTCTTTCAGGAATAGTTGAAAAAGCATTTGGCCCACCACCACCTCTGCCAGCAAATTGTTTATCATCATCTTCTGCCATCTCATCTATTTGGCTTAAGGTTAATCCATTTATTTCTGGAGTAAACTTTAAAACTCTAGTACAATCTCCAGCATTCACAATATAAGTTTTAGTAGGGCATCTTCTTTTTTCTTGAGAACAAGGATTTGGATTAATATCTTCAAGAACTACCATAGATGGATTTTTTGTTTGATTTGGAAAAACAAAAGAAGTTGCTTTGTCTTGGTCTGTTACAAAAGAAAGCATGATTTTTCTTGCAGCATCTGTGTTAATTAATTGATCTGGATTCCAAACACCATATGGGCCTAATTTTCCACCATCTGATTTTCTGAAATCCCATTCTGAAAACCCTTTGCCATCAGCATTTAATCTTAATTTAAGCAAGCTTAAATTTGCTTGACTTTCATCACATCTTTTGCCAACCATATCTTTAAGCGAAGGCCATAATTTTCTTTTTTGATCTTCTGATCCTTCTATAACTTCGTTTCGGAATAAATCCATAGAGTCTGCAACAAAAGTAAAATCTAATTCAATTTTGTAATAGCCTTCTTCAAATTGAAATTTGCCAGTAGAAAAAAGACAATAAAGATACGGCCCTAATTCTTCATCAGTATCTTCAGTTTCAATCGTTGGAGCATTATTTGATGTGCTAATATCATTTTTAGATGTAATTCCAGTATCACAATCATGAAAAATCCATCCAACATTAATAAATCCGTCTAAGTTTCCCAAATAATTATCGTCATAGTAACATTGACTTGATGGAATTAATCCCAATAGGGTTTCCACATCAGTATAATCACAGGTAACAATTGTAATTGTTCCTGCCATCCCACCTTCCTTGCCACCCATAACATTTAAATTACAAGATTCAATAACTGCTTGATTAACTGCTCCCTCATTTCCTACTTGGAAATGTTTTCCTTTAAAAACCAATTCAACAAAAGGTGTATAGACAGCATGGTCAGGTGGTTGTTGAACATCCCCTATTCCACAATTTAAACCAGATTTTGTTGCTAAAAATTCAAAACTTCCACATGCCATGTATTATCCTATCGCTGGAATTCTAATTGTTATGCCTGATTTAAATTCCTTTATGTCTTTTATTCCATTAAATTCCATAATTCTCCACCAATAATCAGAAAATCCATACGCAACTTGAGATACTAAATCAGGTCTGTATTCGTTGCTAGAATTAAGCTTAATAAATTTATCTCTACTAGTGGCAGCAATTGCTTTTCTTTTATAAGTTGTAAATGTAGTTTTTTGATTATCGCCATAAAATATAACTTTTGATCTTGAGTATCTACTTAAAAAATCTATAAACCTTCTAGCTTTTAATTTGGTATATATAATTTTATTGGCCATTTTAACCTCCTGTACTTATGATTTTATTTGCACCTGGCAATGATGAATTTGAATATACAACCTCAAATTGCAAGTCAATGTCAAATTTTATTGGAATAAAAGATGTTTCATCACCACTTACTGAATGCCAAACAACATCTGTTGGGAATTTAACACTATAACTTTTCAAAATAACACACACTTCTTCATCCGCAATTATCTTGCCACATTTTATTTTAGCTATCTTAGGAGGAACAACAGGCAGAGAATCACCTACATCAGGATAAGTTAAGCTCTCTAAAAGTCTTAAATTTTGCAAATTTGCTACAATTCTTTCTTCATCTTCTCCATAAAAATGAACAGTCCACCCAATTTGCCTAGATTCACCATGTGAGAAAACTTTTATTGGCATTGATCTACCAATGCCATTCATATCTGCATATGTTGCTGATTTTCCATCAGTTATGTCTGGAAGAATGTACATATAGATGAATGTGTCATTAACTTTTATGTAGCAATCATTTAAATCTACTAATTTTCCTGTTGCCGTTGTAGCTTTCAATTTTTCTCCTGTTTTGATATTTATCAGTATAAAATAAATTATGGATAACTTTAAGATAATAAATAAAAAAAATTTTAAGAAATATATTAAGAAATGTTTTTTTTGCAATGAAGATAATTCTAGTATTTTAGACATTCATAGAATATTTGAAGGTAAAGATGGTGGCACATACAACACAATTAATGTTTTAGTTGTTTGTTCTAACTGTCATCGAAAGATACATTCAAATCAAATAAAAGTTGTTAAAAAACATAAAGCTTACAATTCAAAGTGTAACTTTATTGTAGAGTGTTTTATTAGCGGAGAAGAATTTTGGTTAGATTGTGATTATTAACCTAATGAAAATCCACCTGTAGCTGGTGCTATTGTATTATTGCCCTTAATATAATCAGATCTATTCATAGTTCCAGTTTGTAATTTAGCTGAAAATTTTCCTTTGTAATCTTGCAAATTACTATTTTGATCAAATGGACTTTGATCAGCATTATTTCTAGAGGGAACTGATATGTTTAATGCTTTTAATATATTGCCTAAAACATTGATAATATCAGTTTGTTTTCCATTTATTTCATCATTGATATCAGTAAGTTCTGATAATTCATCAATATTTTCTGTGCTTGGTTTAGAAGATTCTTGCATTTGTAAGTTTTGGGAAAACATATCTGTACTTTTGTTCTCAGGCATTTCTGCATTAGTAGCTGTAGAAACTTCTCCATTATTTATTTTAATATTCCCCAAAGAATTAATTTCATTTATTTTACTAACATTTTCTGTCATCAATTGAAGTATTTTGTCTAATTGTTCCCCAAAATTTGTCAATGCACTTTCTAAAGGACTTAAGCTAATAGCTTCTATATCAATGTCTTTAAATATATCTGTTAATGAAGAAACATCAAATGCTGGCATTTCATTCATTGTTAATTTGTTGATGTTATCTTGCATTGTATTGATGATTCTATCTAATTGGAATCCAAGATTTATCATTGCATTTTCTAAAGGATCAGCATTAATAGCATTTGTATCAACATCCTTGAATATATTTGTTAATGCTGATACATCAAATGATTTAATTTGATCTATTAATTTTTCAAGTGCTAAAAGTTTTTCTAGATTTTGAATTGTTCCATCAGAAATACTAACAAAAGTTCCCTTGAAGAAATCATTATTAAATATTTCAGCTAATTGACTAATCTTTTCAGAAGCATCATTGCCATATTTTGTGTCTATGTAATTTAAAAGTTCTTCCATGCTGTTGAAAAATCCAATAAATATTGGCCCTAAATTTGAACATAAAGTAGCCAAAGAACTAATCTGAGATGATGCTTTTGCTAATAATTTAGGACTTGCTGAAACCATCAACAAAGGTGCAACTACTCCTTGCATGATAAAACTTAATAAGCCAATAAAAACTGTTCTAAAGGATTCGCCTTTTGCTCCAAGCTTTGCACCTAAAGATGCATCAACCGATTCTAAGTTTTTCATTAAATCAGGTAGTTTAGTACTTAAATTTTCAATTAAACTTGGCAATGCATTTACAATTGTTGCAATACTTGTAATTTTCTTTGCTATTTTATCAAGAGATTTGCTTGAAATAGGTATTGCAGCAAGTGGTATAATAAAATTATTGTATAAACTAACAACAAATTCAGGTAACTGCTCTCCAAATTCTTCAAGTTTAGCACTTACATCTTGTATGAAAGTAAGATTGCCATTATCTACTTTCATTAGTTTTCCAATACAATCATTAACATTAGTTATCAAAACAGGCAAATCTTTTGCTATAGTACTAACAGATGTTAGTATCGCAGCTGTTTTTGTAAGTTTCTTAGGATTTGTAACTTTATTTAAAATTGAAAGTGGTTCAATAACATTTTGTATCAATGCTATAACAAAATCTGCTATCAAATAATTTACTGGCCCACTATTTTTAAGCTCTCCATATAAGGTTTGTACATTTGGGCCAACTTCTTTTAATTGTCCAATTTTAGCTGATGCTGCTTTTATTGTGGCAGGATCAAGGTCTGTTCCCAATATAGTAAACAATGAAGTTAATGCAGAAATTGCTTCACTTGTAGCTTTAAGTATTTTTGCAATTTTTTCAACTTTTTTAGGATTGATGCTAATTGTAGATTTACTAAATGGTTCTATTAAATTTTTAATTATGAAATTTGGCAAGCTTGACATTATTTGGCCAAAGTCACTTGTTCCTTTATCTGAAAGAGCATCTTTTAAATAATTAGCAACAGATACAGTTTTTTTAATTCCTTGTGTGTCTATTGTAACAACTTCATCGTTTAAGTTTGATGCAATTATACCTATGCTTTCTAGCAAACTAGAAACTTCTCTTATAATTGTTCCATATCCACCTAGTATTTTTGTTGCTTCAGTAAAATCTTTTTCACTTATATTAATTTTTTTAAATCCTGAAACAATTTCAGAAAACTTTGTAAGCAATGGAACAAAATCACCATCGAAAAATTTTCTAATAGCGGTAATATTTTCAGCTATGGTTGGTAATTTCTTTTCTATTGCTGCAATAGGAGTAGAAGTTTGACTACTTCCAGAAGGATAAACTTGTTCTGTTTTTGCAACTTCTTGTTTTGCTTCATTTAAAAAAGCAAAACAAGAAGTGAACTGATTTATAACAGTAGAAATAGCTTTGGAAAAAGCAATAAACGAAGTAAAATCTAATTTTGGAATGTTAGGAATTCCACCAATAAAACCTTCAATTTCTGAGAAAAAAGAATCATCTAATATAGAACTTTTAATATTTGCAATTGAAGTTTGTATTGATTTTTTAATATTTTCTAAATCTGCTAATTCTATAGGTTTAAAGTTTTTAATAGTTTGAAGAAAATTAGCATCAAATATAGTAATTAAATCTTTGAACGAACTCATGCTTTTGGTTACTAGCATTAATTTATCACCAAGCTTAGATATTTTGCCTGATGCATCTTCTCCACCAGCTTCAGTAGTTAAATCTGTAATTGCTACATTTAAATCTCTGTTCATGTACATTATTGTTTTTAATGCTTGCCATGTATTATTTGATGCTTCTGAAAATGCTTCATTATTGTCATAATATTTTGTAGCAAACATTGCCTTGTTTTCTGTAACAAAATTAATACTTGGCATAATTTCTTTTTGAAATAATGTTAAAAACTCTCCAACTTTTTGAAAGTTTTTTGACACTAACATTAATTTGTCGCCAACACCAGATATTTTTCCTGATGCATCTTTTCCAGTCTCTTCTTGAAATAATGTATCGAATGCTACATTTAAATCTCTATTGATATACATCATGGTTACTAAGGCTTGCCATATGTTTTTTGATGCATCAGAGTATGCAATTTTATTACCAGCTTCATCTACATCAGAATAATATTTGGTTTCAAACATTGCCTTATTTTTTTCAACAAAATCAAGACTCGGCATAATATCTTTTTGAAAGGATGTAAAAAACTCTCCAACTTTTTGAAAGTTTTTTGATATTATTGCTAGTTTGTCATAGACTTTATCTAGAGAATTGCTTTTATCGGGATTCATTCCTACCAAACTACCAATTTCAGTATTTATAATATTATTGATGGCAATTAAATTTTTAAAGAGTATATGGAAATTATGTACCATATCAGATTGCTCTTTGTAAATTTTAGTTGGGCCACCACGAAAAAACCCCTGTAAACCACTATAGTGATCGGTTTTTGTATATTCACCCATCATTAACATTTCTTTACTTTTTTCAAATTCCTTCATCGGCCCTGCAATATCATTGTTGAAGATGGTTATTAAAGTCTTCAAAGAATTCATTAATTTGCCTAAATTTTCAGCCATTGCAGTAACAGGCCCAATTGAAACCACATTTACATCTTTGTATTTCTTTGAAATTTCAATCAAGGCTTTTGAATTATCTAAAATATTTTCATAGAATTTGGTTAGTTTTGATTCAATTTGTTTTGTTCCAATTTCTTTGGTTGCAACATTTTTTGGAACAGCTACTGGTTGTTCTGATACTCTGCCTCTATAGCTACCATCTGTGTTGTACATTTCATCGCCAATGGTAAAACCATATTCTTTTTCTTTCTTTGGTTCTATTTTTATTGGTTTCAAAGCATCTTGCTTGTCAATCCCAGCCATCAAGGTATTTATTTGTCTCATAGATTCAGCTGAACTTGCAACTGCTTTTGTCAAAACTGCTATTTGTTCAATTTTGCTGGCTGTTGATTTCAAATCTATATTTGATATTTTATATTTTCTTGTAGCATTTAAACTTGCTTCAACATTTTTAAAAACATTATCTAACACTTTTGGCAAATTGTCATTGCCAAGACTTTTATTTAATTCTTGTAAGTTTTTAGTATTTAAATGTTTTCCAAATTCACTTGAGTTTGCAGTAAATTCAGAAAAGATATCTGCCATAGATTTAACAAGGTCTAAACTTTCCTTTACTTTAGCCAAAGGAATATTTTTAGTAATTTCATACATTTCGTGTGAAATAGTTGCAGTTGCAATAATAACTGATGTAATGGAAGATTTAACATTTTCTATTATTTTTGCAGCCTTGGCAAAAGATGCTTGTGCTTTTTCAATTGTGTCAAAAGATGAACTGTTTACAATTTGGTCTAATGAAGCAAGTCCATTAAACAATGGTAATGCTGTTGAAGAAAATGCATTAACAAATTCATTTAATTTTTTAAAATTTGAAGGATCTATGTTTTGTAAAGAAGACAATAATTTAGGACTTGCTATAGCAAGACCAGCTATTACAGCAAAACAATTTTCTAAATGTCCTGCAACTACTTCTGGTGTGTCAGCTTTTCCAATTGAATTTGATGCAGTTTTTAAACTTTGATATCCTGGAGCTAAAGCAATTGCTTCATCTGCTATTGCTTTAATTGCTTTGCCTAAACCTTTTGGCGATTCTGAATATTTTTCTAGTGTTGTAGCACTTTGTTTAATAATTTCAGGAGAAATTCTATATTTGCTTTCTAAGTTTTTTATTACTTGTGGCACTTCAGAAAGAACTGAAAACAAACTATCGATGACAGCTTTTATGGCAGCAATAGGGCTTGCCATATTATCACCACCAGTAAAAAGTTTCATTACCCATCCTATACCTTGGCCAATTCCAACAGCAACACCACCTACAAGACCACCAACGCTAACACCAGCTAATCCTGCTGCTGCTGCTGCTACATATCCTATTAATTTTGCACCAGGCCCAAGAATTGCTGATAAGCTGTCTACAGCTTTAATTAGTTCACTTGGACTTACTGGCATTTTACTAATTGCATCTACTCCACTTTTTCCAACTTCTCCAATCCATTCAACCATTCTGCTTATTGAAGCTGCTACTCCAAATCCTGGCAGGAATGATACAATCTTATCAAGCCCAACAGATAAAGTTCCAATCAGACCACCAGCAAATCCTGCTAATACAGCAGTTCCTGCTGCTGCTAATGCAACTGAAAACTTAGCAATATTATAAAATATAGAAGTGCATTCAGCAGATGTTTTTTCAATTAATGGTATGTCCATTGAACTAGTAGTATCTGCTAGTTCTTCTATTCCCATAGCCAACCTTAAAAGAACTCCAGATAAAACTATAAATAGCACAGCCCCTATTGCTAAAGCAGCAATGAGTGTTCCACTAGTTCCTATTACACCATATCCCAAGGCAGTCATTGGTGCAGCTGCTGCAATCATAACTAAAGACAAAACACCAACACACGCAAATAAAATGCTTAATTTTTTAGTGGTATCTATTAGTTTATTTTCATCTATTCCTAATTGATCTACTACTCCAGATAAGTAATTTAATCCCAATCCTAAAAGTCCAACAGCAACACTCATAGCTAGAAACATTCCTGCTCCTGCTGCTAAAGTTGCAAATGAACCTTTATTAAAAACAGTCATCATTTTGTTCATTGTTTTTAAAATTAAAGAAAATGCTAATATTTCTGTTGATAAAAATATTGTGGCAGCAAAAAGAATTCCTATTTTCTTGGTTACTGCAATTATTTTTTCTTCATTTATTTCAATTCCTGTTTTTTGAAGCAACATCATTGCCCCAAATATAATTCCAGCTGCAAGTAAAAGACCTCCTAGTCCAAGTGCAAAATTTCCTGCATATCCTTTAAATGCTCCACCATTAATAACACCGCTTTTAGGTGGATTTGCTGAAGCAGCTGATATTTTTCTCGCTGGCATATTTCCAGATTTTTTACTTACTCTTGTTGTTGGTGTTGTCTTTAAGTTATCTGCTCCTGTTAATGCAGCAGTTGTTGCACCTTTTCCTGCACCTTTTCCAAAACCATTTCTTGCATAGCTACTAGCAGCTATTATTGCCACACTCGTAGCAATAACTCCTAAAACACCAGCAGAACTCATAAAGGCAGATATGGTTCCACTAGTACCTTTCATAATTTCTGTTTTTATTTCTTGTAAATATTGATTTGTTTCAGTAAGTGCATCTAATTGAGTTTTTTGTTTAGTTGCATTAGTTGTTTCAGCTTTTGATAATTTCGCAGTTAATTCTCTAAAAGAAGCTGGATTATCTAATGCTTTTTCAATTTCTGAAGATGTAATTCCTAAATTTTTCTTAGTTGCAGTTTCAATTCCTTTTATTGCTTCTTGTAAAGCACCTCTAATAACTTCTTTATTTGTTCCTTTTAGTCCTAAAGATTGCAAATCTTTTTCAAATTCTTTTCTTCTTTCACCAAACTTTGAAAGAGCTTCATCCATGTTCTTAGCCCCAACTGCTGCTTTATCAAGTACAGTAAGAGTTTCTAAAGATTGATTTGTAGCTAGTCTTCTTTTTTCTTCTAATGCAGATGTTTTTTCTTCCAAGGTTAAATTTGTTTTTAATCTTTTTTCAATATCAGCAACTCTATCACCATAGCCTTTACCAGCTTCGGTAAGTGATTCAACCACACCTCTGACTTCACCTAATTCAAGTCCAAATGCAGCTTTTAAGTTCAAATTAAGCTTCATTTTTGCAGAATCAGAAAGGTTGTCGATTGCATCCATGCTCTCAACACCAAATCTTTTAAGCACATTTGTAACACCTTCACTCAATGCTTTGATGCCTTCTTTACTTCTTGTTAGAACACCTTTTTGTAAATCCCCAACTTTTCCAACACTTGCAGCAGCACTAAACAGTAAACTTTTTGTTTGATTTGATGCTGTAAAGAATAAATTAGTGGTACTACTTGCAGCTTCCAATAAAGTTTTTGCTTGCTCTGTTACTCCAAGTTTTTCTGCTGCTGCTATGCCTTGTGTTACATTTTTTACTGCTGTAGCTGTTAAGGTAGATGCTTTTCTCATAACATCTATGATTGATTGTGACGAACTCATTGCCTGTTGTAGATTTTTACCTGTTAAGCCAGTTTGTTTGGCTATATCTCTCATTCCTCTGCCAACATCTGCCAATTCCCCTTCTGTCAATCTTCCAACTTGATAAAGATGATTAAAGGTATCAAATAGGTCACCAGCTTCTAGCCCCAATTGTTTTTCTGTTGACAATTGTGCTTCTGTTAAATTAACTAATTTTTCTTTGTATTTAACTGCATTGCCATCAAGTCTAACACCAGCCTTCATGTATTTAATTAAATTTTCTTGAGCTTGTTCTTGAGATGCACCAGTAACTTTAGTTATATTTTCTAAATCTTCTAAGGTTTTAAATAAGTTTTGGTTTGCTGATGTAACATTTCCAGTTTCATAAAGTGCTGCTCTTACTTCTTGTGTGTATTTTACTTGAGCACCTACACCCTCTAAAACTGTACCAACTAATCCTCTGTATCCAGTATTTAAATTTACAAGTTGTTCGGCAGCATATTTTAAATTAGTTACTAGCCCTTCCATCAAATTTTCATTTCCAACAAACAATTGATTTCCGCTTTCAAAATTCAATTTATTTTTTGGTTCAACTTTAGAGGATCTTTCACGACCTATTCTTGGGTCACCATAGCTTCTAGGTTTTTGACTTTGTTGTTTATTAAATGCATTTCTCAGCTTATTATTTGGATCATTTTTTTGAACTTTATTATGATCTTTAGATTTCTTATTAGGATTAGCTTCTTTGGTTGCAGTATCATTTAATTTCTTGATTACTTCTGCTACTTTTTCAACATACTTTTCTGATTTTTTCATTTCAACAAGAACATCTCTGTTTACTTTAAGTAGTTCTTCTAATAAAGCTTTAACTCCAAGATTAGCTGGATTAGCTTGTGGTTGAGCTTGAGGTGGTGAAACACCACCAAGAATTTGCTGCATTACTGCATTTACATCAATAGGGCCAAGAGGTTGTTTTGCCATAATTAATTATTCTCATTAATTTCTTTTACTTTTACATTAGTCTTTCTATTTATTTGTTTGTCAACATCTGCTTGTATTTCCTTGTTTTGTTTTGTTTTCATTGTTGCTTTCAATCCCATCATTTGAAGCATTTTGTCGCAATCCAAATATTTTAAGCTCTGAACACCATTTCCTTTATAAACTCTAAATCCTTTAATTATATATGCTTTACCCTTTAGCAAAGGATAACCAAGTGCTTTATTTTTACATGCATTTATTTCTTTTGGTGACAACAATCTTTTAATGTCGTTATAAGTTAAATAATGAATGTTTATTCCAACTAATACATTGTTCTTGTTATCAACCTTAGTTACCATGACTGTTGGGTTAGGGTCATGCTTAAAAAAACTATATTTAAAGGAAACAATGCTTCCAACTTTAATTTGGTTAATTGCCATTAATTTTTAGAATATATTTGATTGGAATAAGAATTACTTGCATCCATGTTTCTGACTACAATAGAGCCAGCTTTATCACTACCACTAGTTCCATCAATTACTTTACCCATCAAATCATCTTCTGCTACTTTACTTTGCATAAAGAAATGTCTAACTAATTTAGCTACTTCCTTAACTAATATTTCCGTTGCTTTTTCTTGATCGGGTTTTATTTCTTTAATTTGAAAGAACATATCATTTACTGGTAATTCTCTTGGAGTGCCATAGGGTAAAGTATTTTTGTTTTTTGAAGTTTGAAATGACATGGTAGAGCCATTTTCAGATATTTTAATTCCTTCAAAACTTAAATTGTTAAGTGGTGTATAGCAAAACAAATATGGTTTCACATCATCAACAATTTCTTCACACTTAAGTCCATCTTTTTCAAGACATTTTTTAATAAGCTGAAGTTTAATTCTGCTTTCTTCAGTTTTCGCATAAGAATATTCTAAAAATGTACCCATGTTTCCTTTCTTAACAATTACGCATTAAAATTTCAGGTGTGGATGGAATGCATCGACTTAAAAACTTCAAGTCAGAAGGATTGCCATTGTAAGGTATAGTTTTAAAATTAATTCCATTGTAGGAAGATGAGGCTTCTTTGATAATATCTTTAGAAGCGTTTAGAATTAACATGCCATCTCTTCTTGTAATGAATTCAACTTGTTCTTTTAGGGATTTGCCGAATTCATCTAGTTGACCAGTATCTTTTTGGAATAAAATTTTAATATCTGCCAAAGGAACAATATTTCCTTTTTCGTCAATTGTTGCTTCTGAATTAGAGTTTACATATGTGACAACTACAATTTTGCCGTCATTATATGCACCTTTAAGAAATGTAGATAAATCCAATCCAATTAAATTAACTGATCCATCTTCACCTACAACATTAACAATAAAGGCTCTTTTTCTAAAAAAGTTTGAAATGCTATCTATGATAATTCTTTTTTTCAAAATATCTTTTTCTTCAGGACTTCCTGATTCCATTCTTTCAATTTCTGAATCAGACAAGTATTTATTTGGTTCATCAACTGTCATATACCATTTACCAATATCAATGGCTCCAAATCTTGCATTCATTCTAGTTGATATCTTAACTGAGTATTCTTTTTGGTTAAGAATTAAATCTTCATTTACTCCACCGCTACCAACTTGTATTGCACATAACAAAGATGCTATAAATTTTCTATGTAGATCACTTTTTAAGCTGTATAGTCCATTTAATTTTATAAAAACATTTGATATTTCGGGATATTTTTGCAAAACATTAAAAATATGATTTGTTAAAGAATTAGCAGGATTTGCATTGTCCATTTCTTCTCTTATAAGTTTTCTTATTTCATTAGAAACATTTTCAATATTAGCTTGTTGTCTTAAGTAACAAATTTGCAAGTTATCTTCTACGAATTTTCTTCTATAGGGATCAATGTTTAAATCTCTTACTTGGTTTATCAAGCTCATTAATTTGTTAATATCACCTTTTGATGATTCTTTGAAAAATTCTGATCTCCATTTATCAAAATCAACATTACTTGCTTCTTCAGGCATATCAGGGTATTCAGGATCAAATGAAGCATCTGGCTTGTTGCTTGGCTTATATTGTTCAGGACTTGCATTGTTAGATGATTTGTTTAGGTTGGTAATACTTGTTCCTTTGGACATGGGATTGCTCATGCCACCAGAACCACCAGAAAAATTAGGATCTTTGGCACTATCAGATGGTACTCCAGCTAAAGGATCAGGCCCACCACCAAAAGTTGGATCTTGTTCGTTAATAAGCCAATTTTCAATCACCCAATAATTTTTCATTTTCATCCTCTTTGCTATTTAAATCTTCTTTTATTTTTTCTTCTCGCAAAGCTTCAATAATTGATCTTCTATTGATATTTATTGGAGAATTGTTATTTGTTGTTACTTTTAATTGGTTTTTTTGTTTTATTTTCAATGATGTGAGCAAATCAGCAACTTTAGTTTTTTTGTCTAAAATATCAGATTTTATTTTTGCAAGATTTACAACTGATTCTTTTGAGGAACTAGTAACATCCCCACCGTTGAACACCATATCCGTAAAATTTTGCAATAAATTGTCTACTTCAATACGATCATTTTTAATTTCTGCTAATAATTCCATATACAAGCCCATTAAAAGTTCATCTGTAATTAATTCTTCTTTTGATATATTTTCCATGTATCCCCTTATCTTATTTAGATTTAAATTAATAAATAACTTTTTTTTATTAATGTTAAATAAATAAAATATGGGAATTAAAAATAACAATGAAGAAAATAATGCTGATAACTTTCAGATTAACAGTTATATCCTTGAAATTCATGATTTAACTACAAGAGTTGATGAAAGGGTAAAAACTGTTTTCAAGCAATTAAGTGAAACTGATAAGAAACTTGAAAAAATTAGAGATAATTATGCTGCTTTAATAACTAAAATTAATGCTATAGAATTTCATGAAATTCCCTGTATTGCTAAAAAAATAGATCAAGTTAAAAATGATTTAAATTCTTTTGAAGATGAATTTGAACAACATGTTTCTAAGTTACAAAAATATGAAAACTATACTAAAGAACTTAAAACATTTAAGAAAACAACTGAAGAAAAGTTAAAATCAACATTTGATATTATTTTCAAAGTAATCATGACCCTAGTTTCAGCATATATAATTTATTCGTTAGGATGGAACAAATAATGGAAGACATAATACCAAAAATTAAATTAAATAAAAAATCACAAAGTGATATATTAAAACCTTTGACGATAGATCATGAAAATCATCCATCTCTCCAAAGAATTGTTGATGCTTTTGAAAATTCTGACAAAGTAACTTTGGGTTACTCAACTTTAGAAAAAGATGATAGTATGTCCAAGCCTTCGTTGAAAAAGAAACTAATTTATCTAACTGGTGCATCTTTAAGAGATCATCTATTTAACAAAACATTTCAAAAGTATGAATTAGTTACGAATGCAACTCCTGAAGAAATAAGAATGATCTTAAATTTTTACAAGTTTAGTGAATTCAAACCTTATGATAAAAAAAATTCAAGCAAGTATTCTAAACTTGAATCAACATCTATGAATCCTTTTAAATATTATGCTAGTAAGTGGGATTCATATGGTAATGAAATGGGCTTTGAAATTATTGTTAGAAATCAAATTTTACATCTTGATACCTTGGATAAAAATCCAAAGTATCTTTTAGAATCCCCAAATTTAAGAAAATTTACATCTTCTATTCATGACGATGCTATGTCAAGAGATATTTCAGTAAATGCAATTTATTTGAAATTAAAAAATTCTGATGGCGAAAATACAGAATTATACGATCCAATTAGAGGGGTTCATGATATTATTCATGGTGAAATCAATCTTATAGGAAAAGATCATAATAAATTTGAAGAAAATCCTGATTTGATGTTTAAATTAGTTGAAGCAAGTACAAGGTTTTCTGACAACAATAAATTGTCTGAAAATAATTTGAATATTATTAAATCAAACTATAAAAAAGTTAAAAATTTACCTAAATTATTTAAAAAAAGTTATACTTCTGCTATCAGCAATGAAGATGTTCCTACTTATCATTATCTTAAAAACTTATATGTGTCTGGTCTTTTGTTTAAATTATTTCCAAAATTGAAAATAACCCCACCTAATATGAGTTTATTTGATGATTATATGTTTATTACAGCATATATTTTACAAAACAACAATAACGGACTTATATTTAGTTCTTTGACTAGTATGGATTGGCATAAGTTTGAAATTAAAGAAATTGTGTTTGTAAAGTCTTTAATTGATTGGGCTAAAAACAATGATGAAGACTTGCTAAAGAAAATTCTTGTTCAATTTACAGACATTCCTGTTAAGAAAACAATTGATTTTATGAAGATTTTCAATAAAGAAAAAGAATTTAAAAGATTATTAGAGAAATATTCTTCTGGCATTATTTAATTAGTAAGTGAAATTTATAACAATAGTTGAAAATGTGCCATTCTATCAATGGCAAATAGAACTTTTAATACAATCTTTTAAAAAATATAATTTACAGGATGATCTATATGTTTTTTTAATTGGTGAAAACAATAAAATGTTTTCTAAAAATATTGATCAGCTTAAAAATTTGTATTATATGAAAGAAAACTCTAAAAGATTTGGATTTAATTATTTTGATTTTTACGAATCAATTCTTTATTTTAAACAAAATAATCCAGATGAAGATTTTTGCATAATTGATCCTGATTGCATTTTGAACAAAAATGATTTTTCTTTTTTCAAAGATAAGAATATATTTTATCAGGCAGAAATCATTAAAAAAGATTATATAGAAAAAGCTTTGTTAGCATTGATTTTTGAAAGGATACAACAAATTTGTTCTGTTTTTTATTTTTCTAAAGATACCAGTATTGATTTTTTCATAAAAAGTTTATATGCAACTGAAGAATTTATAATAGAAATCTTGAAAACTAATGAAATAAATGTTGTTGCAACTGATTACAATATTTTTAAATATGGATTACTATTAGTTGCAATTTTAGAAAGAAAAAATATTTTGACATCTTTTGATTTGGTAAATTTTCCTCAAACTAATTCTTCAGATTCAATTTTTCTTTCTTACAAGCACAACATTATGCCTTTTTTTAAAAAAAATGATTTCAAATTTGACAGAAATAACATTATAATGACACATCCAGAAAGTCCATTTCAAACTTTAATGGAACTTCCTGATTTTCCCAACTGTATTCCATTGAAGAAGATTGCAATATCTTATGAGAAAAAATTAGATGAAATATGATTATATTGTCTGTGGGTCAGGATTGGTAGGTGCTGTCTTTGCAAGAAAAATGCACGACAATAAAAAAAGTGTTTTAGTTATTGACAAAAGAAAACATGTTGCTGGTAACTGTTACACAGAGAAAATAAATGGAATTAATGTGCATAAGTATGGATGTCATATATTTCATACAAATAAAGAAAATGTTTGGGATTTCTTAAACCAATTTTCAAAATTTAATAATTACAAGCATAAAGGCATTGTAAATTACAATGGTAAAATTTTTAGCTTTCCATTAAATTTAATGACATTTTCACAATTGTGGAATGTTAAAACTCCTGATGAAGCTATAAAAAAAATAGAAACAGAAAAAATAAAAATTGAAAATCCAAAAAACTTAGAAGAATGGTGTCTTGCAAATGTTGGCAAAGAAATATATAAAATTTTTATAAAAGAGTATACAAGTAAACAATGGAACAAAAATCCAAAAGATTTGCCTATAAACATAATAAAAAGAATTCCAATTAGATTTGATTTTAATGATGATTATTTCCATACATCGAATTATCAAGGCATACCAGAGAATGGATATACAAATTTAATAAATAATATTCTAGATGGCATTAGAGTTGAATTAAATACTGATATTTTTAAAACTAATTGGAAAAGTTATGCTAATAAATTAATATATTGTGGCCCAATAGATCAGTATTATGAATATTGCTTTGGCAAGTTAGAATATAGAAGTTTGCGTTGGGAACATAAAGAAGTAAGTGGAGATTTTCAAGGACATTCTGTTGTTAATTATACAGACAGTAAAACAAAATTTACTAGAGTTATAGAACATAAACATTTTGATAAACTTAAATCTGATAATTCAATTATAAGTTATGAATTTCCTCAAGATTTTAAAGATAAAAATGAGCCATACTATCCAATAAATGACGAGAAGAATAATTTAATTTATTCAAAATACAAGAAAATTCATAATCCAAATGTTGTTTTCACAGGAAGATTAGGAATTTACAAGTACATTGACATGGATGATGCTGTTTCTTTAGCTTTTAAAAATGCGGAAGCTGAGCTAAGTTAATTTTTTAATTTTTAAAATAGGTCTTAAAATACTTAAACTTTTTGATGATTTAGTAAAACTTATACAAGGTATTTTCCATACGATAAATACTAAAATTTCTAAAAATAGTATAAAATAAAAATTAATGTATTTTGCAAAATGTTTTTCTTCTAGTTCAAAAACATTTATTGTTTTTTTCATTTGACGAGATAAATTTTTATTATCTAAAAGAATTTTAAAAGTTGTATCTTTGCAAATAAATAATTTTTTATAAAAGCATATAAATGAAAACAAGTATTCAAATTTTTTCTTAAAAAAACAAGTTTCTATTTGTTTTGAAAATGCTTCAAAAAGTACAACTCTGCCAATTGCAAAATAATAAGTATTAGTTGCATGTGTTTTGTATAAATTACAACTTATTTTATGGTAGAATCTTGGCTCTTCAGTTATAATTTGTTTAAAAGCACTACAACTAGTAGTAAAATCAATAATTCCTGCTTTTTCTTTATATCTTTCATAGTACCAAGAAGTTCTTTCTATTGTCTCTAATAAATATTTTTCATCAGCAGAAATATTTACAAATAAAAATTGTTTGTGGTTTTTTTTAAAAGCTATTCGTTCTAGTATTTTATTCATGTACTTAGATTTTACATTTATTAATTTTTTACTTTTGCAATTAAGTTCTTTTCCAAAGTTTAAAAACAAAAAACTTATTTTGTTGTTTTTGCAAACATGTAACAATTTTTTGTTTATTTTTTCTTTTTCGTTTCTTACGAATATTATCATTGTTTTATCGAACATTAAAAATATCCTTATTTTTTATTGGATGAGCCATACATGTTTTTTCAGTTAATTCATTTTTTTTAATAGATGGTTGAAATCTCATTCTGTAAAAGTTACTCATCCCTGTGTATTTCTCAACTTTTTTCGAGCATAAATTAAAAACCCCATGTTTTAGCACCATGCAAGCAGTTGGTATAAAAACTTCTGCCATGTCATATTGAAAAAAATTTGGGTAATTATAGCAGTCAGGTATTAAAGTTGAATAATTTAAAAAATCTGGAAGTAATTTTTCACACAATTGTTTCATGAAAACACTCCCAATAAAGTAACAACATCCCAACATGCAAAAATGAGTACGAATAACTTTCTTAAAGAATTTTTGAAACAAATAACCATCACAAAAAATACCTCTAAAATCAGAAGTTACTAATTGATAATTTTTATTAAGCAAACTTAAATCTTTTTTTATTGTGTCATTTAAAATAAAATTATCATACTCGCAATAGCAGTACCATTTTTTATCTGGAAATTTCTTATAAGTTTCAATTAAGTTATAAAAAACATTTCTGTATGGATTTCTTCTAAAATTATGTTTAAATCCTTTTATTATTGTAACATCTTTGAATTTATCTAAAGGCCAAGAATCATATCCAGATTCTTCTATTAGCATGTGTATGTTTTCAGTTAGATTCATTTGCAAAAGATTTACATTAGTCCTTACTATAAAAGGATCAGCATGCACATTAAGAGCAACCGCAATGTCTTCAGATAACACCATATACAAAATCCCATCTGCTATTTTTGATCAAATTGCCTTTATTGACATTTTCTAAATAATAATAAATTTCATTCCATGAATTAAAAAATATTTCATGTTTCATAAAACCATAATACCATATTGGGATATTTTCTTTCCCTTCAGGACAAATTAACATAATAGGTTTTTTCATATTATTTGCATTTATTATTTCATTGTGAGTTCCAACTGTTGGAACTTTATATGGCAAGTAAGCAATTAAAGCATCACAACGATCAACCATAGTCAAATCTTTCCTAACAAATTTATTTGCAATTTCAGTTAATTTATTGAAATTTTTTTCTTCTTTGTATTGATTGATTTTATCAATCCATTGTTGTTTTGGATCAGAAAATGGATCAAAAACATTAATGCTAAATTTTACTTTTAAATTTTCAATAACATCTTTTCTCCAATTGATTTCATTTCCAAATTCTATTGGGCCTGATAAATAAAATTTACTATTTTTTAAATAATTCATGAAACTTCCCTTTAAGTTAAATTTAACAGTATTTCTTGTGAAAATCAATTAAAAATAAAAATTATTACTATTTTGAATAATAATAATATAAACTTAGAAAGGCAAATAAAATGATTGTATTACCGTTAGATATTAAGCTGCAATGTACTTTTGGTGTTGTTGATACAGAAACCAATTCGATTATTAAAAAAGAAGGTTTTAATGTTGACATACAGAAGTTAGATGCAGATTTATTCAAGCAAGCATTTGAGTCTTTGGAAAAAATTAGGTTGGAAATAGCAAACAACATTAACAATCCTGCACCAGTTATTGATTAAATAAAATATTTTTTGTAATTTTTGGTTGTATTAATAAATAAATTATGCCTTTTCATAGTAAAGTACAATCTGATAAATGTTATGCCACAGGTGGGTTTAATGGTGCTGTTGACTGTGATGAATGGGCAGCAGAAACTGATTATAAGACATTGCCACATAGATTACATCCTTCAAAGGTAAAAAAAGGCAAGAGAAAATCTTTTAAAGAATGGCTTGATCAAAGAGAAAAAGTTTAATATACATTAATTTCATACTTATTTGTAAAATCCAAGACATCATTTTCATCGTTAACTATTGGTTTGCCTTTAATGTTTAAGCTAGTGTTTAGCAACATAGGGCAACCAGTTTTTTCTTTGTATTCTTTTAATAAATTATAAAAATTTAAGTTATCATTTTTTGATACAGTTTGAATTCTTGAAGATTTGTCTATATGACATATAGATGGAAATTCTTCAGGATATTTACATTTAAAAGTATATTGCATATAAGGAGATTTGTTTATATTCATTTCAAAATAATCCGCAGCATCTTCTTCTAATATTGAAGCAGCAAAAGGTCTAAATTTTTCTCTTCTTTTTATTAAGTTAACATTATCTTTAGTATTTATGTCTCTGGGATCAGCTAATATTGACCTATTGCCTAGTGATCTTGGCCCAAATTCTGCTCTATTATTAGCAACTCCAATAATTTTATTGTTTTTTAATTCTTTAATTATTGTTTCTATTTGGTAATCTTTTTTTATTTCATAACCTAAAAAAACATTTTTCCAATTTAATTTTTTTTCTAAAACTAAAGCAGCAGCACCCAAAGAAGTTCCAGCATCGCCACTATTAGGCATAATCCAAATATTTTTAAAAACAGTATTTATTTTTGAATTGGCTATGCAATTTAAAGCAACACCTCCTGAATAAACTAAATTTTCTGAATTTGTTAGTTTTTTAGCTTCTTTAATTATTTTTAAAATGCATTCTTCTAAAACACTTTGAATACTAGCAGCTAAATCTTCTATTTTTGCATTTGGCAAATAATTTCCAATCCCATTTTGGCATCTTTTTTTTAATTTAAACAAATAATCTTTTTCTATAAAATCTTCATAAATTTTTTCTTTGTATTTTGGTTCTCCATATGATGACATGCCCATCATAATATATTCTTCTTCATTTGGTTTAAATCCACATCTTTTTGTAAAACAAGAATAAATTAATCCTAAAGATGAAGGGTAATTAATTTTTTTTAACATACTTAATTTATTGTTGTTGGCTTTCCAAATAGTAATTGTGTTCCATTCTCCTATTGAATCAATAACTACTATCGCAGCATCGTTAAATAAAGATGTGTAATATCCTGAAGCAGCATGAGATTGATGATGATAAAATGAAAAGTTGTTTTTTAAATTAAAATTTTTCAAATATAAATTTGGAAATTTAGAAATATCAAAAAAATATTTAAATTGCCAATCAAATAATTGTCTTGTTTTTTTTAACCATCTGTTTTCAAAAAAACTTATTAAATTAGGTTTTCCATAATAATAGGCATCATTAATTATGTCGAAATTTAAATAAGGATCGTTTTTTACTTTTGAATATCTTTCTGAATGTCCTGCAAAAAGAATATCTCCTTTATCATTTATTACTGTAATTGATGCATCGTGTGATAGTGCACTTATTCCCCATATTATCATAAATTTTTTATTCTCTTAGTTAAATTATTCGCAAAAATATTCCAATACCTATTTTCAGAATTATTATTTATTGTAACAAAATGATAAAAATAATATTTGCTATCAAAAATATTGAAATCTTCAAGGTTGAAATTATTTTTATTTGTTTCTTTGTTGTACAAGCTATTTTTTACTTTTCCATTTGGAAAAACCATTAAGATTTCATCATTTTCAACAATAATTTTATCTTCTTCTTTTAAAGTAGCAGTTGTTAATCCTTGTTCATCATCGTTTTCTATATTTTCATAACTGTTATTTTCTTCCCATTTTTTAAATAATTCTTTTTCAAAATCGTAGTATGGCGGTAATCCAAAAAATCCAGCATTGTAATTTTCATCATTTTTGAATAAATTTCTATATTTTCCTTGATATTTCAAACAATCTTTAGTTAATAAAACTTTATTAGAATTTAAAAATTCATCAATTTTTTTAAAATATTTTAATGGTATGATATCATTGTCAATGAAAATTTCGTGTTTTTTTATATTAATTCTTGCTGGAATAAGTTTCCAAAAAGATGAATCAATATTGTAGTTTAAATTTAAAGGATTAAATTTCCATTCTTGTTTAATTAGATTAATATCTTTCAATCCTATTATTTCTCTTAAAACTTGAACATTTGAATTATTGTAAAGTAAATAATAATCAAATTTATCTTTATACATATTGTAGAATTGTTTTATTGAAAATGCTAAGGCATCATATCCTAATTTTGATGTCTTACCTATAGTCCATCTTAAGATTGGTTTTTCCATTATGAAAATCCTTATTTATGGTTTGCAAAGTAGTGGAGCATCTTTATTTACATTCTGGTTATCCCAACAATTGAAATATATAGGTATAATTGATATTTATTTTAATGTTTTAGCTCCTAACATTAATTGTGAAAATGTTGTTGCAAAATGTACAATAAATGAACTTTTTAAATTTGAGGAACATGTAGATTCTTTTAAACCAGATAAAAAAATATTATTTGTAAGAAATCCTTTTGAAAATTATTTAAGCTTAAAAGAAAAAATATATTCTGGGTTTGGTGGTGAAATAGATAAAAAATTTAAACTAAACGATTTTTATATTGAAAATAAAAAAAATTACTTTGATTATGTTATTACTTATGAAGATTT
>Ga0209500_10000152_pt1 | contig 61836 bp, 56 predicted proteins | sample S_140212_EF_Meta_FD_187323 | JGI IMG/M metagenome (GOLD analysis project Ga0209500, IMG submission 187323) | Freshwater microbial communities from Lake Simoncouche, Canada to study carbon cycling - S_140212_EF_MetaG (SPAdes) (version 2) | ecosystem: Environmental > Aquatic > Freshwater > Lake ... | reverse complement strand
GCACAGGCGGGGCATGCCCCGCCTGTGCGAAAGGCGCGCTCGAGCACATAAGCAATCAAATTCATTCCCCGCTTCCACCGGCCAGGATAGTTGTCGCCGAGCGGTCAGGATAGTTGACATCGACCAGTGGATTGATCATCCATTCTGCACAGGTTCCAGCAGTTCTTACGCAGGTGGAAGCGATAGACGACGAGCCAACCGGTGTCTGGTTTGTGGACGTATAGTTCTGCCGACCTCGGGCCCACAGCGCGCTGACTCGTCTTCAAGTCATCTCCTTCAGCTTGAGCGTCGATAGTCCCTTTAGCCTTGAACGCTTCGTGCGTGAGCTTGAACGGCTTGACGATCGGCTCCGGCCCAGCGTGCATTTCAAGTCTGCTCGCCGGCAGCGGAAAGGACGCCCGGGTAAGAGCGAAGTCCATAGACATGGTGAACTGCGTTATGAACTCGCCGAACATTTCCGGCTATGCTCGCGAGCACGCGCCCGCAGGTACAGACACAGCTAGTAGCCATACGAAGATGATGAAAGGCCGACGGTGCATCTCTTGTGACGCCTAACGTTCGAGCTAACCTGGAGACGACGGCATGCCACAAAGCCCGCGCCAAAGAAAATGCAAACCTGCACTGTGACGCGAGCTTTGTGGCATGCCGTTGGCTCTCAGGCTTAGCGAGGGGTTAGACATTTGGTGCATTAGAGAGAAGTTCTTTCACCCTAAGGCGGGCCGCATAGACACTCGCCGACAGGGCGATTTGACCAACGATGCTGGTTAGAAAGAGCACAAGACCGATGCCGGTGGAGATGCCGGCCTGGACGACCCAGGGCGCAATGGACATGCACACAAAGACTACTGCGTAGATCAAGCTGACCCAAAGATGAAGCTTCAGCTTCCAGTAGTCGGGCCACCCCATCAAGAAGCGAGTTGTGCTCTTATCTTCTTGCAGCAGTTGTCGGAGCTCGTTCGCTACCCACACAGCTAGACCGAAAGGGACGAGCATTAGGTATTTGAGAATGTCATCGTTGAGCTTGATGGTGGTGGCCAGATGATTAAGGTCTGCCGAGAAGTGATACCAGACCAGCCCAGACACGCCGATGAGGAGTGCCTCAACGCTAATGAGCAGAACGCGAAAGAAATAGAGTGCTTGCATCTTTCAGTGACTCATATCGCGTTCATCGCTGATACGAGAGAACTGCGCCTGCGCTGCTGAGGCGAGATCTTCCGGGCGCGGCTCTTTCGCAAAGAGAAAGCTCTTTTGGGACTCTGATGTGCGAACGATCACCTCGTGATCTCCTTCGTTTCCAACGGCTTTGCCGTTCCCATATCCATCGGCCGCCATGAGCATTGCGGCGTCCGTAATGTCTGGTTCGGACTCGGGCTCATACTTTGGGTTCTCCAAGATGTTCTGAATCAGAACGATGAGCTGCGTTGATAGGCCACTGGGCTTTTCCGTGGTCTCACGCACGGACACCTCTTCGGCCTTGCGCTTCTTCACGTACTTGTCGAGGCCTCCCCAGAGCCGGCCAAAGAGCGGGTTCGGAGGATGAACTTTCGCCGAGAGCTCTGTGATTCGGTCTAACGATTTCAGTCGATCAAGGAACGCTCGGTAGTCCGCAACCGGCTCGATGGTGCAATCGACAAAGAAGTTGTCGTATGCCGCTTCGATAATTGACTTGAAGCGGCGCGGGAAAACATCTTCCTGAATTCCGTTCCAGACGTGGAGGAAGGCCAAGCCCGAAAACTGTGGCAAGTAGACGAAAGGCGCGCTTGCCTCAAGGAGATTTGGTGCTCTTGCCTGTAGTTGCTGTTTGGCTGGTTCATCGACGATCGTTACTCGACCGTCTTTTGAATACTTGGCTAGATTGCCAAACACGTATGGCATCTTCTCGCTTCGCTTGTCTACTACGTCCGTCATCGTCCACTCGAACTGCCCAAGTGCTACTACTGGCGCCTTGACGATAGCGTCTAGCAAGCGTGTCTGGTTGAGTTCACCGAGCTTGATCACTCTTGCGATGTAGTAGCGACCCTTGCGCATGTTTTTGTCTCCCTGCGGGTGATTGGCTGAAGTGGTCTAACGTTCGAGCTAAGCTGTGACCGAAGACGGCCGGCACTTGCCCGCGGAGGGCAAGATGCCATTGGCGCGTGGAGCGGGCAAGTGCTGGCTGCCGTAGGGCGTCAGCTTGAGCGAGGGGTTAGGTATCAAGTTACGACAAAGTGTTGGAGCTTGTCCTTTGAGCCGGCATAGTGGTCCACCTTGCCAAGTGATAACTTCGCGTAGTTGCCACTTTTGATCTCCGCGATTAGGAACGCTTCATGAGTGGCCAAATAGCCATGCAAGCGACGAACATCCTTGCCAAAGATCATTGCCGTCGGAACCTCATCGCCAGCCTTAAAGGTCGCAACCTTTTTATCCAGAACTTCGACGAAATTCTGGGGCTTCCTGATGATCGTATCTAAACTCCCGCCAGAATCTCCGTCAAGCACGTATAAGGTAACGAGCAAGTGTTCGATGATGCGGAGGGCAATGAGTAGGTTTGACTCACTGCTGGCTCGAATCTCATGAGCGGCGTCGTTCCCAAGGAATCGAATCGCATGGAGCCGCTCGGCATCCCTTTGCGAAATCAGCCCTGCTTTCGCCAGTTCGTCGATCCGCTTGTCAAGGGTGCGGCCTTGAATTGACTGTTCATTGCAGATTGCCTCGACGGTGGCGCGCAACCCAATGCCAGCCAAGATATTTGAGCCGTCCCGAACGGCGTGAAGGGACTGTGTATAGATTTCGCGAACGAGTTTAGGAATTTCCCAAGGGTCGCCCAGCTTCTTGTGTCCTTTCAGGACGCGAGGGAAATCGAAGACATCTTTCGGAACGTGCCACTCGTCATCATCCACCGGATACGAACTCTCATAGTCGACCACGACCTTGCGAAAGCTGAGGGTCTTACATCCCTTACAGCGAAGCACTTGATGGAAGGTGTCGACTCGGTACTCATACTCCGAGTCGGCATGCTGATACAGCACCTCGTGCCAAGTCTCCCGCTCACAGGATTCGCAGGGGCTGTAAACGTCTTCTGGGAACTTTGCCATTGAGGGCTTTCTTGATGCCTAACGTGATATAGCCGAGCGCATATCCTGGGATTCCCAGGTTAGACGACGAAATAAGCTGACAAGACACTATAGCCTCAAAAACAACCATGATCGTCTTTATTAATAGCTTTTCTCAGTGCTGTGGCCACCCCAAAGCATTGCAATGCATCACCGCGTAACGCAGGTGGCGTGGAAGTGAAAACGTTTTTGTCCAAGCGCGCAGGCCTGGCGTCCGGCGCTTAAATTTCGAGGTTGTCGATCAGCCGCGTGCTGCCTAGCCGCGCCGCAGCCAGCACGACCAGATCGTCGCCAGCCTCGGGTACTTGCAAGTCCGCTTGGCGGCGCACGGCTACATAGTCAGGCTGCCACCCGCTAGCGCGCAGGGTTTCCATGGCCTGAGCCTCCAAAACAGCAAAGTCAGTATTGCCCGCGCGCACCGCCTGCGCCAGGGTTTGCAAGCTGGCGTGCAACTCGCTGGCCTGCGCACGCTCAGCAACACTCAAATAGCCATTGCGCGAAGACATGGCCAAGCCGTCAGCGGCCCGTCGTGTCTCGCCGCCCACGATGTTGATGGGCAGGTTGAACTGCCGTACCATCTGGCGGATCACCATGAGCTGTTGGTAGTCTTTTTTGCCAAACACGGCGCTGCGCGCCTGGGTGCAGCTCAGCAGCTTCAAGACCACAGTGCACACACCGGCAAAAAAACCGGGGCGAAACTCGCCTTCCAGCACATCGGTCAGCGCCGCCGGGGGCGCAATGCGAAACGACTGGGGATCGGGATACAACTCATGTTCGGTGGGCGCAAACACCAGGTCGCAGCCAGCGGCTTCTAGTTGCGCGCAGTCGGTGGCCAGGGTGCGCGGGTAGGTGTCAAAGTCGTCGTGCGGGCCAAACTGCAGCCGGTTGACAAAAATCGTGACCACCGTCAGGTCTCCTAAAGGCTTGGCCTGGCGCACCAGTGCCAAGTGGCCTTCGTGCAGATTGCCCATGGTGGGCACCACGGACGGGTGGCGGTAGGCTTGGAGTGCGTCTGCCAGTGCGGGCAGGGTATGGACGATTTGCATCAATTGCGCAGCAGTAAAGGAATCAAAAGGCGCCAGCACGGCTGGCAGCCAGGGCACAAATTGCGGTGGGGGCTACCAGGCGTGCAAGGCGTTGACCGGGAAGCTGCCGTCTTTAACCGCAGCCACATAGGCCTCCATGGCGCCGCGAATGGAGGCTGAGTCTGCCATAAAGTTGCGCACAAATTTGGGCATCTTGCCCAGGTTCACGCCCAGCATGTCGTGCAGCACCAGCACTTGGCCGGCCGTGTCTTTGCCCGCGCCTATGCCAATGGTGGCGCAGCGTGTGAGCGACCGGGTCAGTGCGGCTGACAGATCGGCCGGCACCATTTCCAGCACCAGCATGGACGCGCCCGCGTCTTGCAGGGCGTGTGCTTCTTGCGTGAGCAGTTCGGCACTCGCGTCTGATTTGCCTTGGACCCGGTAGCCGCCCAGCGCGTGTACGGTCTGCGGCGTCAGCCCCAGGTGGGCGCACACCGGAATGCCGCGCTGCACCAAGAAGTGCACCACCTCGGTGGTCCAGCCGCCGCCTTCTAACTTGATCATGTGGGCGCCGGCCTGCATCAGCACCGCTGCGCTACGAAAGGCCTGTTCCTTGGACTCTTGGTAGGTGCCAAAGGGCAGGTCGGCAATCACCCAGGCCGTGCCTTGGGCGCGGCGTATGCCACGCGAGACGCTTTCGGTGTGGTAGCGCATGTCTTCCAGGCTCACGCCTACGGTTGTGTGCAAGCCCTGGCACACCATGCCCAGCGAGTCGCCGATCAAAATGCATTCCACCCCGGCGGCATCGGCCACGGCGGCAAAGGTGGCGTCGTAGGAGGTCAGCATGGTGATTTTTTCGCCCCGCGTGTGCATTTCTAAGAGGCGCGGCAGGCTAATGGGGCGGCGCGTGGCCATGGGCGAGGCCGGTGGCAGCGTGCCGTAAGGCGTGCCGCCCATTTGGCCGGCGGCGTGGATGTCAGGGGTGGCGGGTGCAGCCATGGTCGGGCTCCTTCAAAGAAATCAGGGCGAAAAGTGGCTCGCAAGTGCGAAGTCGGGTTATAGCGCGCAAAGCGGTGCAAAGGCGGCTTTGGCTCTTAATGAGAGGGCTTTGGGCGCCGCCTTTCAGGTGGCGGTGTAGGCCAAACGCACATAAATCGGGGCAAATGCTTCGGCCTGGGTGATTTCCACCAGGGTTTCCTTGGCCAGCTCCAAGAGCGCAATAAAGGTCACCACCAGCACACCCACGCTGCTGCCGGTCTCGAACAGGTCTTCAAAGCCAACAAAGCGCCGGCCCTGCAGTTTCTTTAAAACCATGCTCATGTGCTCGCGCACCGAGAGCTCTTCGCGGCTGATCTTGTGGTGTTGCACCAAGCGGGCGCGCTGCAAAATAGACGTCCAGGCCTCGCGCAGATCGACCACACTCACCTCTGGAAAGCGCGGCTGCAGGCTTTGTTCGATGTAAACCCCGGCTTGCAAAAAGTCTCGGCCAAACTGGGGAATGGCATTCAGGCGGGCGGCACCGAGTTTGATTTGCTCGTATTCCAGCAGGCGGCGCACGAGTTCGGCGCGCGGGTCTTCGGCTTCTTCGCCCTCGGCCACTTTTTTGGGCGGCAGCAGCATGCGCGACTTGATCTCGATCAGCATGGCTGCCATCAGCAGGTATTCGGCGGCGAGCTCTAGGTTGCGCTTGCGGATCTGGTCCACGTACACCAAGTACTGCTTGGTCACGCTGAGCATGGGAATGTCCAGGATATTGAAGTTTTGCTTGCGAATCAGGTAGAGCAAAAAGTCCAGTGGCCCCTCAAACGCTTCTAAAAAAACCTCCAGCGCGTCGGGCGGGATGTACAGGTCGTGCGGCATGGCAAACAGCGGCTCACCGTACAGACGGGCCACTGCCACGTGGTCGACCATTTCTGGCATAGCCGACGCGTCGGGCCCATTGGCCGGGGGGAGGGTGGGGTGTTGCGTCAAGAGCGGCTAGCGCAAGGTTGGGTGGGGCATGCGGACAAACAAACGGCGCAGCCGGTGCCCGGTGCCACCGAGGCGCTTAGTGGTCCGACTTGGTTTGGTAGACGTAGGCGCCTTGGGCTACCTGGGCGCTTTTAAATTCCTGCTGCTCGCTGCGGTCCAGGTTTTTGTCCCACAAAAGGGCGCGGCCTTCGCGCTGCTGCGCTTCAAGCTTGGGTCTGGCAGATTTGAGCTTGTCAATGAACTGCGTGGCTTCAGAGTGGTAGTCGGGGCGGCGAAATAGTGACATGTTGAATCCTGGTTGCGACGGATTTTACCGGTAGCGCCCCACGTCAAGGCCTGCAACAGCATCTGGGCTCGGGGCGAGCGCTATGCTACGCGCCCTATGACGCATTTTGACTTTTCTCCCCAGGCCATTACCGCCCTGGCCCAGGCCGATGTGGCGCGTGCCTTGGCCGAGGACGTGGGTGCGGGCGACCTGACCGCCGCCCTGATAGATCCCCAGCGCCGCGCCCGGGCCCGCGTGCTGGTGCGCGAACCTGCTGTTTTGTGCGGCAGCGCCTGGGCCAGCGCCGCCGTGCGTTCGCTAGACCCCAGTGCCACGCTCAGCTGGACCGTGGCCGAAGGCCAGCGCACCCAGACCGACCAGGTGGTCTTGCAGATCGAGGGCCAGGCCCAGGCGCTACTCACCGCCGAGCGCACTGCGCTGAACTTTTTGCAGCTGCTCAGCGCCGTGGCCACCCATACCGCCAGCTTTGTGCAGGCCATTGCCGCCGTGCCCGGCAACCGCGCAGTGATCGTGGACACCCGCAAAACCCTGCCCGGCCTGCGCCTGGCGCAAAAGTACGCGGTGCGCGCCGGGGGCGGCACCAACCACCGCATTGGTTTGTTTGACGCTGTGCTGATTAAAGAAAACCACATTGCCGCTGCTGGGGGCGTCACCGCCGCATTGCAGCGCGCGCAAGCTGTGGCCGCCCAGGCCCAGTTCATCGAGATTGAGGTGGAAACCCTGGCCCAGCTCGACGATGCTTTGAATGCTGGCGCGCGCATGGTGCTGCTCGACAACATGAGCTTTGAGCAAATGCGCCAGGCCGTGACCCTGAACGCCGGGCGGGCCATTTTGGAAGTCTCGGGCGGCGTCAACATGGACACGGTGCGTGAGATTGCCGCTACCGGCGTAGACCGCATTTCCATAGGCGCGCTGACCAAAGACGTGCGGGCCACCGACTTTTCCATGCGTTTTGAGGACTTGTGATGGCCAATCCTGTGCTTGAAGCTGGCGTCATCGACGTCGAATACGAACAACCCGCCTGCAGCACCCGCCACGCCTGGGCGCGCGTGCCCATAGAGCCCTCGCAATCCGAGCGCGCTGTGCTCAAAGAAAAAATTACCCGCTTGCTGAAAGAAAAGAACGCGGTCATGGTGTCGCACTACTACGTGCACCCCGATTTGCAAGACTTGGCCGAGGCCACGGGCGGCCTGGTGAGCGATTCGCTGGAAATGGCGCGCTTTGGCCGCGACCACGCGGCGCAAACGCTGGTGGTGTCTGGCGTGCGGTTTATGGGCGAAACGGCCAAGATCTTGAGCCCCGAGAAACGCGTGCTTATGCCCGACCTGGACGCCACCTGTTCACTCGACCTGGGTTGCCCCATAAACGAATTTGCGGCGTTTTGCGACGCCCACCCGGACCGCACCGTAGTGGTCTACGCCAACACCAGCGCTGCCGTCAAAGCGCGCGCCGACTGGGTGGTCACGTCCAGCTGCGCGCTGGACATCGTTCGCGCGCTTAAAGACGCCGGGCAAAAAATATTATGGGCGCCGGACAAGCACCTGGGCGGCTACATACAGCGTGAAACCGGCGCGGACATGGTGCTGTGGCAAGGCGCCTGCATCGTGCACGACGAGTTCAAGGCCTTTGAGTTGCAAGCGCTGGTAGCCGAGCACCCGGGCGCCAAAGTGCTGGTGCACCCGGAGTCGCCAGCCGACGTGGTGGCGCTGGCCGACGCCGTGGGCTCGACCTCGGCCATTCTCAAAGCTGCGCAAACGCTGGACGCCAACACCTTTATTGTGGCCACTGACAGTGGCATGCTGCACAAGCTGCGCACCTTGAACCCCGGCAAAACCTTCTATGAAGCGCCCACCGCAGGCAACAGCGCCACCTGCAAAAGCTGCGCGCAATGCCCCTGGATGGCCATGAATGGCTTGGCTGGTGTGGCCCGTTTGCTGGAGACTGGCACCAACGAGGTGTTCATAGACCCCGCTTTGGGCCTGCGCGCGCGTCTGCCGATTGACCGCATGCTGGCCTTCACCGCCGCGCTCAAGGGCGGTCAAGCCACGGCGGGCTTGGTGCCCCACCTCGGGGCGGCGTGATTCCTGCCGGATTGCCAGGCCCGACCGCCACTGCACCTGATTTGTCCTCTGGTGGAAGCGCCTATTCGGCGCTCATTGACTTTTCTGACCCGCAAGACCCAGGCGCACCACGCCTGCGCCTGGCCTTTGGCGCGGCGCGCCTGCATTTGCAGGCTGACACACTGGCCGACGTTCGCTGCGTGCTCGACGCGGTGCAGGCGCACGCAACAGCCGGACGCTGGTGCGTGGGCTATGTTGTTTATGAGGCCGCGCCGGCTTTTGACGCCGCCTTAGCCGTGCATGCGCCCAGCGACTCACAGGGGCCACTGGCCTGGTTTGCCGTGTATGACCAGGCCTTGCCCTGGCCCGATGCACCAATGGCGCTTGCCACCGGTGCCAGCGAGGCGCCCTCCCCCGAGCTGCGCGTGGACTGGCAGCCGCCGCTGGCCCGCGCCGACTTTGACGCCGCCATGGCCACGCTCTTGCAAGCCATTGGCCAGGGTGAGCTTTACCAGGTCAACTTCACCACGCAAATGCAAGGCGCGCTTTTGCCGGACGGCGGTTCGCAAAGCGCACAGGCGCTGGCCTTGTTTGCCGCGCTGCAACGCGCCCAGCCTGGCGGTTATGCCGCCTACATCGACACAGGCACGCACGGGCAGCTGCTGTCGGTGTCGCCCGAGCTGTTTTTTGACTGGCGAGGCGGCGACTTGCTGGCCCGCCCCATGAAGGGCACGGCCCGGCGCGGCCACACCGCCGAAGAAGACGCTGCCCTGGCGCACGCTTTGCGCAGTTCCCCCAAAGAGCGTGCCGAGAACGTGATGGTCGTGGACCTGCTGCGCAACGATATGTCGCGCGTGGCTGAAGCCTTTAGCGTCAAAGTGCCGCGCCTGTTCCACACTGAGGCCCTGGCCACCGTGTGGCAAATGACTTCGGACGTGCAGGCCCGCACACGCGCAGGCACCAGCCTGGCGGACGTGTTTGGCGCGCTGTTTCCGTGTGGCTCGGTCACCGGCGCGCCCAAGGTGCGCGCCATGCAAATGATTCGCCAGCTAGAGCCCCAGGCGCGCGGCGCTTATTGCGGCGCTTTGGGGCTGGTGCAGCCGGGTGGCGCGGCCACGTTTAATGTGCCCATTCGCACCGTCACCTTGCAGGGCGTGCAGGCGCGCTGCGGCATTGGCAGCGGCATTACGGCAGACGCGCGCCCCGAAGGTGAGTGGCAGGAATGGGGCTACAAGCAGGCTTTTGTGCAGCGCGCCAGCCAGACGTTTAGCTTGCTCGAAACCATGGCTTTGCAGGACGGCGCGTTTCGCCGCCTGGACGCGCATCTGGCGCGCCTGCAGGCTGGCGCCCTGCATTTCGCTACGCCTTGGGAGGAACTGCGTGTGCGCGACTGCTTGCAGATATTGGCCATGAGGCACGCCAGCGGCCTGTGGCGGGTGCGCCTGCTGCTCGACTCGCGCGGTGCGCCCCAGGCGCAGGCTTATGCCTTGGGCGCGAGCCCAGCGCGGGTCCTCCTGCATTTGGCCAACCGCCCAATGCTTGATGCGCACAGCGAGTTTGTGCGCTTTAAGACCACCCGGCGCGCGCACTACGACGCATTTACCCCGACGGACGACGCCGTGTTTGACACCCTACTTTGGAACCTGCAAGGCGAAATTACCGAATGCACGCGCGGCAACATCGCGCTGGAGCTCGATGGCCGCTGGGTGACGCCCGCACTGGAGTGCGGCTTGCTGGCCGGCGTGGGCCGCGCCCAAGCACTGGAAAGTGGCCGCGTGGTGGAAGCCGTGGTGCGGCGCGAGGAGCTGGCGGGCGCCACGCAAATCGCCTTTGTCAACAGCTTGCGCGGCTGGCTGGCGGCGGATTTGCCGTTAGCGATGGATTCCGGCTTGCGTTGAAAAGTCAAATCACCCTAAAATGACCTCGTGTAGTCACATTGGAGGTCGCTATGGAAACCGTTCAAATTCGCGAAGCCAAAGCCAGTTTTTCTGCGTTGGTGGCCGCCGCAGAAAAGGGCCAGCCCACACTGGTCAGTCGCCACGGGCACCCCTGCGCCATGATCGTGCCAGTGGCTGATGGAGCGCGTCTCTATCCGCTGGGGATGCCCAACCTGGCCAACTACCTTTTGTCCTTGCCAGAGCCCTTGGAAACCGAGCGCGACGCCTCGCCGCTGCGAGGTGTCGATCTTGGCTAAGGGCTACCTGCTCGACACCAGTGTAGTGTCCGTGCTGGCTCCCGGGCGAGCGTCTTTTGTACCCACGCCCCTACGCGAGTGGTTACAAGCGCACCACAAGCAGCTTTATTTGCCTTGCATCGCCATAGCAGAAATGGCGCAAGGCATTGGCAAGTTGCGCCGCGCAGGCGGCGCAGAGCGGGCAGACCGCCTTGACCGCTGGTTGGACGGCCTGCTGAGCACTTATTCAGACCGCATCTTGCCGCTGGATGCGCAAGCCGCCCGGCTGGCGGGAGAGATTTCAGACGCCGCCATTGCGCAGGGCCGCCACCCCGGCTTTGCCGATGTGGCCATAGCGGCGCTGGCGCAAAGCGCGGGGCTGCTGTTGCTGACCTGCAATCTCAAACACTTCGAGCCCTTGGGCGTGGCCTGCGCTGACCCCTTGGTCGCACTACCGCCAGCGCAGTAGCCGCGCGGCGGATCTGCGTGCACGCCTTACTTCGGGCTAAGGCGCAGCATCAGCGTCAAGGGATGCAAGGGGGAGGCCTGCAAACCGTAATGTTCATAAAACAATTTGGCCCGGTCGTGCAGCGCATGCACCAGCAAGGCCCGTACACCTGCCTGCTGCGAAACCACCACTGCCCGTCGAGCGGCGTCTTGCAAAAGCGCTCCGCCGAGCTGGATACCTTGCGCGTTGACCGCGACTGCAAGTCGAGCCAGCACCATCACAGGCACGGGGTCGGGCATATTGCGCCGCACAGAGGGCGTGGCACCGGGGTGCGACACCGCACCGGCGGCCAAGGCGTAGTAGCCCACAACACGCCCATCTGGATCGGCCACCACGAAAGTGCGACTGGCACCGCTGGCCTGGTTGGCCAAAGCCCGGCGTTTGAGCCAGTCGTCCAAGGCGGTCTCGCCGCAAAAGAAGCCTTCCAGGCGATGGCTGCTGTCCAGCGGCGCTGGCGCGCTGAGTTGCGGGTTCACGCCTTTGCACCACTCCAAGGCGCTTGCACGTCCATCAGCCGCTCCAGCCCCGGGTTTGCAGCGGGCGGGGCGTCAAGCAGGGCGGTGAACTGCTTGAATTTGCTGTCGTCCAGAGCAAAGAAAACCTGGTCTAGCACCACAGACTGCGCTTTGTCGCAAGCGGCTTCGAGCATGAAGTCGGAGCGGGTTTTGCCCAGCAGTTGTGCGGCGTAGTCGATGAGATCGCGCTGCTCTGTCAGAGCGCGCAGGTTGATGGCGGCATCACGCATAAATTTCTCCTGAATTGCGCTTGGTGCAATGCGTGCATCCTATGGTGATGTGTATCGATTGTCAACACACTCCGGCGCCGGTCGGCTATGCCGTCCGCTCGCTTTGCGCGATTCCATCCAAAGTAAGCCGCAACACGCGGTCGGCGCGCTCGGTGGCTGTGACCGAGTGGGTGACCAGCACGAGTGAGGCGCCATGCAGCCGGGTCTGCGCCACCAGCGCATCCATCACCACTGCCGCCGTGCTGGGGTCCAGGTTGCCGGTGGGTTCGTCGGCCAGTATCAGACGGGGGCGGTGCACTAGCGCGCGCGCAATGGCTACGCGCTGCAGCTGGCCGCCGCTGAGCTGTTGGGGCAGGCGCGCGCCCAGGCCGCCCAGGCCCACCGAATCGAGCAGTGCCGCCACGCGCGCCGCGTCGGGCGTGCCCAAGAGCAGCAAGGGAAGGGCCACGTTTTGTGCCACGTCCAGGTGCGCCAGCACATGAAAAGCCTGAAACACAAAGCCAATCTGCGTGCGCCGCAGCGCCGCGCGCTGGTCGTCGCCCAGGCTTCCCAGGTCCACATCGCCCAGGTGCACGCTGCCGCTGTCCCAGGTGTCCAGACCCGCCATGCAATTGAGCAGGGTCGATTTGCCCACGCCGGACTCGCCCATGATGGCCACAAATTCGCCGGGTGCGACCGTCAGTGACACGTTGTTGAACACGGGGCTGGCGCCATAGTGCTTGGACAAATGCGCGATCTGCAGGCTGGGGGTTTGTTGGTTCATGCCCGCTCCGTCACCAAGCGGCGCACCGCTTGCAGTACCTGTTCTAGCGCATCGCCCTGGTCGCAGGCCACCGCCTGGCGCTGGGCCATGGAGCGCAGCCAGGTGATCTGGCGCTTGGCCAGTTGGCGGGTGGCAAAAATGCCTTTGTCGCGCAGCTCGTTCAGGGGCGAAGTGCCGTCTAGCGCCTCCCACACCTGGCGGTAGCCCACACAGCGCATGGACGGCAGGTCCGGGTGCAGGTCGCCGCGCGTTCGCAGGGTTTTCACCTCGTCCACCAGGCCCTGGGCGAGCATGAGGTCAAAGCGCTGGGCAATGCGCGCGTGCAGCCAGGCGCGGTCTTGGGGCTCCAGCGAAATGAGCGCGGCCTGCGGCTTGGCATCCAAGTCGGGGGCGCTTTTTTGGCGCGCATGAAAGTGCGACAACGGCAGGCCGCTGATGCGAAACACTTCGAGTGCGCGCTGGATGCGCTGGCTGTCGGCCGGGGCCAGGCGCGTGGCGGTGGCCGGGTCTACTTGCGCTAGTTCGGCGTGCAGCGCGGGCCAGCCTTTGTGCTGCGCCTCCAACTCTATTTGCACACGCACGGCAGCGTTGGCGGCGGGCATGGGGTCGATGCCGTCGGTCAGGGCCTTGAAATACAGCATGGTGCCGCCCACCAGCAGGGGCAGCTTTGCGCGCGCGCTGATCTCGCTGATCAGGCGCTGCGCGTCGGCCGCAAACTCGGCGGCGCTATAGGCTTGCAGCGGATCGCGGATATTGATCAGGTGGTGCGGCACGGCGGCCAACTCAGTCGCACTGGGTTTGGCCGTACCGATGTCCATGCCCCGGTAGACCAGCGCGGAGTCCACGCTGATGATCTCGCAGGCGTGTTCTTGCGCAATGGCCAGGGCGGCAGCTGTTTTCCCCGCCGCCGTGGGGCCCGCCAGGCCAATGTAAAAGGGCAGTGCCTGCACCATGGTTAGGGACCAGTGGCACGCACTGTCTTGCCTGGCGCGCGCGCGTCTGCCAGGTGGGCGCGCGCCACGTGGCGCAGCAAGAGCAGCAGCCCGCTGGCCGCCACCGTAAGCCCCAGCACCAGGGCCAGCCAAAAACCGGTCGCCTGCAGCGGCTCGGTGGGAAACCAGTCCAGCGCACGCAGCCCGTCGGGCGCGAGCTGCGGCGCAATACCCAGCACGTAACCCAAGGGGAGCGACACCGCCCAAAACGCCAGTAACTGCACCCACATCGGCGCGCGGGTGATCTTGTAGCCGCGAATAGCGCCACTGGTCACCACCTGCGCAGAGTCTGAGAGCTGAAAAACGGCAGCCAGTAAAAGCAGCTGCGCCGCCAGGGCGACGACTACTGCGTCGTCGGTGTACATGCTGGCAATCTGGGTGCGCCAGGTGGCAATGCCTGTGGCTGATACCAGCGCAAAACCCAGCGCCACTGCCACGCCCACCCAGGCGCGAAAGCGCGCGGCCTGCGGATCGCCCGCGCCCAAGGCGTGGCCCACGCGGGTGAGCACCGCCACGCCCAAGCTCAGCGGCACCATAAAGACGAGCGAGGTGAAGTTCAGCGCCACTTGGTGCGCTGCCACCTGGTGGCTGCCAAAGCGCGCCACCAAAAGCGCAATCAGGGCAAAGGCGCTGGTCTCTGCAAAATAGGTCACGCCAATGGGCAGGCCGACTTTTAGCAGGCTGCGCAGCTTAGGCCAGTGCGGCCACTCCCACTGCGCCAGCGGCCAGGTGCTGGCAAACGCGGGGCTTTGGCGCATCCACCACAGTAAACCGCCCAGATTGGCCCACACACAAAGCAAAGTAGACCAGGCGCAGCCCAGGCCGCCCTGCGGCGCAAAGCCCCAATGGCCAAACACCAGCACCCAGCTGATCAAAATATTGAGCAGCAACACGCCCAGGGCCACCGCCATCATGGGTTTGGTTTGACCGATGCTGGCGCTGTAGCCGTAGAGCACGCGGTAGGAAGCAAAGGCTGGCAGCGCAAAACTGGTGATTTGCACAAATCCGACGGCCACCTGACGCGTGGCAGGCTCGAGCGCCATTGCGTCAAAAATCAGGGTGCTGGCTTGCAACACCCCCGTGGCCAAGAGTCCTATAAATAGGCCTTTCCAAAGCGCTTGGCGCACCAGGTGGGGAATCTGCCCGAGTTCTTTGGCCCCCACGTGGTGGGCCACCAGCGGGTTGACCGACATCATGACGCCCATCAGGGTGATGATGACCATGTTCCACACCGAAATGCCCAGCGACACACCGGCCAGGTCTTGCGCTGAGGCGTGGCCGGCCATGGCCAACTGCGCCACCGACATGCCAATATTGGCCAGCTGCCCCACCATGATGGGCCAGGCCAGCAACCACAGCGCCCGGATTTCTGCCCGCAGGCGCTGGTGGTGGTTCACGCTTTAACGTCCGCGCAAAAACAATTTATCCAGATCGGCCACCGACACCGTGCGCCAGGTGGGGCGACCGTGGTTGCACTGGTCGCTGCGCTCGGTTTGCTCCATTTGGCGCAGCAGCGCGTTCATTTCATCCATGTTTAGACGCCGGTTGGCACGTACCGCACCGTGGCAGGCCATGGTGGCGAGCAGTTCATTGTGGGCGCGCTGCACCACGGTGCTTGCGTTGTGTTGTTCGAGTTCGGCCAGCACGCTGCGCGCCAGCTCGACCGCGTCCCCTTGCGCCAGCGTAGTCGGCACGGCCCGCACCGCCAGCGTGCGGGGTGAAAAAGCGCTGATCTCCAGGCCAAGGGTTTGCAGTGTTTGGGCATGGGCTTCCGCCGTGGCGGCTTCGGCATCGGTGCAGGCAAAAGTGGCCGGTATCAGCAAGGACTGGCTGGCCAGGCGTTGGGTGTTCTGGCCGTCTTGCGCGCTGGTCCATTGGTTTTTGAGCCGTTCATAGACGATGCGCTCGTGGGCGGCGTGCATGTCCACCACCACCAGGCCCTGGGCGTTTTCGGCCAGGATGTAAATGCCTTGTAACTGCGCCAGCGCGCGGCCCAGCGGCCAGTCTCCTTGGGGCAGGGGGACGTCGGGGCTGGCACCAAGGGCATTGCTTGCTGCGCTCGCTGGTGGCGTCAAAGCACTCAGGGGCGTCTGCCATAGCGCAGCCACATCGCTGACGCGCTGGCCCGGCAGCGCCTCTTGCACATGAAAAGCCATGGGGCTCTGGCTTGAATACAGGGCGCTTGCCGGTCGTGCCGGCGTGGGCTGCAGGGCATGGGTCCAGCGCGGGGCAAAGGCGCCGGTCTCAACGGCGCTTTGGTCGCTTTGATCCCCTTGTGCCCGGGCAGTGTTGGCAGACTGAGTCTGCGCACGGGGCGCGGCAAGCGCGTCTTCGGTGGCGTGGCGTACGGCCTGGTGCACTTCGCGGCTGTCACGAAAGCGCACTTCGATCTTGGTCGGGTGCACGTTCACGTCCACCCGTGTGGGGTCCATATCCAGATAAAGCGCATAGACCGGCTGGCGCTGGCCGTGCAGCACGTCCTCAAACGCGCTGCGGGCGGCGTGGCTGAGCACCTTATCGCGCACAAAGCGACCGTTCACATAGCAAAACTGCTGGTCGGGTCGGGCGCGGGCGGCGTCTGGAATGCCCACGCGGCCCCACACCCGCACCTTGCGAGCCGATGTGCCCGAGCCGTCGGACCGCTCGCCCGGGCTTTGCCAGTCCACGGCAATCGAGCGCGCCAAAAAGTCTGCTCCCAGCACGTCGGCCAATCGCCGGTCGAGTGCTGCGAGCTGCTGCGCGCGCAGGGCGGCAGCCGTTTCGTCGTCTGGCTGGGGGGCAGAAAAGTCCAGATCAGTGCCGCAGGCGCGCCACTGCTCGACCACCTTGCCTTCGTGCCAAATGGCAAAACCCACGTCCGGGCGGGCCAGTGCGTGGCGGCGTACCGCCTCAATGCAGTGCGCCAGCTCGGTGGCGTCGGTTTTGAGGAATTTGCGACGCGCCGGAGTGCTGTAAAACAGCTCTTTGACCTCGACGGTGGTGCCCTGGGCGCGCGCCACCGGGCGCAATTCGCCGGTGCGGCCATCGAGCAAAAAGGCCTCTGCCTGGCCGCTGGCACGCGACAAGATGGCGCAGTCGGCAATGGAGTTGATAGCGGCCAAGGCTTCGCCGCGAAAGCCCATGGTGGCCACCGATTCCAGGTCCTGCAAGCTGCCAATCTTGCTGGTGGCGTGGCGCTTAAACGCAATAGGCAACTCGCCCGGCAAGATGCCCATGCCGTCGTCTTCTACGGCAATGAGGCGCACGCCGCCCGCAAGCAAGCGCACCGTCACTTGGCGCGCCCCGGCGTCCAGCGCGTTGTCCACCAGCTCGCGCACCACCGAGGCCGGGCGCTCCACCACTTCGCCGGCCGCAATCTGGCTGATCAGCGCGTCGGGCAGTTCACGGATGGGGCGGCGGGGGGGCAGGGAGGGGGCGTTCACAGCGGCATTCTAGGACGCGCCCCAGTTGCAAACCGCGCCCGCATTGCCCCGCAGTCCGAGGGCGCAAAATGGGCCCCATGAAAGCACCCCCCAGACTCCAGGCCCTAGTTGACGAAGGTCTGATCGATACCGTGGTGCGCCAGCTCATGAGCGGCAAAGAGGCCATGGTCTACGTGGTGCGTTGCGGGGACGAGACCCGCTGCGCCAAGATTTACAAAGAAGCCACCAACCGCAGCTTTCGCCAGGCAGTGGACTACACCGAAAACCGCAAAGTAAAAAACTCACGCCAGGGCCGCGCCATGGCCAAGGGCAGCAAGTTTGGCCGCCAGGCGCAAGAGGCGGCCTGGCAAAGCGCCGAGGTCGACGCCTTGTACCGCTTAGCCGCCGCGGGCGTGCGCGTGCCCCAGCCTTACAACTTCTTTGAAGGCGTGCTGCTGATGGAGCTGGTCACCGACGCCCACGGCGACGCCGCCCCGCGCCTGAACGACCTGGCATTCACGCCCGCGCAAGCGCTGGCCCACCACGCCGCCCTGATTGTCGAGGTGGTGCGCATGCTGTGTGCGGGCGTGGTGCATGGCGATTTGTCCGAGTTCAACATCTTGCTGGCGCATGTGAGCGGGTTGGACACGCCGGTCATCATCGACCTGCCGCAGGCGGTGGACGCGGCGGGCAACAACCACGCCCAGCGCATGCTGCTGCGCGATGTGCAAAATTTGCGCGACTTTTTTGGCCAGTTCGCCCCGGCGCTGCTGGCCACGGACTTTGGCCCCGAAATTTGGAGCCTGTACCAGGCCGGTTTGTTGACGAACGACACGCCGCTGACGGGCCAGTTTGCGCATGCCACGGCGGCGGTGGACGTGGGCGGCGTGCTGCGCGAGATTGACGACGCCCGGGCCGAAGACGCCGCGCGCCGATTGCGCATGGCAACTGCGGCTCCGTAGGAGCGGCGCGTGCCTGCGAATCCTCCACCAGCGGAGCGTGGTTACAGCAGCTGGCGCTTGATCTTCTTGTCCCAGGTGCGCACCAAAATCTGCACATCTCCCTCATAGGCCTCCAATCGGCCGGTGATGTGCCAGTGGGTGGCGCTGGCGGACATGGCGGAGTAGGTTTCGGTGCGGGTGACCCAGTCGCCGCGCGCTGTTTCCATCGACCAGTGGCACTCCTGGCGCGCGGACAGCGGATCGTTTGGCAAGACGCGGTAGCTCTCGCGGCCCCGGCCCCAGGTGGTCAGGCCGTGCTCGGTGCTGGTGCTGCGGCCAAAGTCGTCCTCAATCGTCATGCGCCGCTCGCCGGTGGCCTGGTTGATGGTGACCTCGCGCTTGTTCCAAGGCTTGTCTATGGTTTTGAGCTTGACGGCGCTCGCACCTTCGGCCGGGGCGAACATCGGGGCTTTTTCGCCTCGCACTTTGGGCCGGGTGGGAATGTCAATAAAACTCTTGCCCGTGTGCACCGTAAGTTGCACTGGTTTGGGCGCGGGCCAGATCAGTGGCCAGTAGCTGGTGGACAGCGACACGCGCAGGCGGTGGCCTTTGGGCACGTGGCAGGCCACGTCGTCGAGCTGGATTTGCACCGTGTAGCGACTGCCGGGTTCCAGCGCTTTGGGGTGCTCGTGGCTGGCGCTGCCGTGTATATGTGTGAGGTTGGCCACGGCGTAGCTCAAGCGCGAGACGCTTGCGTCGGGCCAGATGCTGTTCAGGCGCACCGCCACATGGGCCACCGGTTGGTCCACGCTGAACTGCAGCGTGAGCACCGGGGCGCCCACCAGGTCAAAGCCTTTGGTCAAGACGTCGGCGTCAAAGGTGAGCGAGCCCGCGTCGTCCTGGCGTTGGTCGCCCGGAAATTCGGGGCCCATCCAGATGATGCAGTACTCGCCGCTGTCGGCGCCCGTGTGCTGGGGCGAGCTGATGGTCTGTTTGCCTGCGCGCGCGGCCTGTGGCGCCAGGCCCGTGCTGTTGAGGTACAGGCGCTGGGTTTGATTGTGGTCACTGGGCCAGACCTGGTCGCTAACCCAGCGCCCAGCAATGCGGCTGATGCTCGCGCCCGGGGGCTGCACGTCCATGATGTAGGTGCGAAACGCCGGGTCGGCTTCCACACCGGTCGGCGCATCTTTGAGCCAGCGGTCCCACCAGCGCAGCGCTTCTTGCAAAAAGCCAATGCGCGGCTCGGGCACCGCAAAGTGCGGGTATTTGTGCGCCCAGGGGCCAATAATGCCTTTGACTGGCGCCTGCAGGCTGCCCACCAAGCGTGGCACGGCGTTGGTATAGGCGTCGTTCCAGCCGCCTACGGCCAGTACGGCGGCTTTGACGGAGCCAATGTCCTCGCACACCGAGCCGCGCTTCCAGTAGGCGTCTCGGTGCGGGTGCTGCAGCCAGTCGATGGCCAGCAGGGGCTCCGCGTTCAGCCGCTCGAGCCACATGGTGCGCCATTGATCGCCCACCAAGGCCGGGTCTGGCGGACGGGACGAATAGCCAAACATGGTGGCGGACCAGCCCAGGTTTTCGCCCAGCAGGCAGCCGCCTTTGAAATGGATGTCGTCGCTGTAGCGGTCGTCGGTGGAGCATAGGGTGATCACAGCGTCCAGGCCTTGGGGCTGGCGTGCCGCCACTTGCAGGCCGTTAAAGCCACCCCAGGAGATGCCCATCATGCCCACGCGGCCGGTGCTCCAGGGCTGGGCCACCAGCCAGGCGATCACGTCTTCGGCGTCTTGCAGCTCTTGTTCGCTGTATTCGTCAAGCATCAGGCCGTCGGAGTCGCCGTTGCCGCGCATGTCCACCCGCACGCAGGCGTAGCCGTGGCCGGCCAGGTAGGGGTGGGTCAGCGCGTCGCGCACCACGGTGCCGTCGCGCTTGCGGTAGGGCAGGTATTCCAGAATCACGGGCACCGGGTTCTTGGCCGCGTCGGTGGGCATCCACAGGCGGGCGGCAAGCTGGGTGCCGTCGGGCAGGGGGATAAAGAGGTTGGGAGTTTCTTTGACTTTGCGGGGGAAGGATTTCACAGTTTTCATGGGAACCTCGAAGCCAGTGGTGAATGGGGTGCGGCCCTTGCCCGGATACTATTTGCCTTTGCGGCGGCGGGTCGGTGGCGGCATGGTAAACCCAACGACCACCGCACTTTGCGTCGCGTCACCGTACCGTTTGCCTGCCAAGGCGCTGCTTTTTCTATGAACACCTGCTTGTCCCGTCGCTTTTTTCGCAGCCTGTGGGGTGCCGCGCAGTGCGCGCTGTGGCTGGTGCCCCTGGCGCTGGGCGCCCATGTGGTGGAAACTGGCCACGCCACCGTGCGCTTGTCGGGCAAGCAGGTTTTTGTGGCAATTTCCATCCCCGTGGCCGCTTTGACGGGCGCCGATGACAATGCAGACGGCGTGCTGGACCGCGCAGAAATCCTGGCCCACCAGGCGGCGCTGATCGCGCAGGTGCAAAGCGGTATGGCTTTGGAGGGCGATGGGCGCAAGGCGGTGTGGAGCCAGATGGTATTGACCCCGGCGCCGGTGCCTGAGGCCCCTTACGCCGGAGCACCAGCGGCCTGGTCGGCGCCGCCGCAGTTGCTGGTCGTGGGTGCCGCCGCCTGGGACGAGGCGCCTGCGGTGGTGACCCTGGACTACAGCTTGTGGAGCCGCACGCCTTTGGCTGCCATCGGAGCGCCCGGCCCGGTGGTGGAAACACTCAAGGTAAACGTATCACGCACCCAGGGCGGAAAAGCACGGGCCGAAGAAGTGGGTCTGTTGTCCCCCAAGCAATCACGGCTTGAGTTTTTTGCCCCGGTGCAGCGCCATGTGGCCAACTTTGCGCGCCACGGTTTTGACCACATCATGGGCGGCGCCGACCATATTGTGTTTTTGGTGGCGCTTTTGGCCAGCGGCATCCACGTGCGGCGCTGGGCGGCCTTGCTCACAGCCTTTACCGTGGCGCATGGCGTGACTTTTGGCCTGGCCTCCATGGGCTGGGTCAGCGTGTCTGCCGCTTTGGTGGAGCCCGCCATTGCCGCGTCGATTGTGCTGGTGTCGGCCTTGCACTTGCTGCGCATGCAGGTGCTGCTGAAGTGGGAGCTGCTGCTGGTGTTTTGCTTAGGGCTGGTGCATGGCCTGGGCTTTGCGTCTGCCATGCGCGAAGAGGGCGCTACCCAGCTGATCGCCCTGAGCCCCTACCCGGTGTGGAGCATTGTGGGCTTCAACCTGGGCATTGAGGCCGGGCAATGTGCGGTGGCCTTGGCTTTGTACGCGTTGGTGCGGGCGCTGCGTCGCCTGTTTGCCCGTCAGGGCGACGCTGTTTGGCAGCGCGCGGCTGGCGTCTTGTCTTTGGCCGTGGGCGCTTTTTGGCTGGTGGAGCGCGTGGTTTAGGGCGCCCGTGCGGGGCACCCGGTCAATGCACGAAGTTGACCCGGACGCACAGCTGGTAGCCCACGCCCCACACGGACTTGATTGCGACCTCAGACCCTGGGGCTTCAACGGCTTTGAACTTTTTGCGCAGCCGGGCCACCAGTTCTTCGAGGGAGTGTTTGCTGATGGCGTGGTCCGAACCTGGGTTGCCAAACAGGTCGCACAGCACGCCAGAGTCCAGGGAGTTGCCTTTGGCTTGCATCAGGGCCACCAAAAAGGTTTTTTCCCGGCTGGTGATTTGCAGCTTTTGCTCTGGCAAGGGCCCTTGCAGGGTGCGGTCGCGCAGGCTTAAGGACCAACTGTCGGTGGAACTGGTTTTTTTCAGGCGCCGCCCCAGGCTCTCGATCACCAGCACCAACTCGTCGGGGGAGACGGGTTTGGTCAGGTAGAAGTCCGCGCCGCCTTGGCGGTAACCGGCAATGCGGTCCACCATCGAAGTGCGCCCGGTGCAAATCACGATGCCGGCTTGGGGCAAAGATTCGCGTAATCGTTGGCACAGGTTCAGGCCGCTTTCACCGGGCAGGTTCAGATCGATCAGGAACACGTCGATTGCTTCGCGCGCCGTCAGGTCGTCAAGTCCGGCGGCGCTGTTGGCCGCATGCACCACCATGCCGTGGGCGCGCAGGTGAATCTCGATTTCCTCGCGCAGCAAAGCGTCGTCTTCCACGACGGCCACGGACAGGTGCGGGACGGACTCTTGCAATTCTGACGACATAGAAAATATTCAGGATGGAATGTGAAGCTCAAAAATGGCCCAGCCATCCTCAAACCGGTAATGTACCGTGGCGCCTATGATGACTGCCGCAGTCCGCACCAAATTGAGGCCAATACCCATGCCGGGCAAGCCGACCACGTTGGGGTGGCGGTAATACCGCTCAAACAGCCGTTCGGCGTCAGGGGCATTTTCTGGGGCTACGCGGTTGCATATTTCCAGATGAAGACGCACAGGAGCCAAGGTGCCGTTTTCAGCGCTATGTGGAGAAACTGCAACAGGGGCACTGGCGCGGACAAATACCAAAATATTGCCGGGCGCCGCGTATTTTTCAGCGTTGCTGATCAGGTTTTCCAGAATTTGCAAGAGTAAACGCCGGTCGGTGTGGAAAGTTGCACCTTCGTCTATGCGCAGCTTGAACCGTTCGAACCCTGGACAGTCTTGAATAATTTCCGCAATCAGTGGAGCGGCCGGTATAGGTTCCAACTGAAGCGCTTGCGTATTTTCTTCCAGCTTAATTGAAGAGGCGGCGTGTTCGATGATGGTATCCATCCGGCTTACCGAGGCGTCAATGTGTTTGATTCTTTGCAGTGAGTTTGGGTTAGCGCCCAAATCGCGCTTGAGTGCGGCCAGCGCAAAACGCATGGTGCCCAGAGGAGTTTTGAGTTCATGGGTCAGGACGTCAATCAGAGTGTTGCGCTCGTTGAGAATCTCGCGCTGCGCCTTGGCCTGCAAGGCCTCTATGCGCAGGGCCTGGACTTCGCGCAAGCCCAGCAATTTTTTGCTGGCCTGTTCGCTGTTGAGATACAGCAGGATGAAAATGCCAACTGCCACTCCGTTAAGACGCCAGTCGGTTAAATTTTGCAATGCTCCAGCCAGTGGGTGGAAGTACAGCAGGTCAAAAGCGACCAGTGAGCCCACGGTAACTGCCGCCAGGTAGCAGCCATATGCAGCGTAAATAATTCTCCTAACGGTCGTGGTATTGCCGTTGGTGCGCATGGCTCCATACAGTTGCACCAATGGATTCAAGCCCAGCACCAGGTAATTGGACGCCAATCCCAGATGGGTGTGTCCCGCCGAGATCAATACCGCGTTTGTGATGCACCACACCACCAAGAAACTAAACAGTCTTAGATATGCCCTTGGTGGTTGGTAATAGGCAATGGCGGCCCAGCCAAGCAGCACCACGGCGAACACCCGCGCCACTTGAATCATATTGCCAAAAGTTTCAAGGGTTTGTGGCGAAATTTCGGAAAATCGTTGGGCCAACATTCCCGTGCTGGCGTATATGAGCAGCACCACAGATGCCTGGTACCCGCAGTAAAAAAGCAGCAGGCGGGTGCGTTGGATAATAAGAAACAGAAAACCCAGCAGCAGCAGGCCATTGGAAAGGGCCAAGGCCGTGCTGGTGCGGGCTACCCGCGGCGCCACCACCAGCGCAAGCCTGTCTTCGAGGGTCAACTCGGTTTCGATCAGGCGCAAGCCCTGCGTCTGCACCTTTAGATAGACCGTGCTGGGTTCCTGGCCATAGGTGTGCAGAGAAAAGCAGTGCAGGTCATCCGGACATTTGTCCCTGTTTTGGGGCTGGCGGTCGCCGCCGCGACTGACATGCCAACGTCCACCGTAGTTTTCATACAGGTCAATTTGGTCCAGCGTATAGGGGCCCACGCGCAGGATAAAGGGATTGCCCGCATCTGCAACCGCGCGTCTGCCCGAAGGGTCGTCGTGATGGATGCGAAACCGGATCCAGGTCGCCCCCTGCTGCAGGCCTAGACGAAGGTCACCCGTAAACGGCGTAAAGCGGGCCTGGGAAATGGCGTCTATCGAGGTCTGGTTCTGCCCGTCGTGCAGGTAGGTGCGCTCGATGTCGTACCCCGGCACCGAGGCCCACGCCAGGGGCTGGAGCAACAGCACCAGCAACAGCAGGAGAGCGATCTTTTTCATCAAATGCGTTTAAAGCCACAGAGTATTGTTGAACTTCTTTTCCCGCGTTGCGCCCGCCACCTTCTCTTGGTGGCATACGCGGATCTGTTTCCCCGTTCGCGGAAAGGCGTAAAAATCATGAAAAATAGCGTGTTACGCTCCAAGAAATCTTAAAATGAAGATTAACCCAGCAATCATTTTTTGCATCTCGCCCGGCAAAGTCTAGCCGGACGCTGGGCTGGCCCTATCTTGCGCTTGACACACCACTCGTACCAAACATGTCAAAAATTCGTGAATTTCGTTTTCTGCACGCAGTTGCAAGCTTGGCTTTTTCGGTGGCCGCCAGCATTGCGCCCCACATCGCGCAGGCCGCCAACACTGCGCCAGGCGCGCCTACCATTGGCAAGGCCACTGGTGGCAGCGCCCAAGCCAGCTTGTTGTTTACGGCGCCGAGTTCCACGGGCGGCGCAACCATCACAGGCTATACCGCGTCCTGCGTTACTGGCACCACGACCACGACCCCAACCACGGTGACCGGAACCGGCACGTCCAGCCCGCTCGTGGTCAAGTTGCTGAGCAACGGGTCTGTTTATGTGTGCAGCGTCAAAGCAGTCAATACGGTAGGGTCCAGCCGCGCCTCTGCTGGCGTGGTGGTGACCCCGGCGGCGGTGCCTGGGGCCCCGACCATCGGATTGGCAACATCTGCAAGTGAGCGCGCCAGCATCAAATTTTCCGCGCCAAGTTCTACCGGCGGTATGGCGATTACCGGCTACACCGCGTCTTGTGTGACTGGCACGGCCGCAGCACTTACTGCCTCTGGCAGCAGCAGCCCGATCAACGTGACCGGACTAAGCAATGGATCGACCTACCTGTGCAGCGTGGCTGCCAAAAACAGCATGGGAACCGGTGCGTCTTCCGGCACCGTCAGTGTGGCGCCCGCGGCCGTGACGGCCCAACCCGGCGCGCCGGTGGTGTCCGGGCTGACGGCGGGTAGCGCGCAAATTTCGGTGGCTTTTAGCGCGGGCAGCGGCGGCACGGCGAGCAGTTACACGGCCACCTGTTCTTCCACCTCGGCGTCCAAGACCACGACCGGCAGCAGCAGCCCGCTGGTAGTGACGGGCTTGACCGGAGGCACTAGCCACAGCTGCACCGTTAAGGCGACCAATACGTCCGGTACCAGCGCGGTATCCAACACCCTATCCACAACCCCGACGGCCCTGGCAGTGACGTATTCCACGCCTGCCAACTTTGCGTCGGTGGTGGCGACAAGCTACACGCCAACTACCACCTTGACGGCGACTACCACCGTCACCAACCGAGGGTATTACATGGTCTCGGACGCTGCAACGGCCAGTACCACGTCGAACTATGCCTCTATCGGCTCGACCTACAGCGCGACGACCGGTTACACCTTGACATCGGGCACGCTGTCCACGGCGTCCACCTACAACGATTACCTGACTAAAACGCTGCAACTGGTGGCAGTGGTGGAGGGGAGCAATACCTATTACCGCTTTGACTCGTATCTGCATCCGAACAATTCCATCGACGTCGCATCGTCGACCTCCGCAGCATTGCAATTTAAAAACAATTTCGGCAAAACCTCAGTCGCTGACACGGGTTACCTCACCTTTTCCTATGACTCGAGCACCGGCCTGATCAAAGCGCAAAAACGCTATGTCTACGCGACAACAACTGCCACTGCCAATGGTTCGACTGTTTATACCGCGACACATACGCTCAGCAGCTTTACAGCGACTGGGCAGTACCTTACCTACGCTAACGGCGCTTATTCTTTGTCCGCCACGGGAACGAAGTTTTATCTGTACACGACGCCGCTGTCACTTGGGGTGCCATCGTTCATGAATCCAAACAGTGTCGCCTTTGTCACCAATGGCGACGCGCCTTTTCTGACCAAGGTGACGACAACTGACATTGAGGGCAGCTCAGGCAGTATTTACAAGCAGGTGAATTCCACCTACCTGAGCCAAGTGGCCGCGGTGGGCACAAATACCGCTACCAAGACGGCGGCAACCACGATGCTGGCAACTATCAAGGCTGCTGTGGAAGCAAATGGCGAAAAACTTCGTTATTCCACCGATGTGTATTCGGCCTACCGCGATGCTGCATTGGCCACGAAACTGGTCAGTGACTCGATTGCCGACGGCGCCCCGGGACAAAACCTGGTGCCTTATGTGTACTTCACCAACGAGTATGCGACCTCGGCCACCGGTGCAAAAACCTACCACCCGTTCATGGTGGTGGTGAGTTATGGAAATCAAGCGTCCCCCAACGGTTTGAAAGATGTGCCCCATCCACCCGGAAGCGCCGGCTCAGATTACGTGAGTGCCACGGTGACACGCTATTCCAACCTGGAGAACTACACCTTCACTATTCCCATGAAGGACTATGGACTAGTGACCGACGTCACCACCAACGTCTATCCGAGCGCGGCCACCAGAAATCTCTGGTACGACATCTATGGAACGGCGACCACGTCCACTTACATCGCTCGAAATGTTTACACCTGGGCGGACGCGGCAGACAACGGCATTTTGATTGACGGCTCTGTCATGTTTCCGGCCTACAACAATAGCGTGGTCCCGTCCCACTTGGCGGGCGAATTGTCGGCCAGTGGCTGCCACGTTGGTCAGGGCGGCGGCGGTCCGCACTGCCATGCGGACGGTTATCAGTCCGGGCAAGGCCTGAAGCTGTACAACGACACGGACTACTCGGGCAAAACCCATCCGCCGCTGCTGGGCTTTGGCTACGATGGCATCGCCTTGTTCGCGCGCTACCGCACCACCACTGACAGTGCAATGCTGGGCTACGGAACCTTAGATGACTTTGGCGCCCATAACCACGACTCCATCGGCTACCACTACCATGCGCACACGGTGACCAGTCACTCATCCACCAACATGCAAGGTTCAACCACGGTGAAGGATATGTACCCTTTGATGAAGGGCGCCTACGTTGGCAGCACCAACAGCATTCCGTTCTTTAGAACCAGCAGCAGTTTTAATACAAACAAGTACCTGGGCGGCACTGTCAAATAACCGGAGGTTTAGCGTTGAATCTGTTTGACAAGGCGGCCGCATTCCTTGCAGCCGCCTTGTTTTTCCTCTGTTCAAGTCCCGCGCTGGCCCAGTCCCAGCCTCTAGCCCACTACAACGCCGTAGAGCTCAAGCGCGAGTCCGCCACCAGCGTCCAATTCGCCTTCGCCCTGAACCTGCCCCAGGTTTTGCACCAAGTGCTGGCGCCGCAACTGCAGTACCCGGCTTTTCTGCAGCGCTACGCCGACCTGTCCGACCCCGCGTTTGACAAAGAAATCGCCAAGGCCAGCGCCGCCTTGAGCGCCCAGGCCTATTTCACCTTGCCCTCAGGCGCCAAGGCCCACATCAAGCAGTGGCAATTGCCCGACAAACTGGCGCTACGCGACGCTTTCAAAGCCAGCCTGATACTTCTGAATATGCCGCCGGGCCCCGCCTCGCACCTCGACCCCGTGCGCGTGCTGGCCCAAGTGCAGGCCAAAACGCCCATCAACCGGGTGCAATTGCAGTTGCCCCCGGCGCTGTACCCCATCGTTGTCAACCTGCCCAACGACAAGTTCTGGCTCACCGAACAGATTCCCATGGCGATTATTGAGTTGCCATAAGCACGGTCGCCGGTGGTGGCACACTCCTCAACTTTGAATATTGCTACAGCGGCCGGGCCGCTGTTTCTTTATGAATGCTCCTAATCTCATGCCCGCTGTCCCCTCTTACCTTATCGGCGTAGACACCGGCGGCACCTACACCGACGCCGCCATCATCGAAGCCCAGGGCCACAAGGTCGTGGCATCTGCCAAGTCCATCACCACCAAGGGCGATCTGGCCATTGGCGTCACAGGCGCCATTACCGACGCCATTGCCAAACTGCCGCAGGGCCTGGCGGCCAAGGACATTGCACTGGTCTCGGTGTCCACCACGCTGGCCACCAACGCCGTGGTCGAAGGCCATGGCAGCGCCGTGGGCGTGGTGCTCATCGGTTTTGACGCGGCCATGGTGGAGCGCACCGGCATTGCCAAGGCGTTTGCGGGCATTCCGATTGCAGTAATTGACGGCGGCCACGACCACAATGGCGACGCCCGCATGGCGCTGGACGTGGACGCTCTGGGCGCCGCGCTGGCCGCCATGGCGCCCAAGGTGGACGCGTTTGCCGTTGCCTCGGCGTTTGCGGTGCGCAATTCGGCGCATGAACTGCAGGCGCGCGCCCTGATCGTCGAGGCCACGGGCAAGCCGGTGACGCTGTCGACCGAGTTGTCGTCCTCGCTGGACGCGCCCCGGCGCGCGCTGACGGCCACGCTCAACGCCCGACTGATTGCCCGCGTGGCGGGCCTGATTGACGCGGTGGGCCGCGCCATGGCGCACTTAGGCATCGTGTGTCCGCTGATGATCGTCAAGGGTGACGGCAGTTTGGCCCTGGCGCGCAGCGTGGCTACGCGGCCCATTGAGACCGTGCTTTCGGGCCCGGCGGCCAGTTTGGTGGGCGCGCAGTGGCTCTCGGGGCTGCAGAGTTTCATCATGTCCGACATGGGCGGCACTACCACCGATTTGGGTGTGCTGATCGACGGGCGGCCCAAGGTGAATGAGGAGGGCGCCGAAGTGGGAGGCTGGCGCACCATGGTGCGCGCCATTGACGTGCGCACCATCGGCCTGGGCGGCGACAGCGAAGTGGCGCTGGGCGCGGCGGGCAAACTGACTATCAACCCCCAGCGCATCGTGCCTGTGGCCTTGCTGGGGGCGCACTATCCCCAAGTACTGGCCATGCTGCAGGCCGACCTGGCGGACGTGGACGGCGGCGGCGCCATGCACGGGCGCTTTGTATTGCTGCCCTTCGGGGCAAAAGCTGGTGCTGCCACCGCCGAATTGCCCCCGCGCGAGGCTGAAGTCTTGCGCCTGGTGACCGAGGCGCCGCAGCCCCTGCGCCGGCTTGCCACCTCGCTGCACGCGCAGCGGGCGATTACTGCCTTGCAAAAAAAGGGGCTCGTCCAAGTAGCGGGTTTTACGCCGTCGGACGCGGCCCACGTGCTCGATTTGCAGGCCAACTGGTCCAAACCCGCCGCCGTGCTAGCCGCGCAACTGGGCTGCCGCCTGCGCGAAATGAAACTGCCCACGCCCGAGCGCACCCAGGCCTATGCGCAACTGGTGTGGAGCGAAACCGTGCGCCTCACAGCCAAAGCCATTTTGGACACCGCCTGCGGTTTTACCCTGCCCGAGGACAAGCTGGTGCAAGCCGTGTGCAGTGGTGCGAGCCGTGTGGGGCTAACGCAGGTCAGCCTGCGCCCCAGTGTGCCGGTGGTGGCGGTGGGCGGTCCGGTCAAGGTGTATTACGGTGAGGTGGGCAAACGCCTGGACTGCGAAATGGTGTTCCCCGAGTTTTGCGACGTGGCCAACGCCGTGGGCGCGGCCACCGGCGTGGTGGCGCACTCGGTGCGGGTCGAAGTGCATGGTGACGGCAGCGGCGTGTTTCGCCTGCATTCCACCGTGGGCACGCAGCAGTTCACCAACGCGGCCTTGGCCTTGGACGCTGCCACAGCGCTGGCACGCCAAAGCGCCTTTGATACCGTACGCGCCATGGGCGCAGCCGACCCGCAGGTGCAAATTCAGGTGAGCAAAAGCTATTTCCCCAACGCCGTGGACGACCGCGGCCTGATGGAAGCGGTGGTGCTGGCCGAGGGCATGGGGCGACCTTGATCGCAGCTTAGCGCGGTCCAAGAGGGCCGCCTGTTTGCCAAGCAGCTTTGTATTAAGATGTACATGTACATCCATCAGGAGCTTTGGCATGGCCCAAACCAAATTGTTTAAAAACGGCAATTCCCAGGCCGTGCGCATTCCCGCCGAGCTGGCCTACAGCGCTTGGGATATGGAACTGGTCATAGAGCGCGTGGGCGACGAGTTGCGCATCCGCCCGGCCCAGCGCCGCATGGGCGACGTGCTGGCCAAGCTGGCCCGTTTTTCGCCCGACTTCATGTCCCAGGGGCGCGGGCAAAACTTAGAGGGCGAACGCGAGGCGCTATGAACCCGAAGTTCTTGCTCGACACCAATATCTGCATCTATCTGATGAAACACCAGCCGCCCCAGGTGCGTGCGCGGTTTGATGCCTGTTTTGTAGGCGAGGTGGTGATTTCTGCCATCACCCTGGCCGAGCTTGAATTTGGGATTGCCTGTTGCTTGCCTTCGTCTCAGGCGGGCAATCGCCTGGCGCTGGACAGCTTGCTGGAAGACATTTGGGTCGCACCCTTTGAGGCCAAGGCCGCACGCGCATATGGGCCGGTGCGCGCGGCATTCAAAGACCGCAGCCGTGATGCTTTGGACAAGCTGATCGCGTCACACGCCATCGCGCTGCAGGCCACGCTGGTCACCAACAACGAGGCCGATTTTGCCCATTACCCTGGCCTGGTTTTGGAGAACTGGGTCAAGAACCACTGAGCCCAAGCCGGGCATGCAGCTTATCCATGGCCCGGGGCCGCATCCGACTTTGGCAGGAATGCACTGATTTAGGGCGGTTTTGGGGAGGGAAAGCGACAATGAGTGGCCTGTGTCTTGCTTGGAGGAGTCACTATGCTCCACCCTGCAACGGTCGCTTTCCCCCGTATGCTCCATAGGCCGCGCCACCGCTAACTCCCACGCCTACCCAGTACACCACCCATGTCCATCCACGTAGCCCTCCATCACGTCACCCACTACCGCTACGACCGCCCAGTGCAGCTTGGCCCCCAGGTGGTTCGACTGCGCCCCGCGCCGCATTGCCGCAGCCGCATCCTGTCCTACAGCCTGCGCATTGAGCCGTCTGACCACTTCATCAACTGGCAGCAAGACCCGTTTGCCAACTACCAGGCCCGCCTGGTGTTTCCCAAAAAGACCGCGCAGTTCAAGGTAACGGTGGATTTGGTCACCGAGATGGCGGTGTTCAACCCGTTTGACTTCTTTGTCGAGCCCTCGGCCAAAGAGGTGCCTTTTGACTACAGCGAGGCGCTGCAAGAAGAGTTGCAGTCCTATCTCGCCAAGCTGCCACTCACCCCCGCGTTTGAAAAATACCTGAACGGCGTGGACCGCACGCCGCTGCGCTCAATTGACTTTTTGGTCAACATCAATAGGAGCCTGCACCAAGACATAAGCTACCTGATCCGTATGGAGCCCGGTGTGCAAACGCCGGAAGACACGCTCACCCTGCGCAGCGGCTCCTGCCGCGATTCGGCCTGGCTGCTGGTGCAACTGTTTCGCCACCTGGGGCTGGCGGCACGCTTTGTGTCGGGCTACCTGATTCAGCTCACGCCCGACGTCAAGTCGCTCGACGGCCCCAGCGGCACCGAGGTCGATTTCACCGACCTGCACGCCTGGTGCGAGGTGTATTTGCCCGGCGCGGGCTGGATCGGGCTGGACCCCACCTCGGGCCTGCTGGCCGGGGAGGGCCATATTCCGCTGGCCTGCACGCCAGCGCCCTCGGCCGCCGCGCCCATTGAGGGCCTGATGGACGAGGCCGAAGTGACCTTCCACCACGAGATGTCGGTCACCCGCGTCCATGAGTCGCCCCGTGTGACCCGCCCCTACAGCGACGACCAATGGTCCGCCGTCCTGGCCTTGGGCCAGCAGGTGGATGACAAGCTCGAAGCAGGCGACGTGCGCCTGACCATGGGCGGCGAACCCACTTTTGTGGCGGTGAACGACCGCGACGCTGCCGAATGGAACACCGACGCCCTGGGCCCGACCAAGCGCGGCCTGGCCACCGAACTGGTGCACAAGCTGCGCGCGCAATATGGCCAGGGCGGCTTTTTGCACTTTGGCCAGGGCAAGTGGTACCCCGGCGAACAACTGCCGCGCTGGGCCCTGAGCATTTACTGGCGCGCCGACGGCCAACCTTGCTGGCAAGACCCCACGCTGTTTACCGACGAGAGCGAACCCAGCGCCTACACCGCCGCCGACGCGCGCCGCTTTATCGACACCCTGGCCACGCGCCTGGCAGTGCCGCAAGACCACATCTTGGCTGGGCATGAGGACGCCTGGTACTACCTGTGGCGCGAACGCCGCTTGCCGGTCAACGTAGACCCGTTTGACGCGCGCCTGGACGACGAACTGGAGCGCGCGCGCCTGCGCCGCGTGTTCTCGCAAGGCCTGCAAGCCGAAGTGGGCTACATCCTGCCCCTGCGCCCCTATGAAGCCGATCCGGCGCACGCCGTGGCGGCAGGCGCCAAAGCGCCGCAATGGCAAAGTGGCCGCTGGTTTGTACGCGACGAGCGCCTGTATTTGATGCCCGGCGACTCGCCCATGGGCTGGCGCCTGCCGCTGGATTCCTTGCCCTGGATTGCGCCCACCGACCGGCCCCAGCTGATTGAGCAAGACCCGTTCGCCCCGCGCAGCGCCTTGAAGCCCGCGCCGGTGACGCCGTCTCTGCAAGCGCGCAGCTCCTCCACCAACGCGGCGCCACAAGCGCCCGAAAAGTTCAAGTCCGACCCCAGCCAGGTGCGCACCGCCGTGTGCGTGGAAGTGCGCGACCCGCGCCGCGCCAACGGCCCAAAGGCAGAAGAAAAGGGCAGCGCCAGCGGCGTGCTCTATGTGTTCATGCCGCCGCTGCCGCGCCTGGAAGATTACCTGGACCTGGTGGCCGCCGTAGAGGCTACGGCGCGCGAGCTGGGCGTCAAGATCGTGATGGAAGGCTACCCGCCCCCGCGCGACCCGCGTCTCAAGCTCTTGCAAGTCACGCCCGACCCCGGCGTGATTGAGGTCAACATCCACCCCGCCCACAACTGGGCGGAGGTGGTGGAACACACCGAGTTTTTGTACCAGGCGGCTTTCGAGACCCGCCTGTCGGCAGAAAAGTTCATGACCGACGGCCGCCACACCGGCACCGGTGGGGGCAACCACGTGGTCATGGGTGGCGCCACGCCCGCCGACAGCCCGTTTTTGCGCCGCCCCACGCTCTTGGCCAGCCTGCTTTTGTACTGGCACAACCACCCCAGCCTGAGCTATTTGTTCAGCGGCATGTTCATCGGCCCCACCAGCCAGGCCCCGCGCGTGGACGAGGCGCGCAACGACCAGATTTACGAGCTGGAAATTGCTTTGCGCGAGATTCACCGCCTGAGCGAGCAAGCCAACACGGTCAGCAAGACCATGAGCGCCGCCGGGCCGTCCCAAGGCGCGAAGGCCCCCTTGGGGGGCAGCGACCCACACGCAGTGGGGGAGCGTGGGGGCAACAGTTACATGCAACCGTGGCTGCTGGACCGTACGCTGCGTAACATCTTGGTGGACGTGACCGGCAACACCCACCGCAGCGAGTTTTGCATCGACAAGATGTACTCGCCCGACTCAAGCACCGGCCGCCTGGGCCTGCTGGAACTGCGCGCCTTCGAGATGCCGCCGCACGCCCGCATGAGCGTGGTGCAGCAGTTGCTGCTGCGCGCCTTGGTGGCGCGGTTCTGGGACAAGCCTTACTTGGCGCCTGTGACGCGCTGGGGCACCGAGTTGCACGACCGGTTTTTGCTGCCGCACTGCGTGCAACAAGACTTTGACGACGTGATTACCGAGCTGCAAGAAGCCGGTTTTGCCTTTGACGCCGCCTGGTTTGCGCCGCACTTGGAGTTCCGCTTCCCGCTGGTGGGGCAAATTCAGAGCAAAGGCGTGCAAGTGACGCTGCGCAACGCGCTGGAGCCCTGGCACGTGATGGGCGAAGAAGGCTCAGCCGGCGGCACGGCACGCTATGTGGACTCGTCCTTGGAGCGCCTAGAGGTCAAGGTCAACGGACTCAACAGCAGCCGATATGCGGTTACTGTCAACGGCAACGCGCTGCCGCTGCAGCCCACCGGCGTGGTGGGCGAGTTTGTGGCCAGCGTGCGTTACAAGGCCTGGAATCCGCCCTCGTCCCTGCACCCGTCCATCGGCGTGCATGCGCCGCTGACCTTTGACGTGGTGGACACCTGGATGCAGCGCTCGCTGGGCGGCTGCCAGTATTTTGTGTCCCACCCCGGCGGATTGGCCTATGACACCTTGCCGGTAAACGCCTATGAAGCGGAGAGCCGCCGCCTGGCGCGTTTTGCCCGCATGGGCCATACACCGGGCACCATGCAGGTGCCGCCGCCGAACGCGGCGCTGATACCGAGCGCGGAGTTTCCGTTCACGCTGGACTTGCGGCGCTGCACGCCTTGAGCGGGCGCAATCCCTGCCCGGCCAAAGCCCGCAATAATCTCCTCTAGTGGAAAACTACAAAACCTTCTCGCCCCAGCCGGGCTCCGTGCGCGCTGTGGCTTCGGGCCGGAGCACCCAAGACGTGCTGCGCCAGGCCCAAGCCGCGCCACCTGGCGTGTGGGACGAGTTCAACGGCGGCGTGGACATGAACCCGCCTGAAGGCAACCCCGACTTTGTACCCTTGAGCGGGCCCTGGGCTGAGTTTGTGCAGCATCTCGGCCCCCAGGGTCTGGCAGGACTGAACCCCCGGGTAGCGCAGCTTGAGCGCCAGGTGCGCGACAACGGCATCTCTTACAACGTTTACGCCGACGCCGACCGGCCCCAGCGCCCCTGGTCGCTGGACCTGCTGCCCCTGATGGTGGACGCCCTGAGCTGGCAGCAAATCGAGTCTGGCGTGCTGCAGCGTATGCGCTTGCTTGAACACATCATGTTTGATGCCTACGGCCCCCAGCGCCTGCTCAAAACCGGCATGCTGCCCACTGCGCTGGTGCAAGGCCACCCTGGCTATTTGCACGCCATGCAAGGCGTGTCGCCCGTAGGCGGCCAGCATTTGGCACTGGCCGCGTTTGACCTGGCGCGCGGCCCGGACGGCTGCTGGTGGATGCTGTCGCAGCGCACCGAAGCGCCTTCGGGCCTGGGCTATTTGCTGGAAAACCGCTTGCTGATCTCGCGCCAGTTTCCCCAGGCCTTTGAGGCCATGCCAGTGCAGCGCCTGGCGGACGCCTACCGGGGCTTGGTCGATGGGCTCAAGCAGCGCTCCCCCGCCGGGGCGGACGCCCACATCGCCTTGCTCACGCCCGGGCCCTACAACGAAACCTATTTTGAACACGCTTATCTGGCCCGCTACCTGGGCCTAACCCTGGTGCAAGGCGGCGACCTGCTGGTGCGCCACCAAAAGCTCTACCTCAAAACCCTGCAAGGCCTGCAGCGCGTGCATGGCCTGCTCAAGCGCGTGGACGACGCCTGGCTCGACCCGCTGGAGCTGCGCGCCGAATCCAGCCTGGGCGTGCCCGGCTTGTTGCAAGTGGTGCGCGCGGGCAATGTGCTGCTGGCCAACGCGCCGGGCTCGGGCTTTTTGGAGTCGAGCGCGCTTTTGGGCTTTATGCCAGCGCTGTCCCAATCGGTGCTGGGCGAAGAGCTGCGCCTGCCGGCCATTCCCAGCTGGTGGTGCGGCGAGCGCAGCGCCATGCAGCAGGTGCTGCCGCGCATGGGCGACTGCGTCATCAAACCTAGCTACCCGGCGTTTTCGAGCCGCCACAGTTTTGAACCAGTGCTTGGGCGCATGCTGTCGCAGCGCGCGCGCGACGAGTGGTCGGGCCGCATTTTTCGAGACGGCGCGGCGCACACGCTGCAAGCTTTCTTGCCGATTTCGCATACCCCCGTCTGGCAGGCCGATGCGCAAGCTCCGTCCATCGGCGCGCGGCCGGTGATTCTGCGGGTCTTTGCCCTGGCCAATGCGCAAGGCGGCTGGACCGTGCTGCCCGGAGGCCTGGCCCGCCTGGGCACGCGTGAGGGCATCGCGTCCATGCAGCGCGGCGGCAGCAGCGCCGATGTGTGGGTGTTGACGGGTCGCTCGGGGGCGCCTGATGGGGCGGCGGCACTGGACGACCAGGGCCAGAATCAACACCTTTGCCAAGGTCAGAGCCACAGTCAGAGCCAGACCGCAAGCGCGCCCGCGCCGGACGGCCCTGCGCCCCTGCACGCCTGGCAGGGTACGGCCTCGCTCACGCCCACCTTGGCCGCAGGCGCGCTGCGTCAGCGCATCGTCACCAGCCGCGCCGCAGAAAACCTGTTCTGGATGGGCCGCTACACCGAGCGCGGTGAAAACATCTTGCGCCTCACCCGCCTGTCGCTCGACGTGCTGGGCAGCGAAGACCAAACCTGCGCGCCCCTGATCGCCTGGCTCAACCAGCTTGCCGTGGCCCATGGCCTGGTGGTGGCCGGTGTGCCTGCGGCCCAACAGTCGCGCCGGGTGTTTGAGCGCTCACTCGTGGCAGGTCTCTGGGACACGCAGCACACCACGGGCGTGGGCTTTAACCTCAAGGCCGTGTTTTTGGCCGCCTCCTGCGTGCGCGAGCGGCTCTCGCCCGAGCATTGGAGCCTGATTGAACAAGCGCAAAACACCTTGCTGCAGCCCGACGTGACCGACCAGCACGACCCAGTGCAAGCGCAGCGCGTGCTGGTGCGCACCAGCCAGTTGATGGCGGGACTCACCGGCGCGCAGACCGACCGCATGACGCGCGACGACGGCTGGCGCCTGTTGTCCATTGGCCGCCATATTGAGCGGCTCGACTTCTTGGCCCAAGCGCTTAGCTGCGCCGTGGGCGCCGGTGCGCTGCAAGAGCAGGCGGGGTTTGACGCGGTGCTGGCGCTGTTTGACAGCACCATCAGCTTTCACGCCCAGTACCAGCAATCGCGCACCGTAAGCGCCTTGTTGGAGTTGCTGCTGACCAACGCCGACAACCCGCGCGCCCTGGCCTGGGTGGCGCACACGCTGCGTGCGCGCTTGGCGCGCATGGGCACCTTGGCCGACGGCGGCACCGAGGCGCTGGCCGCCCGGGTGCCGCAGCTCGCTAGCGCGGATTTGCGCGCTTTGTGCCCAGACGGCGTGCAAACCACGCCGGCCCTGCTGGCGCTGTTGCAAGACTGCCGCGACGCCGCGCGCACCACCTCAGACAGCCTCAACACCCTGTTTTTTGCCCATAGTGGCGAGTCTTCGCAAAGCGTCGGCGCCTGACATGCTGCTGCGCATTACCCACGAAACCCGTTACGACTACGCCCCCGGCGTGGACACGGCGCAGCACATGGCGCATTTGCAGCCACCCGACACGCCTTACCAAAGTGTTCTTAGCCACCGCATTGACGTGGCACCCCCTTGCGCCGACTTTGACACCCGGCTCGACGCCTTTGGCAACCACCGCAGCTATTGGGCCATGTCGTCCTTTCACCAAAGCATGGAAGTGTGTGCCCACAGCGAGGTGCGCACCCACAGCCCGCAAGGCGACTTGGTGGACGCCATGGCGCGCGCGTCTGACGCAGCAGGCAGCATAGGCGCGGAAATTGAAGTGGAAGTGCTGGCACTGGCCCGGCGTACCGGCCTGTCGTGGGAGTTGGCGCGCGATCTGTTTTGTTATGCCGCAGGCCAGGCTGGGGACGCGGTTAGCGAGTTCAGCTACGCCTCGCACCACGCGCCGGTAGACGCCGCTTTTGCGGCCTATGCCGCGCCCAGTTTTGGCGCCGGACGGCCTCTGGCAGCGGCGGCCTGCGATCTGATGGAGCGTATTCACCGTGATTTTGTGTACGAGGCGCTCAGCACCGAGATCAGCACCCCGGCGCTCGAAGTGCTGGCCGACCGCCGGGGCGTGTGCCAAGACTTTGCCCACGTGCTTTTGGCCTGTTTGCGTTCAATGGGCTTGGCCGCCCGCTACGTGAGCGGCTACATGCTGACCGAGCCGCCGCCGGGCCAGCCGCGCCTGACCGGCGCTGACGCATCGCACGCCTGGGTGGCCGTGTATTTGCCCGACCTGGGCGGCGCCCGAGGCCTGCCGCACGGCGGCTGGCTAGACCTGGACCCGACCAACAACCGCGCCGGCCTGGGCACGCCAGGGCACGACTATGTGCGCCTGGCAGTAGGGCGCGACTTTGCCGACGTGTCGCCCCTGCGCGGCGTGCTGCACGGCGGCGCCAACCACACGCTGCAGGTGCGGGTGACGGTGGCACCCGTGGAAGCCGAATAAGGTTTTTGTAAATCCCTTCTGCTACAGTGGTCTTTTAGCCGGGTTCGCGCTTGCGGGCCACTCCGAGCCGCCTTTGGCTCGGCCACGGCTCTTGGAATTCCAACCTTATGCGCTTTTTAGTTCGGCCTTACCAGGCCGTGGGCATGCTGGCCGCGCTGACCATTGCGGCAGTGCTGCTGACCACCGGCGTGCTGCTGTGGAGCCTGCGCGGGCAAGAGCTTAGGCACGCGCAACTTGAAACTGTCAGCCTGGCCGAAATGCTGGTCGACCAGACGCAGCAACAGCTCGACACCGTGGACCAAGTGCTTGAGGGTGTGCAGGAGCGCCTGGCGTCGAGCTACGGCAGCCAGATTCCCCTTGAAAGTGAGCTGACCCACCTGCTGCTGGCCACGCGCGCTGCGGGCCACACCCAAATCAATGCGCTGTTCCTGCTGGACGCGCAAGGCCGGCTGATCAACTCGTCCCGCGCACCAGACGTAGATACCAGCGCGGCCAACACGGCGGCTTACTTCTCGGCATTTGGCGTCGGTCGCACCAAGGGTGTAGCCATGGACCGACCGCTGCGCCATCCTGGTTCCGGGCGCTGGACGGTGCGCATGGCCCGTGCGCTGGAGGCGGCAGACGGACAGTTTCGAGGCGTCGCGGTGGCCGAGATCGATTTGGCGAGTTTCGAGGCGATGTATTACCGCGCCAAGCTCGACTTTGTTCGACCCATTGCGCTCTACCTGCAAGATGGCACCCTGTTGGCGAGCTGGCCGCACCGTGAAAACGACCTGAGTGCCAGCGCCATGGAGCTGGGCGGCCAACAGTTGCCCGCACCTTCCCAAGGGGTACGCACCATGGTCCACGCCGGGGGTGACGGGGCGCGCGCTGTTTTTGCCCTGGGGCACCTGGCGGTTTTTCCGATACTGCTGGGCGTGAGCGACGACGAGGAGCAAAGCCTGGCGGCCTGGCGGGAAATTGCGGTTCCCATCCTGCTGTCGGTTTTGCTTTTGTGCGTGTTTACGCTGTTCGTTGCCTTTTTTCTGAGCCAGAAATTGCTGCGCGAAGCGTCCTTGTCCAATGCCTTGAGCGAAGCGGACAACCGTTACCTGCATACGGTGGAGTCCGTCAAAGACGCCATCGTGGCGGTGGACGAGACGATGACGATTTGCCTGTTCAACCCGGCGGCCGAAGCCATGTTTGGCTTTTCACAAGCCGAGGCTGTGGGCCAACCGCTGGCCCTGTTGATGCCGGCGCATGCGCGCCCGCGCCACGATGCGTTGGCACTGGCGTTTGGAAAATCCGAGGACAGTCCGCGCTCCATGGCCGGGCAACTGGAAATTTTTGGCCGGCGGCGCGATGGCAGTGAGTTTCCGATTGAGTCGTCCATTTCCAAATCCGAGATCGGCGGCAAGCTGCAGATGACGGCGGTGCTGCGCGACGTGACAGAGCAGCGCCGCGCCAAGCTCGAGCTGCAGTTCATGAATTCGCAGTTGCGGGCCTTGTACGTGGACCAGCAAACCGTGCGCGAGGACGAGCGCACCCGCATTTCTCGCGAATTGCACGACGACCTGGGCCAGCAGCTCACCGGGCTCAAACTCAATTTGCTGTGGCTGGGCACGCGCATGAAAGAGGGGCGCGGCGTGGATCAGGAACACCTGGACACGATGCGCCAGACGCTCAACGGCGCCATCAGCTCGGTGCGGCGTTTGTCCTCCGAACTTCGCCCTGCCATTTTGGACGAGCTGGGCTTTGCCGATGCGGTGGCCTGGCAAACCCGCGAACTGGCCAAGCACAGCGGCCTGCAGGTCGATTTGCGCCTGGGCGAGCCTGGTCTGGTGCAAGGCGAAGTGCTGACCACGGCGCTGTTTCGCATCGTGCAAGAGTCTTTGACCAACGTGGTGCGCCACGCCAAAGCCAGCACCGTGTGCGTGACGCTTGACCGCTTGGACGACACGCTGGTGCTGCGCATCGAGGACAACGGCGTTGGCGTGCCAGAGACCACCAACCCGGGCGGCATTGGCATGGTCAGCATGCGCGAGCGCGCACGCGCTGTCGGCGCGAACTTGCGGGTGTTTCGCCGGGAAGGTGGCGGCACCACGGTGGAAGTGACGCTGGTCTTGACCGCGCAGGAGGCGCTTGCATGAACACCCCAAAATGGCAAGTGCTGCTGGCCGACGACCACGCCATCATCCGCAACGGCCTGAAAAACATTTTGGCGGATACCACCGACTTTGTGGTCGCAGGCGAAGCCAGCAACGGCAATACCGCGCTGGAAATGGTGCGCCAGCGCGACTGGGCGGTGGTGGTGCTGGATATTTCGATGCCCGGGCGCAACGGGCTGGATCTGATCAAGCTGATCAAGGCCGAACGGCCCCGCCTGCCGGTGCTGATATTTAGCATGCACCACGAAGAGCAATACGCGGTGCGGGCGATACGCGCCGGGGCGCGCGGCTATTTGTCCAAGGACGGCGATATGGACTTGCTGCTGCCAGCCATGCGCCGCTTGGCCCAGGGCGGCATGTACATCAGCCCCAAGGTGGCCGAGCTGCTGGCGCTGGACATGTCGCCCACCGGCCACGACCTGCCACACACGGCCTTGAGCAACCGCGAATTTGAGGTGTTTAGCCGCATCGTGCGCGGCGTGACCATGACAGCCATGGCCGAAGAGCTGTCGCTGAGCATCAAAACCGTCAGCACCCACAAAACCAATATCCTCAACAAGATGGGCATGACCGGCCAGGTCGAGCTGGTGCGCTACGCGCTGGAGCACCACTTGCTTGACGACTCGTCGAACGACGCGCCGACCCTTTAAGCCCGAAAGGCTGGCATTCCTAGCGCGCCTAGGAATATTCCCAGGCTCGCTTTCATCGCTGTCCGATGGCTTTGGACGGCCACCTCACTCAAACTCGGTTTCAGTCTTTGGCACGCATGCGCCTGCCGGAGCCCGATCTCCAACTTTGACAAGGTGAACACGATGGCACTTCAATTCCACTCTCGATTAGCAACACTCGCAGCGGGCGCTGCCCTTTGCCTGGCGGCGGCGTCAGCCCACGCGGAAGTGGACGTGGAGGCGGCCAAGGCACTGGCGCGGCAGAACAACTGCCTGAAATGCCACGCGATTGACAAAGACAAGGACGGCCCGTCCTACAAAAGCGTGGCTGCCAAGTACAAGACCAAAGCCGGGGCCGAGGCCCGCATGATCGAGCACATCATGTCTGGCGAAAAAGCCAAGTTCCCCGACGGCCACGAAGAAGAACACAAGGTCGTCAAAACCTCGCCACCCAAAGACATGGCCCAGATCAAAAACCTGGTGCAGTGGATTTTGTCGCAGTAAGCGCGCCGCACCTCCTACCTGACCATCTGCTGGAAACATCCATGAAAACCATCTCCAAACTGCTCGCCGCCTGCGCCTTGGCAGCCGGTCTGTTCGCTGCACCCGCTTGGGCGCAAGACAACAAGCTGCCTGAAATCGCCGCAGGCGCCACCAAATCGGCGCTGGCGCAAGACGCGCTCAAAAAAGACGCGGTCTGCACCAAGTGCCACGACGAGAGCGAAGCCGCTCCTGTGCTGAGCCTTTACCAGACCAAGCACGGTGTTCGCGGTGACCCGCGCACGCCGACCTGCCAGTCGTGCCATGGCGCCAGCGCCGACCACTTGAAAGGTGACACCACCGGCAAAGGCCGCCTGGCACCTGACCACGTGTTCAAAAAAGGCGTGTATGCCGCCTCGGGCGACAAAGACCGTGCCGACCAGTGCCTGAGCTGCCACAAGGGCGGCAAGCGCAACAACTGGGATGGCGCACAACACCAAAACAGCGGTGTGGCCTGCAACGACTGCCACGTGGTGCACCGTCCAAAAGACAAGCTGCAAGACAAAAAGACCCAGGCCGAGGTCTGCTACAGCTGCCACAAAGACCAACGCGCTGACGGCAAAAAACTCTCGCACCACCCCATTGCTGAAGGCAAAGTGGGTTGCTCAGACTGCCACAACCCGCACGGATCCACCGGCCCCAAGATGTTGAAGAAAAACACCGTGACCGAAACTTGCTACCAGTGCCATGCGGAAAAACGCGGTCCCTTCCTGTTTGAACACCAGCCAGTGACCGAAGACTGCGCCAATTGCCACACGCCCCACGGTTCCAACATTGCGCCCCTGTTGAAATCCCGCGCTCCTTTCCTCTGCCAGGAATGCCATGACGGCACCCACGCCAGCGGCACACCAGCGGGACCCAACGCAGCCGGTCGCCAAGGTGGACTGTCCTCGACGAACGCAGCAACGCCTCCAGCCGCCCTGTACCCCAGCAAGAACGTGGTGGGCGCTGCATGCATGAACTGCCACAGGCAAGTTCACGGAACCAACAGCCCAGCCGGCGGTTACCTCCAACGCTAATTCAAGGGGAATTACCATGAAATCAAACAAAGAGCTTTTCACCCTGAGTCGCCTGGCAGCGGCAGTGCTTGCCACCTGTATGGCGCCTTCCCTGTCCTTCGCCCAGGAAGAAAGTGCGGATGCACTCACGCGCCCCACCAGCACGATTGAAGTGGGCATTGGCGCCCCGTCGCAGTCCTCGGCCAAATTTGGTGAATACAACGGGCTCAATAAAGCCGACGGCGGCATCGTTGGCAATGCCAACATCCGCGGCGGCGACGCCTACGGCATGGGTACCGGCACCCAGCGCTGGGAAATCAAGGCCAGCGACCTGGGCACCACCTCGCGCGAAGTGGGCGCCAACTACAGCGACCAGGGTCAATGGAATATTGGCCTGAACTACGACGAGTTGCGCCACAACCTGTCGGACAGCTACCAGACGCCCTATGTCGGTGCGGCAGGCTCGAACAATTTCACCTTGCCCGGTTTTGGTTTGGCCAGCAACACAACGACCTTGAGTGCGGCACAGTTGGCGGCTTACCAAAACCTCAACATCGACACCACGCGCAAGAACACATCGCTCAACGCGGGCATGGAAATCAATTCACGCCTGGGGCTGAAGTTTGATTACAACCACCTCGACCAGACGGGCTCCAAGCTGATGGCCTTTGGTTCCGCAGGCTTTGCCTCGGCAGGCGTGACGGCCTCTAGTGGCGAAGCAGTCTCCATCCTGCCCAACCCGACCAACTACCAGACCGACACGGTCAACCTGGCGGTGAACTGGACGGGTGACAGCGCAAACCTGACAGCCTCTTACTTCGGATCTTTTTTTCGCGACGGCTATGACCGGGTGAATTTCACCACCTTTGCCACAGCGAACAACAGCCAGATCATGAGCACCGCGCCGGGCAACGACTTTCATCAGTTGAGTTTGAGCGGCGGTTACGTGCTTACGCCTACGACCAAGCTCACGGGTTCGCTGTCGTCGGCCCGCAACACCCAGAACGATGCGTTTGTCGTTGATTCGTTCATGTACGTCAACACGGGCACGGCGGCGGGTAATTCCAAAACATCACTCGACGGCGTTGTGGTGACCCAGCACGCAGACATCAAAGTAACCGACCAAACGACCCACGACTTGGTGCTATCGGCCGGTTACAAGTATGACCTGCGGGACAACCAAACCGCGTCCTCGATTTACAACTTCCAGGCTATTGGCGCGAACAACATTGCGTACTACCCCAACACCCCGCTGAGCTTCAAAAAGAACCAGGGTGAGTTGGCTGGTGACTACCGTATCGACAAAACCCAGCGCGTGCGCCTGGCCTACAACCGCGAGGACGTGTCGCGTTGGTGTAATCAATATGCGGTCGGTGGAAGCAGCTACCTGGCAGGCACCAACTGTGTGGTGGCGGTGTCGAGCAATGACGACAAGCTCAGCGCCACCTACCGCGCCAAGGCCACCGAGGATTTGGCCGCCAACGTGGGCTACTCGTACAGCAAGCGCGTGACGGTCTCTGACCCCAAAGCCGTCGTAGCCATGATTGGCGTGCGCGGTGGCGATACCGGCACCACTGTGGGAACCATCAAAGGCCTGAACGGCGGCGACTACATTGGTTTCTACCCCTTCTTTGACGCTTCACGCACCCAGCAAATGACCAAAGCCGGTTTTAACTGGCAGGCCAATGAACGCTTGACCGTGGGCGTGAGCGCCCGCTATACCGACGACCGCTACGACTCGACCTATGGCGTGCAGTCGGGCGCCGGTCGGGGCTTGAACCTGGATGCCACCTACAACTATTCCGACAACAGTTCGGTCAGCGCCTATGCGACGCAGCAGTCCAACGAGCGGGATTTGACCGACGAGCAGCGTTCGCTGGCCCAAGGCGCTGGAGCCGCCTCAGCCACGGCCATTGCCATCCCGGCCGGAGCCACCTGGAGCAACCGCCTGAAAACCGAAGACCTGACCGTGGGCATGAGCAGCAAAAAGAGCGGTCTGATGGGTGGCAAGCTTGAAATGGTGGGCGACCTGAGTTACTCCCTGGGCAAAACCAACTACGGCACCGTGTTGAATTACAGCACTGCGACCTCGGGCGGCGTGGTTTGCAGCGACGCGCGCATCCTGTCCTGCGGCAACCTGCCAGAGATCAAGGCTGAGTTGATCAGCTTCAAGCTCACGGGCAATTACCAAATGGACAAGGCCAGCAAAGTCGCCGTGGGCTATTTGTTCCAGCAGCTGGCCAGCGAGGACTACTACTACAACGGTTTGCAGTACGGAACCACCCCGAACTCCATGCTGGCAACCAACCAGACCGCGCCGAACTACTCGGTCAACGTAGTCACCGTGAGCTACATCTACACCTTCTAAGGCCAAGGCCCCAGGCCCAACCAGAAAACGCAAAAAGAGCGGGACCCCACCAGGTCCCGTTCGCATTGGATAAACCGCAAGGAGTCAGAAACATGGAAAACAGCCCCGGCGCGCTCAAACGCTTTTGGACCTTTATCAACAAACCCACCGCCAAGTATTCCTTGCTGGCGATCTCCAGCCTGTCTTTTGTGATCGGCATTTTGTTCTGGGGCGGCTTTAACACCGGCATGGAAGCCACCAATACCCTGGAGTTTTGCACCACCTGCCACGAAATGCGGGACAACGTCTACCAGGAATACAAGGAAACCATCCACTTCTCCAACCGCACCGGTGTGCGCGCCACCTGCTCGGACTGCCATGTGCCCAAGGAGTGGACGCATAAAATGGTCCGCAAGGCCAAGGCCAGCTTCGAAGTGTGGGGTAAGCTTACGGGCTACATAGACACCAAGGAAAAATTCGAGGCCCATCGCATGGAGCTGGCGACCCACGAGTGGGACCGGATGAAAGCGAACAATTCGCGTGAATGCCGCAATTGCCACTCTTTTGAAGCCATGAGCCCCGAGCTGCAAAAGCAGACGCCTTACAAAAAGCACATGAAAGCCAAGGACGAGGGTAAAACCTGCATCGACTGCCACAAAGGTATTGCCCACCACCTGCCCAAAGAATACGTAGACCCCGACGAATAAACCACCACTGCATGCTTTCTGTTTCTGACCTGTCTTGCGTTCGCGGCGACCAAACCCTGTTCTCTGGGGTGAGCTTCGACCTGAACGCGGGCCAGTGGCTGCATCTGGAAGGCGCCAATGGGTCGGGCAAAACCAGTTTGCTGCGCATCGTCACCGGTTTCACGCCGCCCGCCCACGGGCAGGTGCGCTGGAAGGGGCTGCCGCTGGCTGAGGCGCCAGAGGCTTTTCATGCGGATTTGCTCTACATGGGTCACGCCCTGGCCCTCAAAGACGAACTCAGCGCGCTGGAAAACCTGGAAGCTGACGCAGCCATTTCCGGACGCCGCTTTGTGCACGCGGATGCCGTGGCTGCATTGCAGCGCCTGGGCTTGCGCACCCGCACCCGCTTGCCCGTGCGGGTGCTGTCCCAAGGCCAAAAGCGGCGCGTGGCGTTGGCGCGCCTGATGCTGCAAGCCGCACCGCTGTGGGTGCTGGACGAACCCTTTGTCGCGCTCGACGCCCAGGCGCAGGCCCTGGTGGCCGACGCGATTTCTGGCCATGTGCAGCGCGGCGGAATGGCGCTTTTCACCAGCCACCAGCCCATGGAATTGCAAGGGCGGGGCGTAAGCTACCGGCTCAAGCCGTGAACGCATTTGCAGCCCTTGTGCAGCGCGATCTGCGCCTGGCCATGCGCCGCAAGAGCGAGGTGCTGACCGCGCTGTTCTTCTTTGTGGTGGTGGCTACGCTGTTTCCCTTGGGCATTGGCCCGGAGCTGGGTGTTTTGCGCAAGATCGCCCCAGGCATTTTGTGGGTAGGCGCCTTGCTGGCCAGCCTGCTGTCGCTGGGGCGATTATTCTCGGCCGATTTTCAGGACGGTACGCTGGAGCAAATGGCTTTGTCGGCCACGCCCTTGCCGGTGCTGGTGGGTGCCAAGATTTTCGCGCACTGGCTGCTTTCGGGCTTGCCCCTGGCCTTGCTGGCCCCGGTGTTGGCCTTGCAGTTTGGCTTGGACGCTGACGCCATGCAGGTGCTGGTGTTGTCCTTGTTGGTGGGTACGCCGCTTTTGTCGCTGGTGGGCGCCGTGGGCGCTGCGCTCACCTTGGGTGTGCGCGGGGGCGAGGTGCTGCTCTCGCTGCTGATTTTGCCTTTGTACATTCCGGCGCTGGTGTTTGGCGCGGGGGCGGTAGAGGCGCAAATCAGCGGCGTGGGTTACGCTGCCCATATGTCGATTTTGATGGCGATGCTGGTGCTGGCGGCCTTTTTTGGCCCCTGGATGTGTTCGGCTGCACTGCGCATTGCGCTTGAGTAAATGAATTTGAAAAATATCCAATGGTTTCACTGGGCTGCGCCCCAGACCTTTTATCCCCTGGCGGGCAAGCTCTGGCGCCCGTTTGCCGTGTTGGCCGCAGTGCTGGCGCTGGCGGGCTTGTACCTGGGTTTCTTTGTGGCACCCACCGACTTTCAGCAAGGCGAGGGCTACCGCATCATCTTTGTGCACGTGCCCGCGTCCTGGATGTCCATGGTGATTTACCTGGCCATGGCGTTTTGGGCCTTTTTGGGTTTTACCTTCAACACCCGCCTCTCAGGCATGATGACCCAGGCTCTGGCGCCCACGGGCGCGCTGTTTACCTTTTTGTCGCTCTGGACTGGCGCCCTGTGGGGCAAGCCCATGTGGGGCGCCTGGTGGGTGTGGGACGCGCGGCTTACGTCTGAGCTGATTTTGTTTTTTCTGTACATGGGCTACATCGCCCTGACCAGCGCGATTGACGACCCGCGCCGCGCCGACAAGGCCGGCGGCCTGCTGGCGCTGGTGGGTGCGGTCAACGTGCCCATCATTTACTTTTCGGTCAAGTGGTGGAACACCTTGCACCAGGGCGCTTCGGTGTCCATCACCAAGGGTTCGAGCATGGCGCAAACCATGTTGTGGGCCATGCTGCTGATGGCGCTGGCCTTTTGGGCCTACACCATCGCCATGGCCTTGTACCGGGTGCGCAGCATCATTCTGGAGCGTGAGCGCCACACGCGCTGGGCGCAGGAGGTGGCAGCATGATCTGGACAAGCTGGAGCGATTTTTGGGCCATGGGCGGTTATGCCTTGTATGTGTGGGGCTCGTACGCCGTGGTGGCGCTGGGTCTGCTGCTGGAGGTGTACAGCGCCGCACAGCGCCAACGCCGTGCCCTTGCGCACATTCACGATCAACAAGAGGACACTGATTTATGACGCCACGGCGCAAACGCATGGCCATTGCGCTGGGGGTCGTCGCCGTCGTTGGCGCGGCCACCGCCTTGGTGCTCAATGCTTTTCAGAGCAATCTGGTGTTTTTTTACACCCCCACGCAAATCGCCGCCAAAGAAGCGCCCAGTGGCCGCACTTTTCGCCTGGGCGGTCTGGTGGTTGAAGGCAGCGTCAAACGCGATGGCGTGAAGGTCAATTTTGAAGTGACCGACACGGCCAAGACCGTGCCGGTGCAGTTCTCGGGCATATTGCCTGACCTGTTCAAGGAAGGCAAAGGCGTGGTCGCCCAGGGCCAGCTGGAAAACGGCGTGTTCCAGGCCAAAGAGGTGCTGGCCAAACACGATGAAAACTACATGCCGCCCGAGGCGGCTGAGGCTTTGAAAAACGCCGCCATTGCCAACCAAAAGGCGGCCGCAACCTTGGTACCCGCTCAATGACTTTGATTCCTGAACTGGGCCATTTCGCCTTGTGGCTGGCCCTGGGCGTTGCCCTGATGCTGGGCGTGCTGCCCATGGCGGGCGCTGCCAATGGCCGCAGCGACTGGATGGGCCTGGCCCGCCCCGGCGCGTATGCGCTTTTTGCGCTGGTGGCGGTGGCCTTTGCCTGCCTGGTGGCGTCTTTTGTGCGGCACGATTTTTCTGTGCTTTACGTCGCCTCCAACTCCAACACCGCGCTGCCGCTGCAGTACCGCATCGCCGGGGTGTGGGGCGGGCATGAGGGCTCGCTTTTGCTGTGGGTACAAATGCTGTGCCTGTGGACGGTGGCTGTGGCAGCTTTTAGCCGCCATTTGCCCGAGGTGGTGGTGGCGCGCATTCTGGCGGTGATGGGTTTGGTCAGCGTGGGCTTTTTGCTTTTCATGCTGTTCACGTCCAACCCCTTTGACCGTCTCTTTCCCGCGCCGCTTGACGGGCGGGATCTGAACCCACTTTTGCAAGACCCCGGCATGGTTATCCACCCGCCCATGCTCTACATGGGCTATGTGGGCTTCTCGGTGGCATTTGCTTTTGCCATCGCCGCGCTATTGGGTGGCAATCTTGATTCCACCTGGGCGCGCTGGACGCGGCCCTGGACCACCGTGGCCTGGATGTTCTTGACGATTGGCATCGCTCTGGGCAGCTCCTGGGCGTATTACGAGCTGGGCTGGGGCGGGTGGTGGTTTTGGGACCCGGTCGAAAACGCCTCGCTCATGCCCTGGCTCTTGGGTACGGCACTAATCCACTCGCTGGCGGTGACCGAGAAGCGCAACAGCTTCAAGTCTTGGACGGTATTGCTGGCGATCCTGGCTTTCTCGTTCTCGCTGCTGGGAACATTCCTGGTGCGCTCGGGTGTGTTGTCTTCAGTGCATGCCTTTGCCACCGACCCGCGTCGGGGCCTGTTCATCTTGGCGTTTTTGGTGGTGGTGGTGGGCTCGTCATTTGCCTTGTATGCCTGGCGCGCGCCCACCGTGGGCCTGGGCAAACGCTTTGCCCTGTGGTCCAAAGAATCTGCTTTGCTGGGCAACAACGTGCTGCTGCTGGTGGCCGCGATGGCGGTGTTGCTCGGTACGCTGTACCCGCTGCTGCTGGACGCTTTGGGCATGGGAAAAATCTCGGTCGGTCCGCCTTACTTTGACGCAGTGTTCATGCCTTTGATGGCGCCCACCGTGTTCCTGATGGGCCTGGGCCCCCTGGCACGCTGGAAAGAGACTGACTTGCCATCGCTTGCGCTTCGCTTGCGTTGGGCTGCCGTGATCGCGATCACGGCCTCACTGATCACGGGTTGGTTGGCGGGTGAGGTACGTCTTGTTTCGACCCTGGGGCTGGTAATGGCCTTTTGGATTGCGGCCTCGGTGGCCACCGACCTGTGGGAGCGCGTGCACCCCGCAGGCGCTGCATGGGCCGACGCAGGCACCCGGGCGCGGCAAATTCCGCGTGCGCTATTGGGCATGATGGTGGCCCATCTGGGCATTGCCGCCTTTTGCTTTGGTGTGGTGATGGTCAAGACCTACGAGATAGAGCGCGACGTCAAGATGGCCGTAGGCGACAGCACCACGGTGCGCGGCTACACCTTTGCCTTTAACGGTGTCAAGGAACTGCAAGGCCCCAATTACGTGGCCATTCAGGGCCAGATGCAAGTCACCCGCAACGGCGGTGCGCCTTTGGAAATGCGCCCGGAAAAACGCATGTATCGCATCCAGCAAAACCCTATGACCGAGGCCGCGATTGACGCCGGCGTCACCCGCGACCTGTATGTGTCGCTGGGCGAGCAGGTTGAAGGCGGCGCCTGGATCGTGCGCGTTTATGTCAAACCCTTTATCGACTGGATCTGGGGCGGTTGCCTGCTGATGGCGCTGGGTGGTTTGCTGGCCGTGACCGACCGGCGCTACCGCCGCAAAACGGGAGTGGCCGCATGAAATACCTCAAGTTTTTGATACCCATGGGCATCTTTCTGGTGCTGGTGCTTTTTCTGGGCGCCGGGCTCAAGCTCGACCCCAAGGAAGTGCCGTCGCCCCTGATCGGCAAGCCCGCACCCGCCTTTGCGCTGGCGCGGCTGGACGACCCGGCGCAGACGATTCGCCGCGACGATCTGCTGGGCCAGGTCTGGATGCTCAACGTCTGGGCCTCGTGGTGCGTGGCCTGCCGCGAAGAGCACCCGCTGCTGGTGGAGTTTGCCAAGTCCAAGATGCTTCCCATCTACGGATTGAACTACAAAGACAAGCGCGCAGCGGGTCAAAAATGGCTGGCGGATTTTGGCAACCCCTACACCGCCTCGCTTTCTGACCTGGATGGCCGCGTGGGCATTGATTTTGGTGTTTACGGCGTGCCCGAGACCTTCATCATCGACCGCCAGGGCGTGGTGCGCTTCAAGCAGATCGGCCCGGTCACGCCCGAGGTCATCCGTACAAAAATCGAACCTCTGGTGAGGCAACTCAATGGCTAAGCGGTTTCTCCAAGCCTTGTTGGCTGCAGTGGTGGCCTGCTCCACAGCCGCAGCATGGGCCAACGAGGCCGTGCCCGTCAGCGCCGACCCCGCGCTCGAAGCCCGCGTGATGGCGATTTCCAGCGAACTGCGCTGTCTGGTCTGCCAAAACCAGACCATTGCAGATTCGCACGCTGAGTTGGCGGTTGATTTGCGCACCCAGGTGCGTGAACTGCTGCAAGCGGGCAAGACGAATGCGCAAATCACCGACTACATGGTCGCGCGCTACGGCGACTTTGTGCTGTACCGCCCGCCCTTCAAGGCCATGACTGCGCTGCTGTGGATCGGCCCGGCGGCCATGGTGCTCATTGGCCTGGGCACCTTGTTCGTGGTGCTGCGCAGGCGCAGCCGCATGCCCGCCGACCAGTTTGAACCCGAAGAACCCCAAGAGCCCCAAGAGCCCGGCACCACCACCTGAGCAGCGCCAGCGTTTTTTTTGAGGCTAGCCCCCAAAGCGGCGCAAGCCCTCCCACATTTTTTTGGAAGCCGCACCTATGTCCGCTGACCTGTCTTCTGTGCTCACACCTTTTAAGCGCCAGCTTGCTGAGCTACAGGGCCGCCACAGCGCCGGAACTCTGTCCAAGGCCCAGTTTGAGCAGCAGACCGCCGCGCTGGAGCGCCGCTTGCTCGACCTGCTGCTGCATGACACTGGCACCTCTAGCGGCGAAGCCATAGGCCGCAAAGCTTCTGGGCGCTTGCTCACGGGCATTGCCTTGGCCGTCGTACTGGTTGCAGGTGCGGGTTACTGGTACAAAGCCCTGCCCGTAATAGAGGCGCAATTGGCGGGCGAGGGCGAGGGTGCGGGCCAACCCAACTCCGCACAAATCATCGCCATGGTCGACAAACTGGCCGAACGCCTTAAGCAAGACCCCAGCGACGGCGAAGGCTGGGCTATGTTGGCACGTTCCTACAGCGTGATGGAGCGCAACGCCGAGGCGCTGGACGCCTACGCCCACGCTATTGCGCTGCGCAAGGACGATCCTTCGTTGCTGGTGGACTATGCCGACGCGCTGGCGGTAAAAAACAAACATAGCCTGGCGGGCGAGCCCATGAAGCTCATCACCCAGGCACTCAAGATCGACCCGGCCAACATCAAGGGATTGGCCCTGGCCGGTACCGACGCCTTCGTGCGCCAAGACTTCGCACAGGCCGTGCGCTACTGGAGTGAGGTGGAAAAAGTCGGCCAACCCGACAGCGCACTTGTGCAGCGGGTCACATCAAGCCTGCAAGAGGCACGCAGCCGCGCTGGTTTACCGGCAGACCCCACGCCCTTGCCAGCAGCACCAGCGCCCTTGTCGGCGTCTGCTGCCCAGGCCGCGCCCAGTGGCGTGGCAGCGTCGGTCAGCGGCACCGTCACCCTGTCATCGGCTTTGCTGGCCAAAGCGAGTCCGCAAGATACAGTGTTTATTTTTGCCCGCGCGGCCAATGGCGGACGCGTTCCGCTGGCCGCCCAGCGCATCCAGGTCAAAGACCTGCCTTACCGCTTTACGCTGGACGACAGCAAGTCCATGTCGCCAGCCGCGCTTTTGTCTTCATCTGCACAAGTGGTCTTGGGCGCGCGCATCAGCAAGTCGGGAGACGCTATTCCCCAGCCGGGTGATCTGAGCGGTCAGGTGGGGCCTGTTGCTCTGGGGACGCAAGGCATTGCCCTGGAAATCAACGAGGTTCGCAAGCCCTGAGGCCTGCGTGCGGGCTTGCCGCCTAGGCCAGCAGGTTCAGTCCGCCGAAAAAGACGCCAGTCATGAGGACATAGCGCAAAAACTTGCCGATCAGCATATAGCCCACACAAGGCCAAAAGGGCAACTTGAGCCAGCCGGCCAAGGTGCACAGCGGGTCGCCCACCACCGGCAGCCAGCCCAGTAAACAAGCTTTGGGGCCTAGCCTTTCCAGCCAGGCCAGGGCGCGGCCATTCGCTGAGGCAGGCTTGTCATGGCGCGCCACCTTGCGCGCGCCATGGCCCATCCACCAGTCCAGCGCCCCACCCAGGGTGTTGCCCGCGGTGGCCACAAAAATCACGGGCCAGTACTCGGCTGGGTTGAGCTGAATTAGCCCTAAGACCGCAGGCTCAGAGCCCAGCGGCAGCAGCGTGGCGGAGATGAAAGAAACCACAAACACCGTAGTGAGTCCGTACTCCGGCAGGGATAGCAGGTGCAGGACGTTTTGGAGGTGGGCTTGCATGGGTAAAGAAGTATAGGTACGGTCGGTGACTAGAGTTTTGTGCTTACGCAGAAGTGGGACGTCATTTTGTTTGGCGCAGATATCGTGGTTTTTTCCCTGCCTATCCCCCCGGCCCCCTTTCCTCCCCAGCGGGGAGGAAAGGGGGAGCGAACAGCAACATTTGGCTTCGTCGCCTCGGCTACGGCACCACTGGCGACGGCTTGATCTGGCTGGGAGCGGCAGATGGGCAAGGGTCGGCGTGACTTTGGTAGCAGCGGCGCCTCGCCGCGAATGACCTCGGGGTTTGCTTGCCCTTGAGGTTCGCGGCGAGGGCGCCGCTCCTACCGGTGCGAGGTTCGCGGCGAGGGCGCCGCTCCTACCGAAAAAAACACATCCCAGCGGTGCGAATCGAATCCCAAAATCTTCCACCTGCTGAAATATTAGGCAGGTAGAATAATCAACCCGACGCTCCGCAGAGCGCCTCTCTCCTCCAAACCCCGCTTATCCGTCCATGTTCATCGGCCCATTTGCCTTGGCAAATTCCCTTTTTGTCGCGCCCATGGCCGGGGTCACGGATCGGCCGTTTCGCCAGTTGTGCAAGCGCCTTGGGGCGGGCTATGCGGTCAGTGAAATGGTCACGTCACGGCGCGATTTGTGGGAAACGCTCAAGACCTCGCGCCGTGCCAACCATAACGGCGAGCCCGGGCCGATTGCGGTGCAGATTGCAGGCACCGACGCGGCCATGATGGCCGACGCTGCACGCTACAACGTGGACCGGGGCGCCCAGATCATTGACATCAATATGGGCTGCCCAGCCAAAAAAGTGTGCAACAAATGGGCCGGCTCAGCTTTGATGCAAGACGAGACTTTGGCTCTGTCCATCATTGAGGCCGTAGTCCTTGCCTGCGCGCCGTCCAATGTGCCAGTCACGCTCAAGATGCGCACCGGCTGGTGCCAGAGCCACAAAAACGCACTGTCCATCGCCCTGGCTGCGCAGGACGCCGGCGTGCAAATGGTCACGGTGCATGGCCGCACCCGCGAGCAAGGCTACAAGGGCGCTGCCGAATACGACACGATTGCCATTGTGAAGGCCGCGCTGCGCATTCCGGTGGTGGCCAATGGCGACATCGACAGTCCTGAGAAAGCGCGCGAGGTGTTGCTGCGCACTGGCGCAGACGCTCTGATGGTGGGCCGCGCTGCCCAGGGCCAGCCCTGGATTTTTCGCGAAATCGCCCACTTTTTGGACACCGGAACGCACCTGGCGCCGCCCTTGGTAAGCGAAGTAAAGCGCCTGCTCATCGAGCATCTTCACGACCACTACAGTCTGTATGGTGAGTACAGTGGCGTGCGCACGGCGCGCAAGCATATTGGCTGGTATGTGCGCGCCTTGCCCGGCGGCGAAGCGTTTCGCCAAGAGGTCAATGCCCTTGAAGACAGCGCCAGCCAGGTACTGGCCGTTGGGCAGTTTCTGGACCAACTGAACGACCGCATGGACCGCATTCCGGCCCGCGACCTGGGCGGTGAGCCCGTGGACGCGAGCGCCGCCTATCCCCTTTTGACCACCGCAACCCCAGACCACATGGAATTGGCGCTATGAGCAAACAACAACTCGATGAATGCGTGCGTGCCAGCTTAGAGGCCTATCTGCGTGACCTGGACGGCTTGGAGCCCCACGGCATGCACGAAATGCTGGTTCGCGCGGTTGAAAAGCCGCTGTTCGAATTGGTGATGGTCGCCTCTGACAACAACCAGTCCAAAGCCGCCCAGTGGCTTGGCCTGAACCGCAACACCCTTCGCAAAAAACTTTTGGAACACCAGCTCTTATGAACGCATTGCTTTCCGTCTCGGACAAAACCGGCATCGTCGAACTCGCCCGGGCGCTGCACGGCCTGGGGATTGCCCTTTTGTCCACGGGTGGCACCGCCAAATTGCTGGCCGAGTACGGCCTGCCGGTGACCGAAGTGGCCGACATGACCGGTTTCCCCGAGATGCTCGACGGCCGTGTCAAAACCTTGCACCCGCGCGTGCACGGCGGCCTGTTGGCCCGCCGCGACCTGCCTGCGCACATGGCGGCGCTGGCCGAGCATGGCATTGGCACCATCGACTTGCTGGTGGTCAATCTTTACCCGTTTGAGGCCACCGTGGCCCAAGTCGGCTGCACGCTGGAAGAAGCGATTGAGAACATCGACATCGGCGGCCCAGCCATGGTGCGCAGCGCGGCTAAAAACTGGAAAGACGTGGCCGTGCTGACCGACGCCTCGCAGTACTCAGGCGTGGTGGCCGAGCTGCAAAACAGCGGCGCCGTGAGCCAAAAAACCAAGTTCGCTCTGGCGGTGGCCGCGTTCAACCGTATCAGCCAATACGACGGCGCCATCAGCGACTATCTGTCTTGCATCCAGGAGGACGGCAGCATGGCTGCGTTTCCAGCCCAATCCAACGGCCGCTTCGTCAAGCTGCAAGACCTGCGCTATGGCGAAAATCCGCACCAAAGCGCCGCCTTTTACCGCGACCTATACCCCGCACCCGGCTCGTTGGTCTCGGCGCAGCAGTTGCAGGGCAAGGAGCTGAGCTTTAACAATATCGCCGACGCCGACGCAGCCTGGGAATGCGTCAAGAGCTTCGACACCCCGGCCTGCGTCATCGTCAAGCACGCCAACCCCTGCGGCGTGGCGATTGCGCCCGACGCGCTGGCCGCCTATTCCAAGGCCTTTGCCACCGACCCCACCTCGGCCTTTGGCGGCATCATCGCGTTCAATTGCACCGTGGACGAAGCCGCTGCTGCGCAAATTTCCAAGCAGTTTGTCGAAGTGCTGATGGCCCCGGCCTTCACGCCTGCGGCGCTGGCCATCTTCCAGGGCAAGGCCAATGTGAGGGTGCTGCAAATCGCTTTGCCCCACGCGCTCGGCCAGGCTGCAGGCGCTACTGCCTGGGAGCAGGGCCGCAACGCGGTCGACGTTAAGCGCATCGGCTCGGGCCTCTTGATCCAGACTGCCGACAACCAAACGCTCACGCTGGCCGATCTTCGGGTCGTGACCCAAGTGCAACCCACGGCGGCGCAGTTGCAAGACATGTTGTTTGCCTGGACGGTGGCCAAGTATGTCAAGTCCAACGCCATCGTGTTTTGCCAGGACGGCCAGACCCGTGGCGTGGGCGCGGGCCAAATGAGTCGCCTGGATTCGGCCCGCATTGCCAGCATCAAGGCCGAACATGCCGGTCTGTCGCTCGCAGGCACCGTGGTAGCGAGCGACGCGTTCTTCCCTTTTCGTGATGGACTGGATGTGGTGGTGGATGCGGGTGCCACCTGCATCATCCAGCCCGGCGGCAGCATGCGCGACGACGACGTGGTGGCCGCTGCCAATGAACGCGGTGTGGCCATGGTTTACACCGGCGTGCGGCACTTCCGGCATTAACTAATTGAACAACTAATTGGGGTCAAACAACTAATTGGGGTCAGATTCAATTCAATTTAAATTGGAATCTGACCCCAATTAGTTTGACCCCAATTAGTTGACCCCGATTAGTTAGCTAGTTCACCATCACCAGCTTGCCCATGACCCCACGAGATCCCATGTGGGCGTAGGCGGCTTTCAGTTCGGCCATGGGCATGGTGCGGTCGATCACCGGTTTGATCTTCCCTTGGCCGTACCACTGCGCCAGCTCGGCCATGGCCGCGGCGCTGGCCTTGGGTTCACGCTTGGCAAAGTCGCCCCAGAACACACCCACGATGGACGCGCCCTTGAGCAGCGCCAGGTTAAAGGCCAGGGCGGGAATGGGGCCTGCGGCAAAGCCGACCACCAAGTAGCGGCCGCGCCAGGCGATGGAGCGAAAGGCTGGCTCAGCATAGTCGCCGCCTACCGGGTCGTAAATCACATCTGGGCCTTTTCCGTTGGTGAGCGCCTTGATGGCGTCGCGCAGGTTCTCTACGGAGTAGTTGATGGTGGCGTCCGCGCCAGTGGATTTGCACAGCGCGCATTTCTCGTCGGTCGAAGCCGCAGCAATCACATGCGCGCCCGCCGCCTTGGCAATCTGAATGGCCGAGGTGCCCACGCCGCCCGCAGCACCCAGCACCAGCACGGTTTCACCGGCCTTGAGTGCGGCGCGGTCGATCAGCGCGTGGTGCGAGGTGGCGTAAATCATGATGAAGGCCGCAGCGTCGACCATCGGAAATCCCGGTGGTAGTGGCATGCACAGGGCCGCTGGCGCAATCGTGTGGCTGCCAAAGCCGCCGGTGCCGCTCAGGCAAGCCACGGCCTGGCCGACTTTGAGGTGGCTAACGCCGTCGCCCACCGCCTGCACGATGCCCGCGTATTCCGAACCCGGCACAAAGGGCAGGGTGGGTTTCATTTGGTATTTGTTTTGCACGATCAGCAGATCGGGGAAATTCAGGCTGGCGGCCTTGATTTCTATCAGCACCTCGCCCGCCTTGGGGGTGGGCGTGGGCAATTCGGTCCAGGTCAGGGCATCAACGCCCACGGGGTTTTCACATAGCCAAGCGTGCATCGGGTCAGTCTCCAAAAAATGTGGGGCCATCATAGAGGCCCGCCCCCCAGCCGCAATGGGGCAATCTGTCTCAGGCGTGACCTCGGCGGGGGAGGCGCACCTACAATGAGTCGATCACTCCAGGTCCTTATGAAAATCCTCATTTCCAACGACGACGGCTACCAGGCGCCCGGCCTGCTAGCCCTGTTCAACGCCCTTAAAGACGTGGCCGAGGTGGAAGTTATCGCCCCCGAGCACAACAACAGCGCCAAGTCCAACGCACTCACCCTGAATGCCCCTTTGTACGTGCACCGGGGCGCCAACGGCTTTCGCTACGTCAACGGTACGCCCGCCGATTGCGTGCACATTGCGCTGTCGGGTTTGCTGGACTACCGGCCAGACTTGGTGGTCTCGGGCATCAACAATGGTGCCAATATGGGCGACGACACGATTTACTCCGGCACGGTGGGTGCAGCCATGGAAGGCTATTTGTTTGGCGTGCCTGCCATTGCCTTTTCGCAAGTGCATAAAGACTGGCTGGAGATCGAGTCCGCCGCCCGCAAGGCGCGCGATCTGGTGCTATCCATGGCGCAGCACCAGATGCTGGGCGGCGCACCCTGGCTGTTGAACGTGAACATCCCCAACCTGCCATATGCGCAGATTGGTCCCACCAGACTCTGCCGCCTGGGCAAGCGCCACGCCGCCGAACCGGTGATCAAACAAACGAGCCCGCGCGGCGAAACCATGTACTGGATTGGCGCTGCCGGCCCGGCCAAGGACGACGCCGACGGCACTGATTTTCACGCCACCACGCTGGGCCATATGTCGATCACGCCACTCAAAATTGACCTGACTGACCACCTGAGCCTGGACGTCTGGTCGCAAACCGCAGCAATTTTTGCTACCCCAGGCAGTCTGAACCTTGAATGAAGCAAAGGCCCACGTTCCCAGCGCGCATGGACAGCAGCGTGATTGCTGCCAAGGCCAAGCCGCTGCAAAGCACCAATCTGCCACAGGGTCTGGGCATGGATTCCATGGCCGTGCGCCAACGCATGGTGCAAAAGCTCGCCCTCCAGGGCTTGAGCGACCCGCGCGTGCTGGCTGCCATGGGTCGGGTCGAGCGCCACCGCTTTGTTGACAGCGCTCTGGTGAACCAGGCCTACGAAGACACCAGCCTACCCATTGGCCTGGGACAGACCATCTCCAAACCGGGCGTGGTCTCGCGCATGATTGAGCTCTTGTGCCAGGGCAAAGAGGGCAAATTGGGCCGCGTGCTCGAAATTGGCACCGGCTGCGGCTACCAGGCTGCGGTGTTGAGCGAGATTGCCACCGAGGTCTATTCCATCGAACGCTTGCGCGGCCTGCACGAAAAGGCGCGTGAAAACCTGCGCTTTTTGCGCTTGGCTAATTTGCATCTGCTTTTGAGCGACGGCATGTTGGGTTACGCCCCGGGCGCACCTTATGCTGCCATCATTGCCGCGGCCGGGGGCGACGCGCTTCCCACCGCCTGGACCGACCAGCTCGCTGTGGGGGGGCGCCTGGTGGCGCCTGTGGAGCAGCGCACAGCGGACGGCGGGGGTGGGGCAGGTGGGGGCGTTGCCGCCCAGGCCCTGGTGGTGGTGGACAAAACCAGCCAGGGCTTGCGCCAGACCATTCTGGAGGCGGTGCACTTTGTCCCCCTAAAATCCGGCGTGGCGTAAATAAAACAAAATGGGAATGGATGCAATGTCAAGAAGCCTGTTTCGGATAGGTGCCATGTCGGCAACGGTTTGCGTGTTGGCCTTGGCGGCCTGCAGTTCAAAACCCGGCTTGCGCGCGCCAGTGGAAGACCGGGGGCGCACCGTACAGCCGGTGCCAGCAGCGAGCCCCGCGCCGGCCCCGGTGCTTGAAAGCTCCAAAGCGGCGGCGGTCCCCGCCCCTGCGCTCGACCCCAACGCCGGCAAGCCCGGCTACTACACGGTCAAACAAGGCGACACGCTGATCCGCATTGGCCTGGAATCGGGCCAAAGCCACCGCGATATTGCACGCTGGAACGTATTGGAAAACCCCAACCGCATCGAAATCGGCCAGGTCTTGCGCGTGGTGCCACCGGAAGAAGCGGTGGCGGCCAAACCGGTTGCTGCAGCCAAAGTAACGGCGACCGCGCCACTGCCAGCGGGCGCTGCGTCTGCCCCGGCCAAAGCGGCATTGGCCCCGGCATCTGCGTCTGCGGCCAACGGGTCGAACTCCAGTTCAGAGGACGACATTAGCTTCGCCTGGCCGTCCAAAGGAGATGTGCTTGATGGCTTTGACGAGGCCAAAAACCGCAAGGGCGTGGATATTGGCGGCGCCAGCGGCGACGCGGTATGGGCGGCAGCGGACGGCAAGGTGGTCTATGCCGATTCGGGCCTGCGCGGCTACGGCAAGCTCATCATCCTCAAGCACAACAGCTTGTACCTGACGGCCTATGCGCACAACCAAAGCCTGCTGGTCAAAGAAGACCAGATGGTGAAAAAAGGCCAAAAGATCGCTGAGATGGGCAGCACCGACGCCGACCGCGTCAAGCTGCACTTTGAGGTGCGCAAGCAGGGCAAACCGGTTGATCCGTCGAAGTATTTGCCCGCACGCTGACCTGAGACAATCGGGGCATGCACGATGCCCCTCCCTCCGAACCCACCGCCGCCGCCTTGCCCGAAGGCTGGCTGGCCGTCAAATCTCTGGATCTTGAAGCACAGGGCGTCGCCCACCGCAGCGACGGCAAGGTGATTTTCATTGACGGCGCGCTCCCCTTTGAAGTGGTCAGCGCCCATATTCACCGCAGCAAAAGCAGTTTCGAGAAGGGCACGCTGACCGAAATCCACGTCGAGTCGTCCCAGCGGGTGCGCCCGGCCTGTCCGCATTTCGGCCTGCAGCCCAATTCCTGCGGCGGCTGCAAGATGCAGCACCTGCACGCCAGCGCCCAGGTGGCGGTCAAACAGCGGGTACTCGAAGACAACCTCTGGCACATCGGCAAGGTCAAACCTGAGACCGTGATGCGCCCCATAGAGGGCCCGACCTGGGGCTACCGCTACCGCGCGCGCCTGTCGGTGCGCTTTGTGCGCAAAAAGGGCGCGGTACTGATTGGTTTTCATGAGCGCAAAAGTCACTTTGTGGCCGATATCAAAGAGTGCCACGTGCTCGCGCCCCATGTAAGCGCCATGCTGCTGCCCTTGCGCGCGTTGGTGCAGTCCATGGACGCGGTCGAGCAACTGCCGCAAATCGAACTTGCCATTGGTGATATGGCCGACACGGCTGGCACCGCCGCACAGGGCGACGTGACCGCCCTGGTGCTGCGCCACATGGTGCACTTGAGTGACGGCGACTTGGCCAAGCTGCGCGACTTTGCCGCCGCCCACCCTGGCGTGCAATGGTGGCTGCAGGCCAAGGGCCCAGACACCATCGTGCGCCTGGACGAGTTGCCCGGCCACGCCACGGCGGAACTGGCCTATCGGCTGCCGCAATACGGTATCACCATGCCGTTTCGTCCCACTGATTTCACGCAAGTCAACCCACACATCAACCGCGTGCTGGTGTCGCGCGCACTGGGCTTATTGCAGGTCAAGCTGTCCGAGCGCGTGATTGACTGGTTCTGCGGCCTGGGTAATTTCACCTTGCCGCTGGCCACGCAGGCGCGCGAAGTACTGGGGATTGAGGGCGCCGAGTCGCTGGTGGCGCGTTCTCGTGACAACTTGGCGCTCAACGCCAGCCGTGCGGGCGCGCCCAAGCTGGCCCCCACCACCTTTGCCGTGCGCAATTTATTTGAGATGACGCCCGCTGTGCTGATGGCCGACGGCAGTGCCGACAAATGGCTTGTGGATCCGCCGCGTGAAGGCGCTTTTGCACTGGTGCAAGCGCTGGCCGAACTGCATGCCGCGCCTGAGCTGCGTGTGCATTGGACGCCGCCCCAGCGCATCGTCTACGTCAGCTGCAACCCTGCTACCTTGGCGCGCGACGCCGGTGTGCTGGTGGAGCAGGCCGGCTACCGCTGCACTGCAGCCGGCGTGGTCAATATGTTTCCGCACACGGCGCACGTGGAAAGCATTGCGGTTTTTGAGCGGGTGTAGCCCCAGACCGTAGCCTTACGGCAGGCGATAAAAAAGGCCCTTGCGGGCCTTTTTTAATGGATGGGAGCCAGTGGCTTAGTCGCGCTCGCCGCCAAAAATCCCCAAGAGTGCCAAGAGGCTCTGGAATACATTGATGATGTCCAGGTACAGCGCCAGCGTGGCAGAGATGTAATTGGTCTCGCCGCCATCGATGATTTGCTTGATGTCGTACAGCATGTAGGCGCTGAAAATGCCGATTGCCACCATGGACATCACCACCATGCCGGTGGACGAACCCACAAACATATTGATGACGCTGCCCACCAAGAGCACGATCATGCCCACAAACAGCCACTGGCCCATGCCAGAAAGATCGCGCTTGATAACCGACGCCAAGCTGGCCATCACGAAAAACACGCCTGCCGTTCCGCCAAACGCGGTCATGATCAGTTCAGGGCCGTTGGAGAAGCCCAGCGTGTGTCCGATCAGGCGCGAAAGCATCAGCCCCATAAAGAACGTGAAACCCAGCAGCACGGGCACGCCCATGGCAGAG
>Ga0209500_10000151_pt1 | contig 62192 bp, 63 predicted proteins | sample S_140212_EF_Meta_FD_187323 | JGI IMG/M metagenome (GOLD analysis project Ga0209500, IMG submission 187323) | Freshwater microbial communities from Lake Simoncouche, Canada to study carbon cycling - S_140212_EF_MetaG (SPAdes) (version 2) | ecosystem: Environmental > Aquatic > Freshwater > Lake ... | reverse complement strand
GGACTCCAGTCGCAGACAGGGTGAAGCCCTTATAAAGGTGAACATTATTTCACCTTAGGCTTGCAGGAAGGCCAAAAAGCGGCATATCAGGCATCAAAGCCCCGAAAACATGCGTGAAGACCTCCCCGACTGGCTGGGCAAGCCCCCCCTGCGCGGAACCGACCAATGGGATGCTTGGTTGGCCAAGTGGCGGCAGTACGCCAAGGTCGAGTTACGGGATGCGGCGGCCGACGATCCCGATTACGACTTCGGGTTGCTGAGCACCGAGGAGCGCTGGCGGGTCGCGTTGCGCCTCCAGATCCAAGCACAGATCGAAGCCGGCCGACTGAACACCCCCCTCACCCTCTCGCTCGCCCTCGGGCGCAAGGTGAGCGACCTCGACCATGCCGGCGTCGTCGCCTGGCAGGTCGGACGCTCCGTCGTCGCCCCGAGCCCGGATGAGGCCTTCAATCGCGCGCTCGAGTGGAGCAACCAGCGCGAGAATCCGCGCCGCCGCCGAATCTCGCACGGCATCCGGTATGGCTTCATCGCCGGGTTAGGCGGCGAAGCCACCGCTCCCGCTTGGTCTTCGCCGGATTACGTGGCCGCGTACGAAGCCGCCTGGGAACTCGGCAACGCGATCGCGATCGAAGGCGACCCGCGGGGATAGGTTGCGGCCAGCCCACCCGCGGGCAGAGTGTCTTTCTCATAAACACCCCGATGGATACAATCGCCCCTATCGTCCTTGGTCTCGCGCTCGGCTATGTCGGCTACCTGCTCGGCCGTCGCTCCCAGCCCCAGAACCAAGCCGACGCGGCCTTGCAGCAAGAACTCACCGGCACCAAGGCCCTCCTCGCCGCGACGGAAACGCGTCGCACGCAGGATACCGCCTCGCTTCAAGCCGAGCGCGAGAAAGCCTTGGCCCGAGCCACAACCGCGGAGGCCGCGGTAGCGCGCGCCGAAGCGGATAAGGCCGCGGCACAACGTAGCCTCGAGGAGACCAAGACGTCTTTCGCCGAACTTGAGAAGCGGATGCGCGAGGCCTTTGCGAACGCTGCGCAAAGCCAGCTCACGCAGAGCCGCGAGCAGTTCATCGGTATGGCGGAGCAGAAGTTCGCCCCCTTTAAGAGCCAGCTCGATGAGCTGACGCGCACCAACAACGAGCTCAAAGGATCCCTCAAAACCAGCAACGAACGCTCCGAAAAGGTCGCCGAGGAAGCGCGCAAGCTGGCGGCAGCGATGACCTCCACCAATAAGCAGGGCAGCTGGGGTGAGCTGCAACTTTCCCGGGTAGCCGAACTAACGGGCATGTCCGAGTACGTGAACTTTGAGACGCAATCCTCCACCGCAGGCGAGGAAGGCAGCCTGCGACCGGACATGGTCGTCAAACTACCGGGTAATCGCTGCATCATCGTCGACGCCAAGGCCCCGACCAAATCTTACATCGAAGCCTGCGCCTGCACGGATGAGACCGAGCGCGCCCGGCTCATGGCGGATTTCGCGGGTAAGGTGCGTGACCACGCCCGCAAGCTCGGCGCCAAGGAATACTGGAAGCAGCACAAGCCGTCGCCGGAGTTCGTGATTCTTTTCCTGCCGAGCGAAGCCTTATTCAGCGCCGCGCTGAAGGAAGACCCCTCCCTCATCGAAGGTGCGTGGAACCAGAACGTCGTGCTGGCGACGCCCACCACGTTGCTCTCCGTACTGCGGACGGTCGCGCACTCCTGGCAGCAGGTCGACGTCGAAGAGCGGGCGGAAAAGATCGCCGAGCTTTCGCACAAGATCCTCGAAGGCCTCCGCCTCGCGAGCGGCTACTTCGCCGCGGCCGGCGGAAGCCTCAACGATGCGGTCAAAGAATATAACCAGACCTTGGGCGCCTTGCAGGGCAAGGTTTTCAGCCACGGCACGACCATCGTCAGCCTCGGTGCGAAGATGAAGGCTGGCAAGCAGCTCGCCGTCGGTACCGAAATCCTTGACCGAGCCCATGAGGCGCTGCCGAACAACACGGCCAAGCGCAAAGGGAAGCCGGCCGACGAAGAAGTAGAAGACGGCGACGAGGAAGCCCCAGAAGAGGTCCCGCCCACGGCCTGAGCGAAAGACCTGCTGGTGGAGCCGATGAGGTTCGAACTCACGGCCTCGTCATTGCGAACGACGCGCTCTACCAACTGAGCTACGGCCCCAAACAGCAGGAGGATTAGGGAAGCCTTCCCCGCTGGGTCGGTCAAGGTTTAGATACCTGTCGCCTTGCCTCGGCCTAGTTTGGGCCTAAGTTCAACGCTCCTCATCACCATGCGCGTAGCCAAAGAAACCGTCGTCGCCATCGAATACACCCTGAAGGACGACCAGGGTAACATCATCGACGCCTCCGGCGATCGCGGCCCGATGGAGTACCTCCACGGCGCGCAGAACATCATCCCTGGCCTCGAGCAAGGCGTCGAAGGCCTCGTCGCCGGCGACACCAAGAACGTCCTCGTGCCCCCGCAGCTCGGCTACGGCGAGTACAGCGAGAAACTCCTCCAGCTGGTGCCCCTCACCGCTTTCGGCGCGAACACGCCTCAGCTTGGCATGCGCTTCCACGCCGAAACCAATCTCGGCATGCGCGTCCTCACGATCAAGAAGATCGAAGGCGAAGAAGTGACCCTTGACGGCAACCATGAACTCGCCGGAAAGACGCTACACTTTGACATCAAGGTCGTCTCCGTCCGCGCGGCCGAACTCACCGAACTCTCCCACGGCCACCCGCACCAGTCCGGCGGTTGCTGCGGTGGCGGCGGTTGCGGGTCGGGCGAAAGCTCCGAAGGCGGTTGCTGCTCCACTGGCGAAGCCTCCGAAGGTGGCTGCTGCTCCTCGGAAGAAGGCGCGTCGGCCGGCGGTTGCTGCTCCACCGAACAGCCCGTCGCCCAGAAGCAAGGCGGCTGCGGTTCTGCCGGCTGCGGTTGCTCGGCCTGAACCCGGCTTCATCGCCAAACTAAAAGACCCCGGAACGCCGGGGTCTTTTTATTGCTCATGGGAAGCGAAGCGGCAGGCTGACGTCACCCCACGCATGAGCACTAACCCCATCCATGCGCGCGACCTGACGCCGGGGCAGACGCGCGTGTCGATTGCGATCATTGCGGTACTATTTTTCATCTTCGGCTTCGTGTCGTGGGTGAACGCGATCCTGATCCCCTATTTCAAGATCGGCTGCGAGCTGTCGCACTTCGAAGCCTACCTCGTCACGTTCGCCTTCTATATCTCGTACCTCGTATTCTCGATGCCCGCCGCGCATCTGCTGAAGCGCACCGGCTTCAAGCAGGGGATGATGATCGGCTTCTGGGTCATGGCGGCGGGCGCCTTTCTCTTCATCCCCGCGGCAATGACGCGGACCTACATCCTCTTCCTCGGCGGGCTGTTCACACTCGGCGCCGGCCTCGCCATCCTCCAGACAGCCGCGAACCCTTACATCACCGTCCTCGGACCGAAGGAGACCGCTGCCCGCCGCATCAGCGTGATGGGCATCTGCAACAAAGGCGCCGGCATCCTCGCGCCCATCGTCTTCGCGGCCGTGGTATTTAAGGTGACGGATACCGACCTCTTCGCACAACTGGGGACGATGGCGCCGGCCCAGAAAGCCGCGGCGCTCGACGAGCTCATCGGCCGCGTCGTGGTCCCTTACGCCTGGGTCGGTTCGGCGCTCCTTGCGCTCGGGTTCCTCGTCCGCCTTTCGCCGCTCCCTGAGATCGACACCGAACACGAGAGCGCTGAGGTCGCCGAAGCCAACGCCGACAAGACCGGCATCCTGCAATTCCCCCACCTCATCCTCGGGGCGCTCGGCATCTTTCTGCATGTCGGCGCCTCCGTGATCTCGGTCGACACCATCATTCCTTACGCGCAATCGATGGGCCTGACCTTGCTCGAGGCCAAGATTTTCCCTTCCTACGTGCTGACCGCAATGATCGTCGGCTACGTGACCGGCATCACGCTGATTCCGAAGGTCGTCTCGCAGCTGACCATGTTACGCTTCTGCACGTCCCTCGGTATCGTACTGTCGGTGCTCATCGTGAATGCCAAAGGAACGGTGCGATTCCTTGGCTACGAGACAGACATCTCGCTCTGGTTTGTGGTGATGTTGGGCTTCGCGAATTCGCTGACCTGGGCTGGCGTCTGGCCGCTGGCGCTCGACGGACTCGGCCGTTTCACCAAGATCGGCGCTTCGGTGATGATCATGGGCCTCTGCGGCAACGCCATCCTGCCGCTCGGCTACGGTTGGCTAGCCGACCATTATTCCGTGCGGAACGCCTATTGGATCATCCTGCCCTGCTATCTGTATCTGACTTATTACGCGATGGTCGGGCATAAGAAGAGGAAGTGGTGAAGACGCGGCAGAGCCGCGTGGGGGCACGTGGACAAGGTGACACGTGGGCAAGGGGGCTCACTAGAGGCGCGGAGGCTCCGAGGCTCGGTTGACCAGATGAGAGCACCACAAACTCAAAGGGGGACCGGAGACCGGATGATTGGCCGGGTGTCTTGGGTAGGGCGGCGATTGCTATCGCCGCCGTTCGAGGCCGCAGGCGGGGAGTCGTCGGCGCTTAGCTGCCCTCGTTGAAGTCTCACGTCCGCCCGCGAACGGACGTGATGGCAATCACGTCCCTACCTGCGCGGCCGAGCCGCATGGGGGTATGCGGCGAAGCAATTGCGGCTATGTCGTGACGCGGTCCCGACCCTACCTCCATTCAGCCGCTCACCAATTCCACGTCAGTGCGATCTCGACGTCGGGATGCAGTGACTGTTTGACCGGGCAGGCGTTGGCGGCGCGGATGAGGCGGTCGCGGAGATCGTCCGCGATACCGGCGGGCATATGAATCGTCGCCTCGAGCTTCGCGATGCGGCGCGGGGGCTCGGTCGTCATGTGCTTCTCGACGTCGACGCGCAGGCCGCGGAAGTCGAGGCCGAGTCCTTTGGCCTGGATGCCGAGGATTGTCATCACGCAGGTCGCGAGCGATGTCGCCGTGAGGTCAGTCGGTGAGAACGATTCGCCTTTGCCGTGGTTGTCGACTGGCGCGTCGGTGTGCAGGACCGTGCCCGACGGGCCGTGGGTCGCGCGCACGCGGAGGTCGCCGAGGTATTCGCAGGAGATTTTTACGCCCATGGTCGGAACGTAGGCGAAGCTCTGAGGCCTACCAAACAAAAAGCCCCGGAGGTCCGGGGCTTTCAGCGAAATCGAGAGCGCAATTATTCGCCGTCCTTACCGATGGCGTCGACCGGGCAGCCTTCGAGGGCTTCCATGCACTTGTCGATGCCTTCCTGGTCGGTCGGCTGGGCGAAGACGTAGGAGTAACCGCCGTCATCCTGACGGGTGAAGGACTTCGGAGCGGTCTCACGGCAGAGATCGCAATCGATGCACTGCGAATCCACGTAGAATTTACCTTGGGCGCTTTCGGGACGCTTATCGTTCTTGTCGGCCATAGGGTGTGATTAATTGGAAGGCGGAGGGCGGCTGTCAAGAATCCGCGTCAGTTGGCGGGCAGCATGACCACGAGCTTATGCCGAAACCACCCATCGCGGCCGGCCAGGTAGGCGGCGGAAAGACGGTCCGTCGTGGCGAAGGTCACCTCGATGGTGCCGGTGGGCGTCAAGTTCGGGCGGAGGCCCAGACCGGCCTGACGATCGAAAGCGGTGAGTGGGCGCACCGCAACCGAGGCGACCGGCAGCTCATGCTCCTGGAGGATGACGAAGCGGATGCGGCCGCGGGTGGCCGCATCGACGCCGTCCCAGCAGAAGAGCTGCTCCATCGCAACTGCGTCGTGCGCCTCGTAAGCCTGACGTAGATCGGCGGCGAGGACGCGGAGACCGCGCGCATTCCACCAGCCCCAAGCGGCGACCATTGCGACGCCGAGCAACAGGCCAAACAACGCCGCGGAGAGGCGGCGAAGCCAAGGATGCCGGAGGAAGAGTTGCAGCACGAGGGAGAAGGGCGTTGACCGAATAGCAGGGTCGGAGATAAGCACGCAAGAGCCATGGCGCACGAAAGCAAGCCCTCCTCGGATTCCGGACGCTATGCGGCCCGGGGCGTTTCCGCCTCCAAGAGCGAAGTGCATGCGGCCGTCGACCGGCTCGACCCCGGCCTCTTCCCGCAGGCCTTCTGCAAGATCGTCGCCGATAACCTGACGGGCGACGCCACGAAATGCGTGGTGACCCATTCGGACGGCTCGGGCACCAAAGCCCTGCTCGCCTACCTCTGGTGGAAGGAGACCGGCGACGCCTCCGTCTTCCGCGGCATCGCGCAGGATAGTATCGTCATGAACATCGACGACCTCCTGTGCGTCGGCGTGACCAAGGGCGTCATCCTCTCCTCGACCATCAACCGCAACGCCAAGGCCATTCCCGGCGCGATCCTCGCGGAGCTGATCAACGGCACGGAAGACGTGCTCGCCATGCTGCGCGAACAGGGCTTCGGCATCACTTCGGGTGGCGGTGAGACCGCCGACGTCGGCGACCTCACCCCCACGCTCACCGTGGATTCCACCGCGACCGCGATCCTCAACCGCGCCGACGTTGTGGACGCCGCGCGCATCGTCCCGGGCCTCGTCATCGTGGGCATCGCTTCCCACGGCCGCGCGAAATATGAGACAGTGGAGAACAGCGGGATTGGCTCCAACGGCCTGACCAGCGCCCGCCACGAGCTACTCTCCAAGTACTACGCCGAGAAGTATCCCGAAACCTATGACAAGGCCACCCCGGCTGAGCTGGCTTATTGCGGCCCCCACCGGCTCACTGACGCCCTCCCGGGCTCGTCCTTGACGGTCGGCCAAGCCCTCCTCTCCCCCACCCGTACCTACGCCCCCTACGCCCTGCGCCTGCTCCAGGCCCTCGGCAACCAGCGCGTCAAAGGCCTCGTCCACTGCTCTGGCGGGGGCCAGACCAAGTGCCGCCGATTCGGCTCCAAGGTCCATTTCATCAAGGATAACCTCTTCCCGACGCCCCCCATTTTCGCCGAAATCGCCCGGGTGAGTGGGACGGATGCCAAGGAAATGCACCAGGTTTACAACATGGGGCACCGCCTCGAGGTGTTCTTGGAACCCAAGGACGCGGAGGTCGCGCTGCGCCTCGCCGCCGAGCTCGGCCTAGCGGCCCAGGTCATCGGACGGACCGAAGCTTCGACCCGTCCTGACGGGGCTAATCACGTCACCGTGATCAAAGACGGACAGACCCTGGCCTACGCCTGAGGGGTCTCTGGGCTTGCCTTTAAAGTGTCGGGTGGTCGGGCAGACAGGACTTGAACCTGCAACACCCTGCTCCCAAAGCAGGGACTCTACCAATTGAGATACTGCCCGGTACCCGAAGAAACAGTCTGATTTTGTGTTGCCGTCCTTGTCAAACTGCTAATCTCCAACTGTTCCAACCCGCAAAACACCTCCTACACATGGAAAACGACAGCATCTCTCCCTCCTCTTCTGAATCCAAGCTCCCGCTCATCGTGGGTATCCTCGGTTTCGCTCTCGGCGCCGCCGGCCTCGTGCTCGGTATCAAGGCCAAGGGCGCTGCCCAGCTCGCCAGCGATGAAGCCGCGGCCACCAACGCCAAGGTTGTCGTCATCGAAAACGCCCTCTCCTCCAAGGCCAGCGACACCGAAGTCAAGACTCTCCGCCTCGACCTCGATAAGGGTCTCTCCGATGGCATCGCCGCTGAAAATCAAATCAAGGAGTCGATCGCCGCTCTCCAGAAGGTCGCCGCCAAGCCGGCCGCCACCAAGGGTGCTGATGGCAAGGCTGCCGTCGCTGCCGGCCCCGGCGAACATGCCGTCGCCAAGGGTGAAACCCTCAGCTCGATCGCCAAGAAGGCCGGTATCTCTCTCAAGGCCATCCAGGATCTCAACCCTGGTGTCGACGCTACCAAGCTCCGCATCGGCCAGAAGCTGAAGACCAAGTAAGCTCGCGCATGTCGGCGCCCTCTCGCTGGTCAGTCCAGCACGAAGAGCTCCACGCCGACTGCAGGGTTTTCCGGGTTTACAAGGAACACTGTAATCACCCTCTCGATGAACGAGAGGGTGATTTTTTTGTGCTCCGCTCCGGCGACTGGGTCCTCGCGTTGCCCCTCACCGAAGACGGACGCCTCGTGATGGTCCGGCAATATCGCTTTGGCACGCGCGACCTTTCCACCGAAGCGCCAGGTGGCATCATCGAGCGCGGGGAAGATCCGCTGCTCGCCGCCGTGCGCGAGACCGAAGAAGAGACAGGGTTCGCCGGAGGCCGCGCCCGCCTGCTCGGAACCTGCGCACCGAACCCCGCGATCCAAGCCAATCGCTGCCATTTCGTGCTACTAGAAGGCGTACGCCCCACCGGCCGCCGCGCCCCCGACGAACACGAGGAAATCCAAGTCCTCGCCGTCCGCCCCAAGGCCGCGCTCGCGGAAGCCCTCGCCAACTCCGCCCAACATTCGCTCGCACTGCTCGCGCTCTACCGCCTGCGCGACGAACGCCCCGATCTCTTTTCATGACCACTCCCACCCGCATTAAGAACAAGGGCCGTGAGGCCGACCCCGTGCTCGTCGTCGGCTCCGTCGCCTACGACAGCATCGTCACGCCGCACGACAAGGGCGAACGCATCCTCGGCGGCAGCGCTTCGTACGCGTGCCTCGCCGCGAGCTACTTCGCACCACCCCGTATCGTGGGCGTGGTCGGCCATGACTTCCGCGACCGCGACCGTAACAAGCTCGCGAAGCGCGGCATCGACCTCGACGGACTCTTGACGGATTCCTCAGGCCGTACGTTCTTCTGGCGCGGGCGCTACCATGAGAACTATAACCGTCGCGACACCGAGGACCTGCAGCTCAACGTCTTCGAGCACTTCAAGCCGAAGTTGGGCGAAGCCCATCGCGCGACGCCCTTCGTGATGCTTGGTAATATCCGTCCTGACCTCCAGCTCGACGTCCTTAACCAGCTCACCGCGCCGCGCTACGTGCTCGCCGACACCATCGACATCTGGATCGAAACCCAACGCGAGAAGCTCGGTGAAGTCATGCGCCGCGCGGACCTCCTCGTCGTCAACGACACCGAATCTGCCAAGCTCACCGGCGAGTCCAACGTGATCGTCGCCGGCCGCGAACTGCGTAAACACGGCTGCAAGACCGTCATTATCAAGAAAGGCGAGCACGGGGCCGTCCTCTTCCACGAAGAAGGCCTCTTCGCCCTCCCCGCCTACCCCGTGACCGAGCTACGCGACCCCACCGGGGCCGGGGATAGCTTCGCCGGAGCCCTACTGGGCTACCTGGCCTCGGCTGGCACGACCGATTTCGCGACCCTCAAGCAAGCCATGATCTATGGCACGGCTGTCGCCAGCCTGACGGTTGAAGCCTTCTCGACGGACCGCCTAGCCAAGGCCGGCTGTCGGGAGATCCGCGCGCGCCGCAAGGAACTCCTGAAGCTGATTAAGGCCTAGCTGCGACGGCGGGCCAGGAACCGCCAGAGCACGAAGAGCAGGATTCCCGAAAAGACTAGGTCGCCGACCACCAACGGCCAGACCTTCGGGAGCTTCTGCGCAAACAAGGCGTAGAGGAGAAAGCCCGCCTGCAGGATGATGACCAAAGTCAGCAGGGGCACGAAGCGACGGAGCTTTGCCAAGGGATCGGGGTCACTCATGCGAAATGGCGGCGGTGAGCTTCAGCGAGGCCGAGCAGGGTCAGGTGCGGCTCGTGCTTTACCCGGGTCTGCCAGGAAGCCGGCAAGTAGACGGCAGCGCCACCGGTGACGATGACTACAGGTGCCGGCGAACCTTGGCGGACGAGTTCGGCGCACACACCGTCAAGCAAAGCACCGATCATGCCGGCGAAGCCCAGGGCACAGCCGGCGCGCATCGCGTCGACGGTCGACTTCCCGATCGCCGGGCCGCCGAGCAATGAAGTGGGGTCGAGGGCCGGCAGTAGTGCCGTGCGCTCGTGGAGATACTGCGTCATCACACCAAGGCCCGGGGCGATGATGCCACCGGCGTAGCCACGCTCGGTGAGGATGTCGACCGTGGTGGCCGTACCCATGCCGACGATCACCGCGGGAGCACCGGCGACGAGCTGGGCGCCGACGCAATCCGCGAGTCGATCCTGGCCGACCTCGGCCGGCTTCGGGTAATCGAAGCCAAGGCCTTTCACGGTATCGTGACGGAGATGATAGAAAGGCCGACCGCTGCTGAGTAAGGCAGGTGAGATTGCCGCGGTCACCGTCGGCACGACGCTCGCTAAGGCAATGCCTTGCGTCGGATGGGCGGCGAGGAGGGCCGTCAGCTCAGCCGTCGCGAGCGCCGCTGTCGGCAGTTCGCCGTGGGCGAGCACCTTGCGGCCATCGACGACGCCCCAGTGCGCATGCGTGTTGCCGACATCGAGGCAGAAAAGGGACACAGGGAGGATGGTGGGAAGAGGTGAGCCTGGCGCAAGCGCTCAGGCTTTGCGCAGCGTCACCTCGCCTGAAGAGACGACGGCTTTACGGCCACCGCCCGTGCGGAGAATGAGGGAGCCTTCGTCATCGATACCATCGACGATGCCCGCAACCGGATCGCCACGCAGGCCAACGCGGACGGACTTACCCGCAAGGACGTCGTGGGCCGCCCAGAGCTTACGGAAGGAACGCGACCACGTGCCTTCTTCGAACTGTTCCCAGGCGCGGAAAAGCGCGGCGATGACGGCGGCGGCCTCACGGTTAACGTCGAGCGGTGTGCCGAGCGCCGCCTCGAGCGAACCCGCGACCGAGCGAATCTCCGCCGGGAAGTCTTTCGGTTGGCCGGTAAGATTGAGACCGAGACCGAAGACCAACTCGCGGACGGAATCAGCGTCAAGACGCGCCTCGGTGAGCATCCCCGCGACCTTGCGGCCATCCGCTGACTGAAGGTCGTTGGGCCACTTCAGGCCGAGCTTCAGCCCGAGCGACCGCTCGAGATGCGAACAGAGCGCGAGTCCCATCCAAAGCGTGAACGGCTTGAGCCGCTCCGGCGGGATGAACGGACGAAAAGCGAGCGAGAGGTAAAGATTGCCAGACCGGGCGCTGTGCCACTTACGGCCGAGTCGGCCGCGGCCGGCGCGCTGCGAACAAGCAAGCACCGCGAATGGGGCCTCTTGCCCGACGGCGAGCCGGCGTTCCGCTTCGGAATTGGTGCTATCAACCTCGTCGAGTAGCTCAACCGCGGGCGCGACTTTGAGCCGGCGCAGGTGGGCGTCGAGCAACGCGGCGTTGAGCTCGCGCGGAACAGACTTCAGCTCGTACCCCTTACGGGTCGAGGCCTTGAAGGTGAAGCCGTCGGCACGAAGGCGTTCCAGCCGGCTCCAGATTGCGACGCGCGAGACGCCGAGCTCCTTTGCCAAACGGTCGCCGCTGACCGGTTCGCCGTCGGCCTCGAGAAACGCGAGGAGGATGCTACTATCGAGGGCTGGCATATCGTCAGAGCCAGTCGAGGCCGAGGTCGCACCAAGGTGCGGCATGGGTGAGTCCACCGCTCGAGACGAAGTCGGGGGCGAGCGCGCCAATGAGCGGGAGCGAGGCGAGGCTCACGCCGCCGCTCACTTCGGACCAGGCCCGCCCACGGAGTAGCGGGATGGCTTCGCGCAGGTCGGCGACCGGGAAGTTATCGAGTAAGATGATATCCGCGCCAGCCTTGAGGACCGGGGCAATTTGGTCGAGGCGATCGACCTCGACTTCGACGAGGAGGTCGGGGCGGCTATCGCGCGCGCGGGCGACCATCTTCGTAATGCGTTCGCCGGCCGTCGCGCCGCCAGCGGCGAGATGATTGTCCTTCACCATGATGCGGTCGAAAAGCCCGAGACGGTGATTGTAGCCGCCCCCTTGGCCGACCGCGTATTTCTCGAGCATCCGGAAGCCCGGCGTCGTCTTACGCGTATCGAGTAACTTCGTAGGCGAAGAGCCCAGCGCAAGGACGTGCTCGCGGGTATGCGTCGCCACGCCGCACAGACGCTGAAGGAAGTTGAGTAGAATCCGCTCAGCGGAAAGCAACTCTGAGGCTGGGCCTTCGACTTCGGCGACCGCGGTGCCGGCGGGTACAAACTGGCCGTCGTAAGCGAGCGGCTTCGCGTGGCAGCGACCCCCATAGGCGGCGAAGACCACGTCAAGCAGCCCGAGGCCAGCTAGGACCATCGGGCGCCGGGCGATGATGCGGGCCCGGGCCCGCTCGGCGCCGGCCAATAAAGCGGCGGACGGATCGCCGGTGCGTAGCGGTCGGCGCGAGAGCCCGAGGCCGGAGAGGTCCTCGTCGCGGGCGAACTCGGCGAAACGCAGTAGCCATGACCGGTCCAGCTCGTCCCAGCGGAGACGGCGGATGAGTCGGTCGGTCTGGCCGGGGTCGCGCGGCATGGGTTCACCTTACGACCCGACCCCTGTCGGGCAAGGGGGTTAAGGGAAGAACTTCTTGAACTTCGAACGCCAGGATTCGGAGACCGGGGCAGCTTCGTCGCCGCAAGCGGTGGCGTAGGCCTTGAGGGCTTCCTTTTCCTTGTCGGTCATCTTCTTGGGCACGTCGATATCGACGCGCACGAGAAGATCACCAGAGGTCGAACCACGGAGCGGCGGCATGCCCTCGCCGCGCAGGCGGAAGATGGTACCGCCCTGGGTCCCGGCGGGGATATTGAGGTTCGTCTTCCCCTTGAGCTTCGGGACGACGATCTTACCGCCCAAGGCTGCGATCGAGAACTTCACCGGCACGCTGCAGGCGAGGTCATCGCCATCGCGTTCAAAGAGCTCGTGTTCGTTGACCGTGATGTAGACGTAGAGGTCGCCGGCGGAGGCACCGCGACGGCCCGCGGAACCATTACCGGTCGAGCGAAGCTTCGTACCGGTATCGACGCCAGGAGGGATGCGCAGGCTGACGTTGGATTCGGCGACCATGCGGCCTTCGCCGGAGCAAGTCTTGCAAGGTTTATCGATGCGTTCGCCTTCTCCGGAGCAGCTCGGGCAGGTCTGCTTCATCGAGAAGAAGCCCTGAGAGCGAACAACCTGACCATGGCCATGGCACGTCGGGCAGCGGGTCTTCTTCGCACCAGCTTCGGCGCCGGAGCCGGAGCACTTTGCGCAGGCGACGTGCTTACGATAGGGAATCTTACGTTCGACGCCTTCGGCGGCCTCTTCGAGCGTAATCTTCAAGTCGACGCGGAGATCTTCGCCGGCGTTGTCGTGGCTTTGGCCGCCACCGCCGCCAAACATGTCGCCAAAGTTACCGCCGCCGCCGCCGAACATCTGCTCAAAGATATCGCGCGGATCAGCGCCACGGAAACCGCCGCCGCCGGCCGGACCGCGGCCGCCGCCGCCCGCGTTGGGGTCGAAAGCGGCTTCGCCATGCTGATCGTAGAGCTTGCGCTTGGCTTCATCGCTCAGGATCTCGTAGGCGCGGGAAACCTTCTTGAACTTCTCCTCGGCCTCCTTGTTGCCCGGATTACGGTCCGGGTGGAACTCCATCGCCTTCTTGCGATAGGCCTTCTTGAGCTCATCGGCGGACGCGGACTTCGCGATGCCCAGCAAGGTGTAATATTCGTCGGCCATCGGAAAAATTTACTTGGCGGCGCCGGCGGAGACAAAAACCGCGGCCGGGCGGACGACACGCTCATGGAGCAACCAGCCGGAGCGGGCGACGCGGAGCACCGTACCCTCAGCGATCTCGGCGCTGGGCTCGGAGCCCACGGCCTCATGGCGGGACGGATCAAAGGGCTGGCCCACTGGGCTGATTTCGACGAGCCCTTGGGCTGAGAGGATTGAGCGCAACTGGCCGACCGCCATGCGGAAGCCTTCGGCGACGGCGCGTCCGTCGGTCTGCTTCGCAGCGGAATCGAGACCGAGGCTCAGGGAATCGAGGGCAGGCAGCAGATCTTCGAGCAGGCCGGCCGTCGCGAATTTGCGGAGCTCTTCGCGTTCGCGCTGGTGGCGGCGCTGCTGGTTCTGCTGGTCGGCGTTGCTTCGCAGTACCGTGTCCTTGAGCAAGGTAACTTGGCCTTCGAGCTCGGCGATACGGGTCGCGGCGTCAGGCTGGGTTGGTTCGGGGGAAGGGGTGGGGTCGGACATAAAATTATTTTTCGCCAAGGAGTTTTTCGGTGACGGATTTACGCACGCGCTCGCGCGCGAGATCCAAGAGAAGTTCTGGTTGCAGTTGCGCCGCGCTCTTCAAGGCCTGCGAGCCCATCGGGCGAGAGACCTTCTCGTCGAAATTGCGCTCGGTGATATCACGCGCCTCGAACACATAGCCGAAGGGCTGATCGATGATCACCTTGCGTGCCGGCGTACCGTCGCCAGAGATGACCGTGATCCGATCGACCCGGACGCGGAGATGCTTGATCAGGAAGGGCTGCTTCGTTCCCGGCGACTTAGGCGCAGGGCGCGGCGCACTGGCGGAGGCTGGCGATTTGAGGCCGGAGAAGATATCCTTCGCGTTGTTATCAGCCATGAAGTCGGCCTTACCGGCGATCGTCAGGTGCTCGATGTCGAGCTCCGCGTCGTTGATGGTCTGGCTACCTCCTTCAAAGAATGTGAGCAGTTCGCAGTCGAGGATGAGGCGGCGCACCTTGAGAAACTCCCGTTCAGTCCAGCGGGTCGGGTTGGTAACCGTCAGACCGTCGTAGGCGATCCGACCCCTGAATAGGTTAGTGTCGTTGGTCTCGACCGAGAGGTGAGCGCCGGACTTGGAGGCAAGGGAAGTATCGAGGAGCTTAGGCGAAAAACGCCCCAAGGCCCAGACCCCAAGGAGCCCAACTACAACCAGGAATAGGGCGATGCCGCACAACAGCGTGAGGAGCTTGCGCAGGGCGGTGCCCAATCGGGTGCTTGGTGAAGAGGCGGACATCAGCGGACGCAGAAATCGAGCAGTAGCCATGCCATCGAACAGGGTCAACGGCGGAGGCAAAAGGGGGGATTTAAGGTCGTTTTCTTGGATATAGAGCAAGAAAAAGACCCGCTGCGGCGGGCAAGCGGGTCCTTCTGTCTCGGGGTGTGACGCCCGTGGCTGGTGCTTACTGGGCCAAGACGGCGAAGCCTAACTCGTCGCCAGCTTGGACTTCGGGGACGGACGACTGGCCGGGGACGATGGCAACCACGGCGGACTTGTCGTCAGCCTTGATGATTTCGACGATGAAGTTCTTGCCGCCCTTGGTGAGCTGGAGCTTGGCGCCGGGGTCACGCTTTTCGATCGCGGAAAGCTCGAGGAGCGAAAGGTCGTTACGGAGGGAGAGGATGCTGACGCGGGAGGCGTCAGGAGCAGCGGGCAGGGTTTCCTTCTGCCAGGAGAAGCGCGTGGATTCACCGGCGGCGGGTGCCTGGTTTTTGGAGGACGATTTGCAACCGACGAAGGAAGCCGCGAGAGCGAGAAGGAGCAGAGAGCGCTGCATAAGATTGGGGTAAAAAAGGGTCATTTCCGTGGGGTTCTTAGTCAATCCCTTAATGCTTGCGGAGGGGCGTAGGGTGGGCTTCCTCCATGGTCTAATGAGTCAGGAAGCCGCTAAATTGATGCTGGGTCTGCCTAAGGGTAGCCTGGAAGAAGCCACCCTCCAGTTATTCGCCCGGGCAGGGTTCCCCGTTACCAAGAGCAGCCGCTCTTACCGACCCTCCTTCGATGACGCCGCCCTCGACGGCCGCTTCATCCGCGCGCAGGAAGTCGCCCGTTACGTCGAGCATGGCTTCTTCGACTGCGGACTCACCGGCCAGGATTGGGTGCTGGAGAACAACGCCGACGTCGTCCAAGTCTGTGAACTGATTTATAGCCGTGCCTCTGCCCAGAAATCCCGCTGGGTCCTCTGCGTGCCCGAAGCCTCGCCCGTCAAGACCGCCAAGGATCTGGCCGGAAAGCGCGTCGCCACCGAACTCGTCGAGACCACCCGTCGCTGGTTCAAGGCGCAGGGCGTCGAATGCGAAGTAGAATTCTCCTGGGGTGCCACCGAAGTGAAAGTGCCCGAGCTCGCCGACGCCATCGTCGACATCACTGAGACCGGCTCCTCCATCAAGGCCAACAAGCTGCGCATCGTCGCGCAGCTGATGGAGACCACCACGGTGCTCGTCGCGAACAAGGCCGCCTGGGCTAATCCCGCCAAGCGCGCCAAGATCGAGCAGATTGTCCTCATGCTGCAGGGCGCCCTCGCCGCGCAGCACATGGTCGGCCTCAAGTTCAACCTCCCGAAGGCCAAGCTCGATCAGGTCGCGGCTGCCCTCCCCGCCTTACGTAATCCGACGGTCTCGCCGCTGAGTAATGCCGACTGGATCGCCGTGGAGACCATCATCGACGCCCGCCAGGCCCGCGAATTCATCCCGACCCTCAAGGCCGCCGGAGCCGAAGGCATCGTGGAGTACCCGATCAACAAGCTCGTCTACTGACGACCCTCGCCATGGCTGATTCCGTCCGCGTCGGTCTCATCCAGCTCACCGCTGAGGATACGCCGGCGGCGAACGTACGAAAAACCCTGCCCCGCATCGAAGAAGCGGCGGCCAAGGGTGCCAAGATCATCGGCCTGCAGGAGATGTTCACCACGAAGTATTTCTGTATCAACCAGGACCCGAAGAATTTCGACCTCGCCGAGCCGATCGAGACCGGACCGTCGGTAACCGAACTCGCCAAGGCCGCCAAGCGCCTCGGCATTGTCATCATCGCCCCGCTCTTCGAAGCACGCGGTAGCGAAGTCTACCACAACACCGCGGCCGTCATCGACGCCGACGGCACCGTGCTCGGCAAGTATCGCAAGATGCACATCCCGCAGGATCCGGGCTTCGAAGAGAAATTCTATTTCACGCCTGGCGACCTCGGCTTCCGCACCTGGAAGACCGCGCACGGCGATATTGGCGTGCTCATCTGCTGGGACCAGTGGTACCCCGAAGCCGCTCGCCTCACCGCGCTCGGCGGCGCCCAGATTCTCTTCTACCCGACTGCCATTGGCTGGCTGCCCGAAGAGAAGGCCGCCCTCGGCCACGCGCAGCACAACGCCTGGGAGACCGTCCAACGCGGTCACGGCGTCGCCAACGGCTGCTACGTCGCGGCGACTAATCGCGTCGGCACCGAAGGCCGCACCCAGTTCTGGGGTCAGAGCTTCGTCTCCGACCCTTACGGCGAGATCGTCGCGCGTGCCTCCATCGAAAAGGAAGAAATCCTCCTCGCCGATTGCGACCTCGTGAAGCAGCGCGAATTCCGCCGCATCTGGCCGTTCTTCCGTGACCGCCGCATCGACGCCTACGGCGACCTGACGCGCCGTCTGCGCGACTGACCTTCCGCATGGCCACGCCTCGCTCCCTCGGATTCCGCATGCCCGCGGAATGGGAACCCCAGTCCGCCACGTGGCTATCCTGGCCGTCGAACACCGCGCTCTGGCCGGGGCACTACGGCCTCATTCCCGCGAAGTTCGCGGAGTTCGCCGCCGCGATCGCGCAGTTCCAGCCGGTGAAGATCAACGCCGCCGGCAAGCTGCGCGCCGAAGCCGAGCGCGCGCTCAAGGAAGCCAAGGCCGACCTTTCCGTCATTGAGCTGACCGACATCGCCACCGATGACGTCTGGTGCCGCGACCACGGCCCGATCTTCGTGAAGAACGACCAGACCAAGGAGCTCGCGCTCACCGACTGGGAATTCCACGGCTGGGGCGGTAAGTTCGAGGCCTCGCTCGACAACCAAGTCCCCGGCAAGATCGCCGCGCGCTTGGGCGTGAAGAAATTCAGCTATCCGTTCGAGCTCGAAGGCGGCGGTATCGAAGTCTCCGGCGACGGCCTGCTCCTCACCACCGAGGCCGTGCAGAATAATCCGAACCGCGCCGAAGGGCGCGATGACGCCGCATTCCACGCCGCCATCCGAGATGGCCTCGCGATTGACGAACTCCTCTGGATCGGCGAAGGCCTCGCCAATGACGACACCGACGGCCACATCGACAACCTCGCCCGCTTCATCGCGCCGCGCACGATCCTCGCCGTCAGCGAGTCCGACAAGGCCTCGCCCAACTATGCACCGATGCAGGAGAACCTTAAGCGCCTGCGCGAGATGCGTCCGCGCGGCCAGCGTCTGGATATCCTCGAGCTCCCGCTCCCTAAGTCCATTCGCCTCGCTGGCCGCGACCTGCCGCCGAGCCACGCGAATTTCCTCATCGTGAATGGCGGCGTGCTGGTGCCTCTCTACGGCCAGGATTCCGATAAGGTCGCCATGGGCATCGTCGGCGACTGCTTCCCTGGTCGTAAGATTGTGGGTATCGACTGTCGCCTGCTCCTGATCGAAGGCGGCGCGCTACACTGTCTCAGCCAGCAGCAGCCGGTGTGAGCGCGGCGGAGCCGCGAGGGGGCAAGCTGGCACGGTGACACGGGGACAAGCGAGAGGCAGCGCAAAGGTGCAAAATCGGAGCGGAGCTCCGGTGCAAAAGTGCAAAGGTGAATGATGGTCAGTCTTGATCGATGCAGCCATCCGTCATCGACCCAGCCATCGACTCCGTCTTCTGCGTCGCTTACTTCTTCGGCTTTAGTTTTGTCGAACAACCGCAATCCCCAGCGCAGCCGCCTTCCTTGCGTCGGCGGGCCGCGGCGAGCCAGCGGCGAATCAACCAGCCAGCGGCGACGCCCACGATAGCTCCGACGATGATGGCTTCGAGGTTCATGAGAGGCGGATGAAGACTTGGTAGACAGCCGTCCCGGCGAGCCAGGCGAGGGCCGTCATGTAGACAAATGATCCCGCGGCCCACCTCCAGCCACCGGTCTCTTGGGCGAGTGTGGCGATCGTCGGACCGCACTGCGAGCAGAGCGCGAAGAAGACCATCAGCGCGAGCACGGCGGCGAGGGAGAAGATGGGGGTGCCGGCGCGCGGACCCTCGGACCACTTGGCGTCCTGCATCGCCTTGCGGAGATGCTGGCTATCGGCCTTGGCCCCTTCGCCGACGGAGTAGGTCACGCCAAGCGTGGAGACGATGACCTCGCGGGCCGGGAAGCTTGCGAGCACGCCAACGGTGATCTTCCAGTCGAAGCCGAGTGGATCGAAGACCGGCTGCACCGCCTTACCGAAGCGCCCCATGTAAGACTGTTCGACGTAGGCGGCCTGGACCTTGGCCTTCACGACTTCTTCGGCGGCCGTCGGGTTGGAGGCCTTAATGCGTTCAGCGACGGACGCGTCGCGCGGGAAATAGGAAAGTGCCCACACGATGATCGTGATGGCGAAGATGACCGTGCCGGCCTTGGAGACGAACTCGGCGGCGTTCTGCCACATCCGCCAAAGGACATCGCGAGGCTTGGGCATCTGGTAGCGAGGGAGCTCGAGGACGAACGGCTGTGGCTTCACCTTGAGCACGAGGCGGGTAAGCACGAACGCGGTCGGGACAGCGAAGAACAACCCAACGCAATGCATGCCGATCATGACGACGGATTGCCAGCCTGGTCCGTAAAGCGGCCCGATAAAGGCCGCGCACATCAGCGCGTAGATCGGGAAGCGGGCCGAGCAGCTCATGAACGGCACCACGAAGGCCGTCGCGAGGCGGGCCTTAGGGTCTTCAATCGTACGCGTGGAAAGGAGGCTCGGAATCGCGCAGGCAAAACCCGAGAGCAACGGGACGAAGCTCTTCCCATTGAGGCCGCACCAGCTGAAGAGGCGGTCCATGATGAACGCGGCTCGCGCCATGTAGCCGCTGTCTTCGAGGATACCGATGAAAAGGAAGAGGATCAGGATCTGCGGCAGGAAGACGAGAAACGCACCCACACCGCCGATAATGCCGTCCGCCAGCAGGCTTTGGAGCATCGGGTAGGCTTCGAGCTGCGGCGCGACGACGCCCTTCAAGGCGTCGACGCCGAACTGAATCCACTCCATAGGGAACTTCGCCAGCCAGAAGACGGAGCCGAAGAAGCCGAGCATGATGCCCAGGAATAGAACAGGCCCGAGGAAGCGGTGGAGCAGCAGACGGTCGACGGCGGCACTGCGTCCGGCCTTACCTGCGCCTTCAGTCACCACGCCTTCGAGGACGATGCGGAGGTGCGCATAGTGCACGAGCGGCTCAGCGGCCATCGGGTTGTAGCCAGAATTGCGGACGCGGTCGCGAGCGGAGCGGAGGGTCTTATCGCGCTGCGCGACGGTCCAGCCTAGGCGATCGGCGGTCGAAGGATTCGTGTCGAAGAGCAGGCGCTGCGCGTCGGCTTCCGAGACCTGCTTGCCCGTGTCGGCAGCGGCGGCCGTCGCGACATCGATCAGGGCGGAGGCGATGTTGGTCGGCCAAGCGACGCGCTTCATCGGCGTCTGCTGGGCGACTGCGCTCGCGATGGCGCGACGGACGTCGAGGATGCCTTCGCCCTTCCAGGCGGACGACATCACGACGGGCACGCCGCCGAGGCGACGGGAAAGTAGCTCGGTATCGATGCGGAGACCCTGCTCCTTGGCGACATCGGCTTGGTTAAGCACGATGACGACTGGACGACCGAGCTCGGCGACCTGCGAGGCGAGGAAGAGATTACGAAGCAGGTTCGTCGCGTCGACGACGAGTACCACCGCATCCGGACGACGATCGCCGGCGATATTGCCCGACAGGGCATCGATGACGACCTGCTCGTCGGGTGAAGCCGCCGCGAGCGAGTAAAGTCCGGGCAGGTCGACAAGCTCGACCTTCTGGCCGTCGCCGAGGTCGCAGGTGCCGGACTTACGGGCGACGGTGACGCCCGGGTAATTACCGACGCGCTGACGCAGGCCCGTGAGGGCGTTGAAGAGAGTCGACTTGCCGGTGTTAGGGTTACCGACGAGCGCGACCAGCAGGCCTAGTTCGGGAGTGCTCACGGCTGGCGCGGGCGTTGGATGGGACAGTCGGCGGAGACGTCGACGATCAGGTTCTCGGCTTCGGCGAGGCGGAGGCTGACGACTTGGCCACCGAACTCGATGGCGAGCGGGTCGCCAAGGGGTGCCTTACGGATGAGCTTCAGGACCATGCCCGGGAGCAGTCCGAGTGCCATCAGACGCTGATCCACCCCGCGCTCGGGATTGAGCGAGGCCAGCTTGCCGAATTGGCCGGGCAGAAGTTGGGAAAGCGGAGTCACTCTAATTGAGAATGAGTCTCAAAACTAGGCCTTAGACCCCCTTTGTCAACGCCGACCCGCAGGCAGGTCCGGATTGCATTACCGGCTCCCCCTCCCCCCTTCCCCCGCTTATAACCCCTTCCGATGCACGAACTGACCCCAGACGTCGAATCGCCAGCCAGGCACACCGAGCGCGACCATGGAGGCATCGCCGGGCACCCGCGGGGGCTGAGCATGCTATTCTACGCCGAGATGTGGGAGCGGTTCTCCTACTACGGCATGCGGGCGATCCTCCTGCTGTTCATGATCGCGCCTCTAGCGATGGGCGGGATGGGAATGGATCAGAAGTTCGCGGCCCAGATCTACGGCAATTACACCATGGCCAGCTACATGGTGTGCATCCTGGGCGGCTACCTTGCGGACAACTTCATCGGCGCCCGGCGCGCGGTCCTCGTCGGTGGCCTCATCATCACCGCCGGCCACTACTGCCTAGCGTTCGCTTCCGTCCCGACGTTCTACGCCGGCCTCATCCTCGTCGCACTCGGCACCGGCCTGCTCAAGCCGAGCATCAGCACGCTCGTCGGCGGACTCTATTCGCACGGCGATACGCGACGCGACGCCGGCTTCTCGCTCTTCTACATGGGCATCAACCTCGGCGCGTTCGCCGCGCCGTTGGTCGTTGGGTGGCTCGCACAAGGCGAACAGTTCAAGCTGCTCCTGACCGGCTGGGGACTCGATCCGACGCATAGCTGGCACTGGGGCTTTGCGGCAGCGGGTATCGGTATGACCTTCGGCATGATCGTGTATCTGCGCCACTGGCATTGGCTCTCGCATATCGGCCATCCTCCTGAAACGGACGCCCCTCGGCCGTGGGGCAAGCTCGCACTGGTCGCGCTCGGCACAGCCGCGTTGCTCGGCGTGATGATTGCTTCTGACTACTTCGCCTGGATCAACCCGGTCGTCTTTGCGCTCCCGTTCGTGGGAGTGATCTGGTTCGGCGTCGTACGAAGGGATCAGGACAGTAAACGCATCGCGGCGATTCTCGTCTTCTTCATCTGCGCCATCCTATTCTGGGCCGTCTTCGAACAAGCCGGCTCCTCGCTCACGCTCTTCGCCGACGAACTGACGCTTAATAAACTGCTTGGTTTCGATTTTCCGTCGTCTTGGTTTCAGTCGGTGAACTCGCTCTTCATCCTGATGCTCGCGCCGCTGTTCGCCTGGCTCTGGGTGAGCCTGCGGGAACGTCAGCCCTCAATCCCGATGAAGTTCGTCTGGGGCCTCGTCTTCCTCGGCCTCTCGTTCGCACTGCTCGTCCCGGCGGCGCAGCTTACCGCCGCGGGCAAGGTGAGCCCTTGGTGGCTGATCGGCGTCTACTTCCTCCAGACGATCGGCGAGCTCTGCCTGAGTCCCGTCGGCCTAAGCGCGATGACGAAACTCGCCCCAGTGAAGCTGACCGGGCTGGTGATGGGCATCTGGTTCCTCGGTACCGCCCTCGGCAACAAGCTCGCGGGCGTGGTCGCGGCCGAATTCAACGCCAAGGACCCGCAGGCCCTCGCGCACTTCTTCTGGCAGCAAGCCCTCCTTGTGGGCGGCATGACCGTGCTCCTCCTGGTACTCGTCCCATGGGTTCGCCGACTAACCGGGGAAAGTGCAGCGACAGATCAGAGCTCGGCCTGAACGCGCACGGAGACCGGACAGTGATCTGAGCCGGTAACCTTGTCGTGGATGTCCGGCTGGGAATACTTCAAGCCATCGGACGTCAGGCAGTAATCCAAGCGCCATCCGATATTACGGGCGCGGATACCGGGACGATAGGACCACCAACTGTAACGCTTCGCTAATTCAGGGTGCTCCGCGCGGAAGGTGTCCGTGAAGCCGTGTTGCGAAAGGAGCTGGCTAAAAGACTCGCGCTCTTCGTCGGTGAAGCCGGCGTTGCGGCGGTTCGTGGAAGGATTAGCGAGGTCGATTTCGGCGTGCGCGACATTGAGGTCGCCGCAGACTACGACGGGTTTCTTCTTCGCAAGGCGGGCGAGGTATTTGCGGAAATCGGCGTCCCACTGCAGGCGATAGTCGAGGCGCTCGAGTTCACGCTGGGAATTAGGAACGTAGGCGCTGACCACGAAGACGCCCTTGAACTCCGCGGTGACCACGCGGCCTTCAGCGGGATGGTCGCCCGGGAAATCGGTGGCGACAGAAAGTGGCGCGGTCTTGGAAAGGACAGCGGTGCCGGAGTAACCCTTCTTCTCGGCTTCATGCCAGCACTGGTGCGGGAATGCCAGGCCGAGTGCGGCGGCGACGGCCGTCTCGCACTTTGTCTCCTGCAGGCAGAGCACATCCGGGTCAGCGGTGGCGATGAAATCGGCAAGCCCCTTGCCGAGCGCAGAGCGCACGCCATTGACGTTCCAAGAATAGATTTTCGCGTGACTCACGAGCGGGTCACTTGAAGAGCTGGTTAATCTTACGATCGAGATCCTTGCCCTTCTCGGCAGCCTTCGGCTCGGCCGTCGGCGTCGGTGCGACCACGGCGGCCTGAGGCGCGATGGCGGGGGCGACAACGGGGCTCGCAGGAGCGTCGGGCTTATTGCCGAAAAGAACATCGACTCGCTGGGCCAGCGTGAGTGGGCCCTTAGGTGCGACGTCGGAAGCAACTACCGGGGTAACGCCGGTTGCTGGGGTGGCTGGGGCGACGGCGGGAGCCGCGGCGACTGGGGCGGAGACTACGGTGGGTAAGTCAATCTTGGTGCCTTTGGCGACCAGATCGGCGACCCGCTTGCCGAGCTCGGTGCTAAAATCCGTCTGAGCGCTCTTGATCTCGAACTTCGCGCCCTTGGCGCGCACCTCGAGCGAACCGTCGGCGAGAACCTTAGAGAGCTGGAGAACGGTACCGACCTCGAGCGTGAGATCCTGGACCTTCTTGCCATCGGCGAAGACGGCAGCCGTGGTCGCAGTCGTCACCGCCACCGAATTGGGCCAAAGGATGAGGTGCTCGGAGATGGATTTGAAATCGAGCGTGGGCTCGGTGGAAGCAGCAACGGGCACAGGCTTAGCCACTTCGCTGACCGCCACCTTGATAGGCGCGACAGCTGGAATCGGAACGGGGGCCTGAGTCACCGCCGTCACCGGAGCGGCGACAGGGGTGAACTCGACAGGCTTCAAGGCCCCGGGATTCCGACTGACGACGACATTGAAAGTCGGGGTAAAGAAGAGAATCCCGCCGGCGCCGACCAGCGCGCCGAAAAGGAAAAGGAGCAGTCCTCGAAAGAAAGCGGCCATGGGTCTGATCAGGAGCCGGCTTTGATTTCGATCACGTCGTGTGGAGCGGCTTCACGCTGACCGGCCGGAGTCACGCGAATGTAGCGGGCGCGCTTACGGTGTTCGGCGAGGTTGGCGGCGCCGAGGTAACCGAGGCCGCTCTGGACGCCGCCGGCGAGGGTGCCGAGAACCTGGTCGACCGTGCCAGAAACTTCCTTGAGGGCTTCGATGCCTTCGGCGGCGACCTTGCTGAACTTACCGCTGGCGGAATGGCCGTAACGGGCGGCCGAGCCCTTGCGCATGGCTTCGTGCGAACCCATCCCGCGGTACTCCTTATAAGTCTTACCGTTGATTTCCATCAGCTTGCCGGGAGCTTCTCGGCTGCCGGCGAGGAGACCGCCGAGGATAACCGCGTCGGCGAGCGTGAGCGCCTTGACGATGTCGCCACTCTTCGTGATGCCGCCATCGGCGAGGATGCGCACGCCCTTCTTGGCGGCGGCGCGGGAAGCGACGTAAAGTGCGGTGAGCTGCGGGATGCCGACGCCGGCCACAATGCGGGTGGTGCAAATCGAACCAGGTCCTTGGCCGATCTTGACGGTATCCGCACCGGCCGCGGCGAGGAACTCGACGCCTTCGCCGCTGGTAACGTTGCCGGCGATGAGCGTGATATTCTTGTGGGCCTTGCGCAACAGGCGCAGCGCGTCGCCGACGCCCTTAGTATGTCCGTGGGCGGTGGAAATTGCCAGCGCGTCCGCTCCTTCATCGATAAGTGCGGCGACGTGGGCGAGCAGGCGGGTGCGGTCAATCTCGCCGTCGGCGTTACGGGGCACCGAAATGGCGACACCGACGCGAAGGCGGAAATCAATGTCGCGGGTTGGGCGGACGTGGGCGCGGGATTCTTCGGAGATGCGCTCGATGTCGCTCAGGGTGAAGAGGCCGCGTAGCTTGTTCTTCGCGTCGACGACGAGGAGCTTGTTCTGGCCGACATGTTCGGAGAACTTGCGGTCGGCGGTGGCGATCGGGTCCTTGCCGAGATCCTTCTCGGCGACGGTGAAGACCTTGTCTCGCGGGATCATCACGGCGACGACCTTACGCTGGCCGTGGCGTTCCTTGACGGTGCTGCCCGGCAGGAGGCCGAGGAGCGTGCCGTCGGTGGCCGTGACAGGGAAGGTGCTGAAGGCCAGGCCGTCACGCTCGATGCGTGCGAGAACCTGGGCGATGGTGTCGTCGGCCGAGACGACGGCTGGGTCGCCAATCATGCCATGGATGTGGTTCTTCACGCGACGGACTTCGGCCACCTGTTCCGCTTCCGACATATTATAGTGAAGGAGGCCCAAGCCGCCGTTGAGGGCCATCGCGATGGCCATGCGGTGTTCAGTGACCGTATCCATGTCCGAAGAGACAATCGGGAGGGATAGGGCCAGGGAGTCGGAGAGGGCCGAATCGAGGCGGGTCATCCGGGGGAGGACCTCGGAGTAGCGGGTCGCTAGGGAGACGTCGTCATACGTCAGGCCGAGGCCGGCGTTGGCGGGGAAGAAGTCGTCTGCGGACAGGTAAAAGCGTTCGTCTAGGGAAACGCGGCCCTTGGATTTCGAGGAGGCCATGAGTGGTCGGTTTCCCCAAAGGGTGTTAGGCACCCCCCTAAGGGGTGGCAAATTGATTTTGCGAGTTTGTCCGGATTGCCGTCTATTCGGGCCATGACCGGTGGTTATTTCGACTTCAAACGTGTCCGCCGCCGACTGCGCTCGCCGGTGACGACGGGTGCTGGCGCCGTGGATAGCGTGGATCGCATTATCCTGCGGACCCAGTCGGACCAAGGCACTGGTTATGGTGAAATCGCCCCGTGGCCCGGCTTCCCGACCGAGTCCGTCGAACAAGCGCTCGAGTTTCTCCGCTCGGCCCAAGGAAACCTGCCTCACTTGATCGCAGCCGTCGACGCCTCTCCGGCGCCATTGCCTTGCCTTTCAGCGGCGCTCTCCAGCTGCCGACTTTGGGATCAGATCGCCGGATTCGACGGCAGCCTACCCTGCGCCGGACTCATGACGCTTTCTGTCATGGAGACCGACGCGAAAGTCGCCGCAGGTTTCAAGACCTTGAAAGTCAAAATCTCGCCGGAGACGTCGGAAGCATCCATCCACGGTGTCATGAGCCGCTTTCAAGGCCGCCTCCGCCTAGATGCCAACGGCTCGCTGGACCTGCAAGCGGCGCGGCGCTGGACTGAGTTTGCCCGTGCGCAGGCGCAGGTCGAATTCCTCGAACAGCCGTTGCCGGTCGGACATCCGGGCTATGCGTCGCTCGGCCCCGATAAAATCGCGCTCGATGAATCCTTCCTCACTCCGGGCGGAGTGGACTGGAGCGGCACGATCGTCGTGAAGCCTTTGCTCGCGGGCGATTGGGACGAACTCCTGGCTTGGCGCGCCACGCATGCGGGCGCCGTCGTCTACTCCTCTTGCTTCGAGACCGCCATCGGTCGCCAAGGCGCGCTCTGGCTTGCAGCGCAAGACCTGGCCGCCGGCACCGTCGGCTTCGACACCCTCGGTCGTTTCGAAAGCGACGGTCGCGACCGACATGCGCATGGAGCGTCTGCGAGCGGGCTGGCGGGCTACGATTGGGCGACCTTCTGGCACGACCTGACATGAGCGCCATCGCGGTCTTCCACGCGGAGTACGCCGCGCACCTGCAGGAAGTGCTGCAAGCGCATGACGCCGGCTTACCGGTGTTCCTGGGTAACCCTCGCTGGTCCGAACATGATCTCGCCGAAGCCGCGCGCCAGATTCCGCGCGGCACGATCGTGAAAGGAGAGGCACCGGAGCCACGTGGCCTCGGCACCTGCGACTGGCCGAAGAACTGGCGCGGCCGCGTGATGATTCCCACTGGGGGCACGGGCGGTAAAGTGAAGTTCGTCATCCATTCTTCAGACACCCTCCGCGCTGGAGCGCTCGGCCTGCGTGATACGCTCGTCGCCCGCGGCCTCTCGCCGATCCTGCACGGCGTGACTTGCACCCCGCCCTGGCACGTGAGCGGCTTCATGCCCGCGATCCGCGCCCGTATAACCGGCGGCAGCCATCACGTGATCGACGGCCGCTTCAATGAAAACGCTGCCCTGCCCTCCGTCGCATTCTCGGCCATAGGCACGAAAATCATCTCCTTAGTCCCGGCGCAGTTGTCGCGGCTCCTGGCGAGAGCCGAGGGTGAAGTATGGCTGCGCGCGTTTGATGTCATCTTGCTTGGCGGCTCGATGGTGCCGGCACCGTTACTCGCCGAGATCCGGATGCGCCGCCTGCCCGTCTTCCTTACCTATGGCTCGACGGAGACCGCCGCGGCCTGCGCGCTCTGTCCGCCGGAGAAAATCTGGTCCGGAGAATCCGTGCGCGGCACTCCCCTGCCTGGTGTGACCTTCGCAACGAACGTCGACGGCGTCATCACCATCGCCACTGCGGCGCTCGGCATCGGGCTATGGCCGGACGGCCCACTCGAAAACCCCTGGGTGAGCGGCGACCGGGGCGACGTCGCCGCGGACGGCAGCATCAAAATTTCTGGCCGGGCCGATCGCGTAATCATCACCGGCGGCGAGAAAGTCGACCCCGCGCGCGTGGAGGAGGTCCTGCTCGCGACCGGGCTCGTGAAGGAAGCGCTCGTGCTCGGGATGGTTGACGCGCGCTGGGGGGAAGTCGTGACGGCCTGCGTGATCGGCCCCGCTTCTGCTGAAAGCACACTCCGTCAGGCCTGCGAAGCGCTCGAGTCGGCGGCGCGTCCGCGACGCTATGTATTCGTCCCGAGCATGCCGACAAACGCCAGCGGCAAGCCAGACCGGGAAGCGATTGCGAAGCTAACCGCTTAGGCGCGGACGGCTTTCCAGACGCGCAGGCAGGATTCGACGAGGGCCGGGAATTCCGAGAGAGGCACCTGGGACGGTCCGTCGGAGATCGCCTTCTTTGGGTCCGGATGTGTCTCCATGAAGAGACCATCGGCACCTGCGGCGAGGGCCGCCTTGGCGAGGACCGGGACGAATTCACGCTGGCCGCCGGAGGATCCGCCGGCCGCGCCGGGGAGTTGCACCGCGTGCGTGGCGTCCATGATCGTCGGATGGCCGAAGCCAGCCATGATCGGGAAGGAGCGCATGTCGACGACGAGGTTCTGGTAGCCGAAGGTCGTACCGCGATCCGTCTGCCAGATCTCGGCAGCCTTGGCGCCTTCGAGCTTATCGACCACGAAACGCATCTCGAAGGGGGAGAGGAACTGGCCTTTCTTCACGTTGACGACCTTGCCGGTCTTGGCGGCCGCGACGAGGAGATCGGTCTGACGGCACATAAACGCGGGAATCTGCAGCACGTCGACGACCTTGCCGACGGCTTCGCACTGCTCGGGGCCATGGATGTCGGTGAGAACGTTGAATCCGAAGTCCTTCTTCACCATAGCGAGGAGATCAAGGCCGGCCTGCATGCCGGGTCCGCGATCGCCGCCGAGCGAGGTGCGGTTGGCCTTATCATACGAACCCTTGAAGATGATGTTCAGCTCCGGATGGCGGGCGGCCAGGGCCTTGAGCTCCGTGGCGACGGTCCGGCAATTGGACTCCGATTCGAGGGAGCAAGGTCCGGCGATGAGGAGCAGACGGCGCTTATCGTGCAGCATGCGGCAGGATAGGACGGGCCGCGCCCTCAGGGCGAGCCGTAAGGAGCGCTCAGCGACCCAGCCAGGACAGCACTTCCGGCAGCGAACGCGTGTTGAGCACCTGCTCCGGCGTCAGCCAGCCCTTGCGAGCGATGCGAACGCCGTGGGCGGCGAAGGCTAGTTGGTCGATGTCATGCGCATCCGGATTGATCGAGCACAGCACGCCCTTCTCAGCCGCGCGGCGCCACCAGCGCCAGTCAAGGTCGAGGCGCCACGGGTTCGCGTTGAGCTCAATGATCGTGTCGTTGGCTGCGGCGGCATCGATGACCTTGGCGATATCGACGTCGTAAGGCTCACGCTTGTTAAGGAGGCGTCCAGTGAGATGGCCGACCATGTCGACGTGCTCATTCTCAATGGCCTTGATGATGCGAGCCGTCTGCGCCTCGCGGTCCAAGGTGAAAAGGTTGTGCACCGAAGCCACGACGAAGTCTAGGCGGGCGAGTACGTCGTCCGTGAAGTCGAGCGTGCCGTCCTTGAGGATGTCGACCTCGCTGCCGGAGAGCACGCGCACGCGGTACTTCTTCGAAGCGTTGAGTTTAGCGATGTCCTCGAGCTGCTTGGCGAGGCGGGCCTCATCGAGGCCGCCTGCCTGGAAGCTGGATTTCGAGTGATCCGAGATGCCGAGGTATTCCCATCCGTGGGCTTCCGCCGCGGCCGCCATCTGGTCGAGAGTATGATCACCATCGGATTCCGTGGTGTGATTATGAAAGACCCCGCGTAGGTCGGAGAACTCCACGAGCTTTGGCAGCTTGCCAGCTTCAGCGGCATCGATCTCCCCGTTGCCTTCGCGGAGTTCGGGTGGAATCCACGGCAGGCCGAGTGCGCGGAAGACCTCTTCCTCGCTCGTGGCGCCAGGAGCGACGGTCTTGTCGTCGACTGACTTAAAGCCCCACTCGCTCATGCTGAGCCCGCGACCGAGCGCGCGATGGCGCATGGCAACGTTATGCTCCTTGGATCCCGTGAAGTGATGGAGCGCGAAATAGAATTGCTCGGCAGGCACAACGCGGAGGTCGGCTTGCAGGCCGTTCTCGAAGCGCACGCTGGACTTCGTCTCACCGTGGGCGGTGACCTCCTTGACGCCCGGATAGGCGACGAACCAATCCATGATCGGCTTCGGTTCTGACGAGGCCACGAGGAAGTCGAGGTCGCCAACCGTCTCACGGGAGCGGCGCAGCGAGCCGGCGGATTCGGCGAGTGAGACTTGGGGTAGCGCGCGGAGTCCCGCGAGAATCGGCTCGGCGATAGCGGCGGCTTCGTACCAGCGGTGGCGCTTGCCGTAGGCGATGCGGTTCTTGATCCCTTCGAGAATTTTTTCCTGGGTCTTCTCGCCGAAGCCCTTGAGCTCGGCGACGGCACCGGACTCGCAGACCTCCTTCAGCTTTGCGAGGTCTTCGACGGCGAGCTGTGTCCAGAGGGCGCGGACCTTCTTCGGTCCGAGTCCGGGAATCTGCATGACCTCGAGGAGGCCCGCGGGGATGGATGCCTTGAGCTTCTGGTGGAAAGGCAGGACGCCGTCGCGACGGAGCGTCGAGATTTTGTCGACCAACGCCTCACCGAGGCCGGGGATATCGGCGAGCTTGCCGCTGTCGATGAGCTCACCAAGGTCCTCGGTCATGTTCTCAAGGATGCGGGCGCCTGCGGAATAGGCGCGGATCTTGAACGGGTTCTCCCCGGTCAGTTCCATGAACGTGGCAATCTCGTCGAGGACGCCCGCGATATCGTTTTTTTCCATCATGGGCGGCGAGCCTTCTCGGCGAGGTAGATAGCCTGCAAGGCAGTGAAGTCGGCTTCGCGGCTACCGCTCTCGATCACATACTGATAGGAGCCCGCATGGCGGATCTCTTCTTCGGCCGCGGCGACGCGACGGGCAATCTCGTCGGTCGGATCGGTGCCGCGGCCGGTGAGACGACGAAGCAGTTCGGCGTGGTCGCTCACGCGGATGAAGACCGTGACGAGCGCGGCGGCGAGGCGCGGGTCAGCGGCACCCTTGGCGCGAATCGTGGCGGCACCTTGGACGTCGACATTCAACAGCGCGTCGAAACCGGCACCCAGGTGCGTGGCCACATCGGCCGCGCGGGGGCCGTAGAAGTTACCGTGCACGGTGGCGTGCTCGAGGAAGACGCCGGAGGCGACCTGTTCCTCGAAGTTGCTGCGCGTCAGGAAGTGATAATCGACGCCGTCGGTCTCGCCGGCGCGCGGGGCGCGGGTCGTACACGTAATCACGCGGCGAATCGCCTGCGGGTAGGCCTCAGTCAGCCGAGAGCAAAGCGTGGTCTTGCCGCTACCGGCGGGACCTGAAACGACGATGAGCAAAGCGCGGCTCACGCGAGGCGGAAGGACTGGGCGAGGCACGCGGCCGCCAACAAGAAACTCAGCCCGCCGAAGAACTTACGGCGTCCATCCGTGGCGAGGACCCAGTCGCACTGGCGGCAGAAGACCGGCGGCGAACACGCCCACCAGAACCCGAAGAGAATCAACACACCGTAGCTGACCGAGGCGTCGAGGAGACTGTAGGGAAGCTGACGGTAGCCCGCGTCGAGCGCGTGACGCGCGAGGAAGAGCATGCAGACGCCCAGCGCGCGAACGGACAAGAAGTCGGGCATATATACGAACGTCAGTAAGCTGGCGCCGATAAAGCCGATTACCACGTACATCCTGCTGAGGCCGGCGAGGTCGGCTTCGGGGATATTCACCAGCCACCAGCCGAACCAGGCGATGGCGACGAGGCCGAGGACATACGTGGCACCCTTCGAACGACGGAAAGATCGCAGGACCGGCGAGTCGGTGACGATGAGCCAGCCGGCCAGGAGTAGGAAGGCGGCGAGCGCGTAGTAAGCTTGGGCGAGGGTCACGGGCTCCATTAGGACGAGCCCATCGCCCGAGGCAACCCGTAGGTTCAGCGGCTGCGCATCCGCCCGACGGACCATGCGGCGTGTTCGGCCACCATCGGATCGATATCGGCGAGGAGCGCCTCGGCGGATGGCAGGTCGGCCGACGTGCCGACGTTACCCAGCACCGTGAGCGCGTTCCGGCGCCAGCGGGCCAGCCCGAGTCGTTCGACCGGCGTACCCTTGAAGTGCGCGAGGAACTGCTCGTCCGTCCAGGCCAACGTCTCGCGGAGCGGCGGGTGAGGACGCGGGGCGAAATGGGCTTCGCGGGTGGCGACGGCCCACTTGTTCCAGGGACAGACGTCGAGGCAGTCGTCGCAGCCGAAGACACGGTCGCCGAGGGCTTCGCGATATTCCACAGGGATAGCGCCCTTGTGCTCAATGGTCAGGTAAGCCAGACACTTGCGCGCATCTAACTTGTAGGGAGCGATGATCGCCGCCGTCGGACAGGCGTCGATACAACGTGTACATGAGCCGCAACGGTCCGGCTCCTTGGTCGTCGCGGCTTCGATTTCAAGGGTCGTCAGAATGACGCCAAGGAACAGCCAAGTCCCCGCTCCACGGTGGATGAGGATTGTGCTCTTACCCTGCCAGCCGAGGCCGGCGGCGGCGGCCACGGGCTTTTCGAGCACTGGGCCGGTGTCGACATACGGCTTCTGTTCGCCGCCGAGATCGTGCATCACCTCGCAGAGCTGTTGCAGGCGAGCGAGAAGCACGTCGTGATAGTCGGCGCCAAGGGCGTATTTCGCGATGCGGTAGCCGGCGGGTGGGTGCGGCTGGTAATAGTTGAGGCCAACCACCACGAGGCTACGGGCCTCCGGCATGACCTTGCGGGCATCGGTGCGGCGATTGGGATTACGAGCTAGCCAAGCCATGTCGCCGTGCATGCCGTCGGCGATCCACTTTTTGAAATAGTCGGCGCGGACGTCGACCTCGACCGGCGCAACGCCGAAGGCGTCGAAGCCCAGCGCCTTCGCCGAAGCCTCGAGTCGCTGGCGGAGGGCGCGGGGGTCCATCGGGCTTAGCCCAGGATCGAAAGCACGCGGCTGACGATTTCGTCAACCGGCGCGAGCTTACCGACACCTTCGTAACCGCAGGCCAGCATCCCTTCGGCCGGCTCGACGATCGCGTGACCGCGAGCGCGTAGGGTCTTCAGGTTGGATTGGGTAGCGGCGTGCTCGTACATCTTACCGTTCATCGCGGGGCAAAGGAGGACAGGACCACGGGTAGCGAGGTAGACGCTGGTCAGGAGATCAGGGGCGAGGCCGTGAGCGAACTCAGCCATCACATGAGCCGTCAAAGGGGCGACCAGCAGGAGGTCGGACGAATCAGCGATTTCGATGTGGCCCGGAATGGAATTCGCGCCTTCGGCCCAGAGGTCGAACGCTACCGGTCGGCGAGAGAGCACCTGGAGCGTCATCGGGGAGATGAACTGGGTCGCGCCCTTGGTCATGACCACCTGGACCTCGGCGCCGTATTTGACCAGCTGGGAGGTCAGATCCGCGGCCTTATAGGCAGCGATGGAGCCGGTGATACCGAGGGTGATACGTTTGCCGACGAGCTGGGACATGACAACGATGAGCAAAAGCGGTGCGGCTGGTCTGGCGAGGGCAAAGCCCGACGGGCGCCCTTACTTTCCGGACGGCGACACCGGGGGCAAGGTCGCCAAGCGCGTAATGGCCCGAATATCGGTGCGGATCCGCTCTTTGCCATCCTTACCATATAGCACGCAATGGGTCGGCACCGTAGCCCCATCGAAGACCTTTGGTTCAGAAAAGAGGAACTGCTGACCCTTCCAGTCTATGCGCACGAGACCGAAGGTCTCGGCGTCAAAATAAGCGACGATGGAAGGCTCAATCGTCCCGCTGACCTTGAGGGCATGGGCGTTGCGGCCGGCGACCACGGCATCCGGGGCGGCGGCGAGCTTCGTCTGCGGATCGGCCAACGGTCCGAGTGTCCACATCCAGACATCCTGGCAGACGGAGCCCTTGCCTGATTCGGAGACCCGTTCGGTCTGGCCAAGATACCAGAGGTGCGGCGGCTGCAGCTTCGAGACCCGGTCGCTATTTTTCTTCCCACCATTCGTGCTGTAAGTCTCCGCCATGCTGAACGTCTTGAGCAGGCGGTCAGCGCCACCATGCCGCTTGACGATTTCCGCGGCAAATTTGGCGGGGTCATCGGCTGGACCTGAGGCGAACACAGGCGCAGTCATGAAGAGCAGAAGGGTAAGGCGGAGGGGCATGCGACGGGGTGTTTCGTAAGCTAAAGTAGTCGATACCTTGCAGAAAACACGGCTTTTCTTGTTTGCCATGCCCGCCCCCCGGGGTTCGCATTGGCTCCTCTTATGCAATCCGACATTGGTCTCATCGGTCTGGCCGTCATGGGTCAGAACCTCGCCCTCAACATCGCCGACCACGGCTTCGCGATCTCGGTGTACAACCGTACGACCGCCAAGACCGACGAGTTCGTGAAGGAAAACCCGAAGACCCCGGGCAAGCTCACCGGCTGCCCCACCATGAAGGACTTCGCCGCTTCCCTCAAGAAGCCCCGCAAGGCGGTCATTCTCGTCAAAGCTGGCGGCCCTACCGACGCCGTGATCAACGAGCTCGCCGCGGTCTTCGAGCCGGGCGACATCATCATCGACGGCGGCAACGCCCTCTGGACGGACACCATCCGTCGCGAACGCGAACTGAAGGCCAAGGGCCTCCGCTTCATCGGCTCCGGCGTCTCCGGCGGCGAAGAAGGCGCCCGTTTCGGCCCGTCCCTCATGCCGGGTGGCGATGCCGCCGCCTGGGCTGAACTCAAGCCCATCTGGGAAGCCGTCGCCTCCAAGGTCGATGCCGTCACCGGCGTGGAACTGACCGGCGCGACCCCAGGCAAGCCCATCAAGGGCGGCGTGCCCTGCGTGGCCCATATCGGCCCCGATGGCGCCGGCCACTACGTCAAGATGGTCCACAACGGCATCGAATACGGCGACATGCAGATGATCTGCGAGGCCTACGACCTCATGCGCGGCCTCCTGGGCATGACCCCTGATGAGATCGGCACCACCTTCGAAGAATGGAACAAGGGCGACCTGAACTCCTTCCTGATCGAGATCACCGCCAAGGTGCTCAAGCAGAAGGACCCTGAGACCGGCGTCCCCCTCGTCGACGTCATCCTCGACACCGCCGGCCAGAAGGGCACGGGCAAGTGGACGAGCGCCAACGCCCTCGACATGGGTGTCGCCGCCCCGACCATCGCCGAAGCCGTCTTCGCCCGCTGCCTCTCCGCCGTGAAGGACGAGCGCGTCAAAGCCGCCAAGGTCCTCCGTGGACCGAAGCGCGCGATGACCAATCCGGACCGCGCCAAGATCATCGAGCAAATCCGCGACGCCCTCTATTGCTCCAAGATCTGCTCCTACGCCCAGGGCTTCCAGCTCATGCGCGAGGCCCAGAACGAGTACAAGTGGAAGCTCAACTTCGGCGAAATCGCCCAGATCTGGCGTGGCGGTTGCATCATCCGAGCCAGCTTCCTCCAGAAGATCACCGAAGCCTTCGCCAAGAAGCGCTCGCTGGATAACCTCCTCCTCGACCCGTACTTCAAGAAGACCGTCAAGAAGGCGCAAAAGAACTGGCGTAAGGTCATCGCCCTCGCGGTGAAGCACGGCATCCCTGTGCCGACCCTCGGTTCGGCGCTCTCCTACTTCGACTCGTACCGCACCGAAAACCTCCCGCAGAACCTGCTCCAGGGTCAGCGCGACTACTTCGGCGCCCACACCTACGAGCGTAAGGACAAGCCCCGCGGCGAGTTCTTCCACATCGACTGGCCGGATCCCAAGCGCCCGCAGATCAAGGCCTAAGCGCCTTGATGGAAACAGCAAGGGCGTCCACATGGACGCCCTTCTTCTTTGGCGAGATCACTTCGCGGACCAACCGCCGCCGGTCGCCGCAGCGAGTCGCACCGCGACCTGGCGGCGTTCCCAGACGACCATCGAGAGCGTGCGCGCGGCCATGGCTTCATCGCGTCGGGCGACCGTGATGTCGTTCTCATTCGCAATACCAGCCTTGCGGCGAGCGTCGGCGTTGGCGAGGCGGACCCGCACGGCTTGGAGCACGCGGCCCGTCAGTTCTTCTTGCAAGGCGAGCTCACGGAGATCGGCGAGCGAGTCTTCCACTTCGCGAAAGGCGCCGAGCACGGCCTTAGTCCATTCGGCGCCAGACCCATCGATGCGCGCGCGGGCGACCTCGAGATTGGCCTTCCTCAACCCAGCATCAAAGACCGGAAGGTCAATCGAGGGCGTAAGCGCCCAGAAGGTCGATGTCCCGCGCCCGATACGCGAAGCGGGGTCAGCCTGCCAGCCAGCCTGACCATTGAGTGTCACCGAAGGATAGAAGTCGGCGATGGCCGCGCCTTCGCGCGAGAACGCCGCATCCAGACGCGCAGCGGCGGCGGCGAGATCGGGACGACGAAGAAGTAGCTCTGAAGGAACGCCGGCGCCGAAGGCCGGCATCGCGGCGGTGCCTTTGGCTTCGGGGAGCTTGTCGCCGGGAGCGGAACCAATCAGCGCACGCAAGGCGTTCTCGGCGGCGGCGAGACGGCGGCGGCCGAGGCCTTCGTCGACCTTGGCCTGCGCGGCAGCGAGACGGGCGGAAGAGAGCGGGTCCGAATCAAGGAGTCCGGCGCCAGCCGTCTTTTCCACGATCTCCATCTCCCGGTAGCGCGCAGCGAATTCGGTCTCGAGGAAAGCGAGCTGCTCGCGGGCACCGCGGACAGCGAACCAGAGGCGGGCAACTTCGGCCGTGAGGGCGAGGTCCGCCTGCTCGGCGGTGAACTTGGCCGCACGCGAATCGGCGTCGGCGGCCTTGGTCTTGGCGGCTTCACGCCCCCAGACATCGAGTTCCCAAGAGGCCTTCACGCCCAGGGCCCCGACATCGGTACGACGCGGGATACCCGCGTTGAGCGGAATGCGACCGGTCTCGAGCGAAATACGGGAGGATTCCAGTCCGGCACCGACGGAGACCGCGGGCTGATCGCCGGCATTGGCGGCGATGAGCAACGCGACTGCTTCGCGTTGACGCGCGCGAGCGATGACCAAGTCCGGGCTGTTCTTGCGTGCCTGCGCGATGAGCTCAAGCAGGGCGGAGTCTCCGAAGGCCTCGGCCCACTTCGCATCAGCGACGGCGCCGCCCTGGGAAAAGGCGGCAGGCGTGGCGGGACCATTCGGCTTCGCCATCGGATCGTGCGCACAGCCCGCGAGGACCAGCGCCGCGAGGAGGAAGGTCTTATTTACCGGGAGCATTTTGGGAGGCGTCGATATAGACGTCCATCTGCTGACCGACGAAGAGCGCGCGGCCCGCCGGACGGTCGAACGAGTAGATCACCTGCAACACGCGGGTATCGACGCGCTCGACGCTGGCGCCGGTGAGGGAGGTCTTCGGAATAACGAAGGGTTCGATGCGGACGAACTTAAGGGCGATGGAACGGTCCTTGCCGCCGGCGAGGGAGCTCTCGCCTTTCAGGTAGCCCTTGGCGGGCAGGCCGTCGCGCATGCGCGTGGCCAGCTGCTCGTCGATGTCGCAACGAATCTGCAAGGTAGAGATATCGCCGAGCACGACCGGGGCCTTGGCGCCGGCGGCCACGAATTCTCCGACGCGGACTCCCACCTGGAGTACGGTGGCAGTGATCGGTGAACGCAGGATGAGGCGATCGAGAAGGACAGCGGTCTGATCGAGCTGAGCCTGGGCGAGGGTAAGCTTCGCCTTCGCCTCCTTAGCCGCCATCTGGTAAGAAAGGAGTTCGGCGGCGGACACGGCACCGCTGTCCTTAATGCCGGTCCAGCGGCGGGCGACGTCTTCCGCGCGCTCGGCGGTAGCCTCGGCGGCGGACACCGCGGCCTTCTGCACCGCGTGCTGAGCACGAAGGTCGCGATCATCAAGCGTCAGGATGGGATCACCCGCCTTTACCTTGTCCCAGACCTTCACGTGCACTTTAGCGACCGTGCCGGAAGTGGGCGAACCGAGGAGCGTATTCTCGGCAGCGGCTTCGATCAGGCCGGCGGCAGCGATGAGGCCGTCCTTGTCGCGGATGGCGGGCTCATAGGGCGGGGGCTTGATTGGCGTCTCATTGGCCGTACCGCGGGTGAGCTGCCAAGCAGCGACGGCGCCGGCGAAGGCCAGGGCGAAGAGCAGGATGCGTTTCTTGAACATAAAGGAAGTTAGAGGTGGGTGGTATCCAGAAGCTTCGGGTCGTCGACCACGCGGCTGATGCGGCCGTCTTCCATCTCGGCGATGCGGTCGGCGAAACGGAAGATACGGTGGTCATGCGTCACGACGACCACGCAGCGTTCGGGGGAGCGGGAAAGGTCGCGGACCAGCTGCATGATGTGGGAGCCAGTATCCTTATCGAGGGCCGAGGTCGGCTCATCGCAAATCAGGAGCGGCGGCTCGTGCACTAGCGCGCGGGCGATGGCGACGCGCTGCTGCTGACCGCCAGAGAGCGCGTTGGGCCGTCCTTCTTCGCGACCCTTGAGTCCAACCTTCTCGATGATTGCGAGCGCACGCGCGTGGGCTTCGTCATAAGGACGACCCTGGATCAGCAGAGGGACCATCACATTCTCGGCTACGGAAAGCGTGGGGATGAGGTTAAAGGACTGGAAAACGAAGCCGAGGTTCTTGCGGCGGAACGACGTGAGCTCCTCCTGGCCGAGGCCATCGAGGCGCTGGCCGAAGACTTCGACCGTACCGGCCTGTGGCGTGAGTGTACCGGCGATGACCGACAGGAGGGTTGTCTTCCCGCAACCGGACGGACCGACGAGCATGATGAGTTCGCCACGGCGGGCTTCGAAGTCGGCTTGCTTAAGGGCGACGACCTGGTTCTCGGGCGTGCCGAAGAACATGTCGACGCCGGAGGCGCGGACGGCGACGATGTGGGCTTGGTGGCTCATCCTCGGAAGACGGAAGCGGCGTCGACGCGCGACACCTTGATGATACCGATGATGGCGGAGACGAAGCTGATACCCAGCACGAGGGCGAACGTCGCCCAGAGAATCTGCGGGTACATCACGAAGGGCGGCATACCCTTCTCAATCATCGCGCGCCCGATGCCCTGCGCCATACCAGCCCCGAGTCCGAAGCCGATAAGCCCAGCGGTGAAGGCCTGCACGAAGAGCATGCGAGCGATAACGCCCATGCCCGCGCCCATGGCCTTGATCGCCGCAAAATATTTCAAATTCTCGAGTACGAAGGAGTAGAAAGTCTGGCCCGAAATCGCGATGCCGACGAAGAGGCCGAGTAGGACCGCGGTGCCGAAGGAGAAGGGGATGCCGGTGTTGGTCCAGAACCACCAGAACGTGTTACGCGCGAGGCTGCGTTCGCCCCAGCTCCAGATTACCGTATCGGACGTCCACGCCTTGAGGCCGGTGTCCCGTTCAATGCGGTCGCAAAGTTCGGCGGGCGTCACACCCTTCTGCGGCTCGACGAGCATGAAGCTGAGCGTGCGGCGGGCGCCAAGCGTGTAGCCCTTGGCACGGTCGTAGGTGGTGTAGACGAATGGTCCGCCGGTGAAGGCGCGCTTCACCTTACAGATGCCGACGATGCGGGCCTGGATGTCGTTAATCTCAAAGGTGTCGCCGACCTTAAGCGGCGTGGAACGCGGCTTGCCGTCAGGGCCAATGCCCATGCGACCCATGAGTGCGGCGCCCCATTCGTCGACGATGACCGTATCGGGCAGGCGGAGATCTTCGATGCGGCCTTGGGTGAGGACCGCTGGAGCACCGGCGAAAGTATCGGCGTCGATCCCGACGAGTGTGATTAGCTTGAAGTTGCCGTCCTGCATGCGGGCCTGAACGAAGGACGTGTGGAGCGGGGCGGCCCAGGCGACACCGTCTACGGAGCGCACGCGCCCAAGGTCGGTATCGCGGAGCGGCTTGGCGTCGTTGACCTGCTCAACCATTGGGTCGCTGACCCAGACCTGGGCGCGGATGTTGACCATCGGCGTGTAGGTCCAGCTCATGATTCCGAAGAAGACCGAACTCTGTTGGGCCATGAGCAACGCTGAGAACGCTAGGCCGCACAGGAGCATCGCGAGTTTGGCGCGATCTCCAAAGAGCATGTTAAGGGCGAGACGATACATCAGACGTGTTCCGTGAGTGTCTCCCCAACAAGGTCGAGGGTCAATGGGAAGTCAAACGGCCCGGACAATGTCCGGGCCGTCGTAACCTAATCGTATCGTGAATACTTACTTGGCGAGAACCGCGGTCGCCGGAAGCTTGACGAAGTTCAGCTTGAACCATTCCGGGCCCCAGGAGGCATTGACGGCCCAGGCGGCGATCAGGAGGAGAAGCGCGATGGAGAAGCAGCGGACGACCTTCATCTTATCTTCGCTCTTGGCGCCGATGTGCAGGAGGGCGACGGCACCGAGGGCGAGAATCGGGTGGAACCAAGAGATGGGACGGGCCGTCTGGAAGAAGGCGACGAGGCCGACGACGAGGTTGATGTCGACGAGAACGGCGACGATGCGCTGGAAGACGGGCTTCGGTCCCTTGACGAGGGCGACGATGATGACGGCGAGAACGAGGACGAGGAGCAGTGACCCATAATGCTTATGGGCAGTGAAGAGAGGATTCATGGGCTCACCTTGGTCGGTAGCCTGACCCGATTCAAGCCATCCCGTCGGATTTTACCGGTCTTCCGGGAACAGCTGACGGAAGAGCACGGCGGCCAGAGCCGCGCCGACGAACTGGACCGCGACCTCCGCCAGCACGCGCGGCGCAATCTTAGCCAGGAAAAGGGCCTCCGTAACAAAAGTCTTGGTGCCGATGAGGCCGTCGAAGATGGCGGAGAAGATGCCGAGGAGCGAAGAAGCCAGCGAGACCGCCGGGTTCATGGTCGGATTGAATTCTCCAAAGGTCGCCGAAAGCCCGAGCACAGCCGCCGCGATGGCCAGGCCGAAGTAGCTGTTGCCCGCGGTGAGGCGCGAAGTGCCTACCATCAAGATCACAAAGGCCAGCACGAAGGTGCCGAGCAGTTCGACGAGGGCGGTGACCCCGAAGCCCTCGAAGGGGGAATCCGCGAGGGCGTCGACCGCACCCTTGGCGTGATCGGAATCGTGACCGAGAAGGAACCCAGCGACCGCGGCAGCGAGGATGGCCGCCGTCAGCTGGACGGCGACATAGGACCAAAGGGCCCGCGTGCCCGCCCGCCCGCGCAGCCAGAACGAAAGCGAGACTGCAGGATTATAATGCGCGAGCGAAACCGGTGCGCCCATGTAGATCAAGGCACAGAGGAGGGCGGCGACGGACAGCGGATTGGTCGCAACCATCGCGGCGAGACAAAGGAAAAAAGTGCCGACGGCCTCGATGAGCAGTTTATTGCGCATAAGAGTAATGTCGTCAGGTGGCGGTCGGGCTCAAGTGCGGACTCGCTCAGCGGGCCGGACGGACGCGCAGCCAATTCTCGCTGAACACGGCCATCTCTTCGTAGTTGGGCAGACGGCGCATGCGGCCGCGCATCTCCTTGGCGGCCTCTTCCTGCGCGGCGAAAAGCTCTGTGAACGTCGCGTGCAGAGGCGTCTTCTTGTTCTTGTCGTCGACGAGCCAGAAGCCGGCCTGTTGACCGTCGACGACCTCGTTGTTGTAATACTGCCAGAACAGGATCATCGCCGGCTTCCAGGTCAGGAATTTGGTGAGGATCTCCCGGTTGCGCTGCTCGTGCTTCGTGCCGTCGGCGTCGCAGCTCTTCCAGGAAAGTCCGCACTCCCCGATGAAGACCCGCTTCACCGGCAACCCGGGCTTAGCCGGGAGCTGTGCGTTGACGTAATCCAAAGTCGCCCGGATTTCTTCCACGGCCAGTAACTGGCAGTCGTAAGCGGAGTAGGAGACGAAATCGACGTTCGCCTTAGGGAGCACGGCGTTCACCAGGCGCCGGCGGCCATCCTTCATCGCATCCCGGACCCGATTCACTTCGGCGTAGGTGAAGACCCGACACTTCGCGTAGGGCACTTCAGAGCGGGCGTCGTCGACGGCCTTCTGCCGGATCGTATACCACTCAATCATAGCGGCCACTAGTTCAGGCGAGGCGTCCTTCTTGACATCCTTGTCCGGGAGCAAATACCAGTCGCCCTCCCAGTGACCGATGAAGAAGGTCTTGCCGGCCCCATCTTGCCGCGTGAGCAGCTCCTTAGTGAACTGGTAGACGGCGTTGTATTCTCGGCGCTTAAGTTCAGGGGGGAAGCCCTTCGTCCACTCGTTGGATGAGCGGTACCACAGCACGTAGTGCGTGAAAGGCATCGCAATATAAGGCGAGAGCTGCTGACCAGAAACGGCATTGATCTTCAGGATGCGCGACCCCATCGCACTGATGCCCTTGGCGGCCTCGAGCACGGCTTCATCTTTGGTAAACTTATAGGCAGGAGAGAAGGCCTGGGTGCCGACCGTCTGGGGGAAAGCTTCCGGCAACAGGGCCACGACCGGCGGGGGCGTCATCTCCATCGGCGCGTTGGTGCGGTTCTTCTTACCCTGCGCCAGCAAGGCGAGCGGAGAAAGCAGAATGGCTCCCAGAAGGAGACGGAGGATTAGACTCATGGGGTGAACCTCAGAGTGAGGGACTTGAATTGTCCGGCAGCGACGAACTTCCTTCAAGCCCGTTCCCACCCAACACCATGATTACCATCAAATCCACCCTCGCCGCTGCGCTCCTCGCCGCCGGCATCCACGCTCAGCTCGCCGCCGCCCCCGCTAAGGAGGAAGGCCACGCCCCCGACCCGGAGCACGCCCGGCTCGTCGCCGCCCGCAAGGCGGCCAATGAAATACCGGAAGTCGCCTCGGCCGAACAGCAGGCCAAGGCCGACCGTGCCCTGACCGCTAAGGCCTACGCGGAATACAAGACGGCGCGCAAGCGCTCCAACGATTCCGAAGCGGCTTACCGCAAAGTGTTCGACGGCGCGCTCGCCAAGGTCGACGAAGGCGCGCCGGCCCTCCAAGAGAAGGAACGGGCAGCCTTCCGCGAGCGTATGCTCAAGGCACGCGCGTCGAAGAAAGGCGGAGTCAAGAAGTCCGTCGCGAAGACCGATGATGATGACGATGACGACGAACCCACGACCAAGTCTTCCAACTGAAGCTAACCGACCCGCCGTAAGGCGGGTCTTTTATTTTGCCAGGGCGGCTTCGAACGCGGCCCAGATTTCATCGACGGGCTCAAGCCCGACGGAGATGCGCAGGAGATCGGGGTCGAGTCCGGCGGCACGAATGTGCGCCCTGCCCTGCTCATTCGTCACCTCTTCGAAATGCGCAAGCCAGAGGAACGGTGCGGCCAAGGTGTAGCGCAAACCGAAACTCGGTCCCTTCGCAACGGCCAGCCGATCGTAGACGCGACGCATGTCGCCGAGGAGTTCCACGGTAATGAGCGCGCCGGCGCCAGCGCCGGGACGCAGCAGCCGGCGATACGTGGCGGCAGTCGGTCCCTGGTCCGCCGTACGCACGCGCGCGACAGCCGGATGCGCAGCGAGACGCCGGGCCAGCTCGGCGGCAGTGGCGGAAAGGCGATGGGTGACTTCAGCCATGCGGCCTACCTGTGCCGCGAGGACTTCAAGGTCGAGCGCGTGCAACGGCTCAAGGCGATGACGAGAAAGCACCAGCAACTCGGTCGCGTCCGCGCGGGTCGGATTAACGGCGAGAACGCCAGCCATGACGTCGCCTTCGGAGCCGGCGTATTTCGTCAAGCTGGAGACGAGGATGTCGGCGAACGGCAGGACGTCGACAGAGGCGAGGCCGACGCTACTCGGGTCGAGGAGAAGTTTCGCGCCGTGCTTATCGCAAAGCGTGCGTAAGGCAGGGATGTCCGCGGTCTCGAGCTGCGGATTGTTCGGGACCTCGGTGAAGACGCCGGCGATGGTTCCCGTCGCCAGGAGGCTTTCGACCGCGGCGAGGTCGCGGACATCAGGGATGAAATGGTGCTGCGCGCCGCGCGCCTTCTCGAAGAGGCGGGTCGAGTCGACGTATAGCCAGCCGAGCTGAATCCAGGCGGAACGACCTCGCGGACGCTGCACGCTATCAACGGCGGCGATGCCGGTATCAACAGCGTTCATGCCGGACGTGGCGACGAGGATATCATCAACAGCCACGCCGGAAAGGAGCGGCGACAACGCCGTGCGGATGGAGGCAAGCGAGGCGGCTCCCTCCGGCGGCGCCACGCCGACAAGCCAGGCTTCGGCTTGGCGCGAAGAAATGAGCGTACCCGTGTGCTGCACCATCTTGGCGAGACGCAGCGCGGCATCGCCGGCCGGCGTTGTCACCAGACACCAGTCGCCGACGTGGTCGACGGACGAGAGCGTCGCACCGGCGTGTTCGGCGAGGCGACGGGCGCACGCCTCAGAGGTCAGTGGAAAAAGTTCGCCCGTTCGGCCGAGCCGACGTGCGGCTTCCTGCGCGGCCCGGGTGACGAGCGCGTTGCACACGAAACGAGGATAGCCTGCACGCAGAAGTTTCCAGACGCGCTCTTCCTTGCGCTCGTAGCTCTCGATGTCGGCAAGGGTCGGCAAGCAGACGACGGTCGCGTGGGGCGAGTCGGGCACCGTGACGCCCAGCGCTGGGGAGAGGATTGGCACGATTAGAGACCTTCAGCTGGCTGCTCGTTCTGCAGAATCTGCTCGAGCGACTGGCGGCGGCGAATCAGCGAGAACTTACCATCGCGACGCAAGAGGACTTCCGGCGCCTCAGGGAAGGAGTTGTAATTCTTCGTGCTCATCCCGGCACAATACGCGCCGGCTCCGCCGATGACGCAGAGATCTCCGGAGGTGGCTTCGGGTAGCGTGCGGGTGGCGAGTGTCTCCGGTTCGCCGGGCGCGCAGCTGATCAGGTCGCCGGATTCGCAGCAGTGACCGACAATCACGTACGCGTGGGTGGTGCCGGTGTCCTTCGCCGGATAAAGATGCACGGGGTGCTGGGAGCCGTAGAGTGACGGACGGAGAATCTCGGTCATGCCCGAGTCGAGCTTGAGGAATTCGCGGGCGCCAGTGGAGACGATATCCTGGACGCGGGAAAGGACGGCGCCGGCGTTGGCGACGAGGAATGTTCCCGGCTCGATCTCGAGGCGCAGCTTACGACCGTCGGCCGCGGCGAACTTCTCGAAGGCGACCTTGACTGGCGCACCGACGACCTGCGGGTCGGTGCCCTTCTCCGCCGCAACGCGCGCGACCTTGTAGCCGCCGCCGAGGTTGAGGGTCTGCACGGTCGGGAAGCGGCTGACGAGCGCGAGGCTGGCCGCGGAGACTTCCTGCCAGACGACCGGGTCGCTCCCTGAGCCGATATGCGTATGAATGCGGACTACCTTCAGGCCGTACTGCTTCACGATGGCTTGGGCCTGCTCGGCCCACTCATGCCAGATGCCAAAGGAGGAGTCGGGTCCGCCGACGTTGGTCTTGCCGGTGCCGCCCGATCCTCGGCCGGGATTAAAACGTAGGCCGACCTCATGGCCGGGGAGGGCTTGGCCGATCCGTTCCAGCTGAAGGAGGGAGCAGGCGTTCACGTGAACTCCCTTATTAAGGAGGACGGGAAAATCTTCTGGAAGCTCCTGGGATGAGAGTGAGATGCGGGACGCCGGGACGCCGGCAAACATGGCACGCCGGACTTCCCAGCCCGAGCTGGCGTCGAAATGCAGACCTTTGTTGGCGAAGACCTTCAGCACGGAGGCATTCGGGCAGGCCTTCATCGCGAAACGGACCGTCAGGCCGAAGGCATTCGGGAAGGCCAACATAGCGTCGGCCTGAGCCTCGAGGGTGGCCTGATCGTATACATAGCACGGGGTGCCATGGGCCGCCGCGATCTGGCGGGCCGATTCAGGAAGAAGGAAGCGGTGATTTTCCACGGGAGTGTCTCGGGCGGACTGTGTCAGGCCCGCCCTTCCCTTCCAGCCTTTTTGCGGACGTATGACACCGCTTGCCTCCCCTCCCCTCGCCCCTTGGGATGACCTCGGCTCACGCCATCTTATGTCCTCCACCGAGACCATCGTCGCCGCCGCGACACCCGCCGGCCGTTCGGCCTTGGCGATCGTGCGCGTCGATGGACCCCTCGCCGCGGCCATCGCTCACGCCGCACTCAGCCGGAAGACCCCGCTCGTTGAGAAAACCTCCACGCTCGGCATCTGGCGCAACCAAGCCGGCGAAGCCGTCGACCAAGTCGTCGCCGTGCTGTGGCATGCCGGCCGCTCCTTCACCGGCAACGACTCGCTTGAGATCACGTGCCACGGCAACCCGCTGTTGGTGCGGCGCATCACCGAGGACTGCCTGGCGCGCGGCGGCCGTCTCGCCGAACCCGGCGAGTTCACGCGCCGCTCGTACCTCGCGGGGCGGATCGACCTCACGCAGGCCGAAGCCGTGGCCGACCTGATTCACGCCAGTTCTGAACGCGCCCTTGCGTCCGCGCGCCGCATGCTCGCCGGCGAGCTCGGCCGGCACGTCGCCCGCTGGACCGACCGTACGCTCCAGATCCTCGCGGAGCTCGAGGCGCACATCGACTTCCCCGAGGAAGACCTCCCCGCAGAGGACCCGCGTGGCCCTGCGGCCCGCTTGATTGAAATTGCGTCAGAACTTTCTGGATACGCCCGCACCGCGAAGCATGACGGAGCCCTGCGTGGCGGCCTGCGCGTCGCGGTTGTCGGCGCACCCAACGCGGGTAAATCCAGCCTACTCAACGCGCTCGCCGGCGCCGATCGCGCGATCGTCAGCCCCGAGGCGGGCACCACGCGCGACTACCTCGAAGCGCCTGTCGCTGGCCTACCGCTCGCCGTGACTGCAATCGACACCGCTGGATTACGTGATGGCGGCTCGACGCTGGAGAACCTCGGCATGGCCCGCTCACTCGAGCAGGCGCGCGGCGCGCATCTGCTACTGCTCGTCGTCGACGCTTCGGCGGAGCCCCCTACCCTGCCCGCCGATCTCGTCGCGCTGCTCGACCCCGCGCGTACACTCATCGTCGCCAACAAGTCCGACCTGCCCGCGCATCGCGCACAAAAAGATTTCCTCCCGCACATCGCGAAGCTTTCCGCCTGCCTCTTGGACGGACGCGACGCCGAAGCGCTCCGCGCCAAGCTCGGGGACTTCTTGGTAGCGAAGGAGATCGCCCCCGGAGCCGAAGACCTCGTGGTCAGCGTCCGCCATGCCGAGGCCTTGGCCCGGGCGGCGAATGCCCTTTCCGAAGCCGCCAGCCACCTCAAGGCCCCCATCCAGACCGAGCTCGCGGCCGCCCAAGGCCGGGTCGCCCTGGACGCCCTGGGGGAAATCGTCGGTCGCATCGATAATGAGCGTATGCTGGACAAGCTCTTTGCTTCCTTCTGCATAGGTAAGTGATTCCCTCCGGTGAGGGAGCGCCTATGCGACCTCACAAACAAATCCGCCTCGGGCCTGACCGCCCCTATGACGTCATCGTCTGCGGGGCCGGCCATGCCGGCGTGGAAGCGGCCCTAGCCGCCGCCCGCATGGGGGTGGATGTCCTGCTCCTGACCGGCAACGTGGACACCATCGCCCAGATGAGCTGCAACCCCGCCATCGGGGGCCAGGCCAAAGGGCATATTGTGCGGGAGATTGACGCCCTCGGGGGCGAGATGGGCCTGACCGCCGATGTGACCGGCATCCAGTTCCGGCTCCTCAACTCCTCCAAGGGGCCCGCCGTCCAGGCACCCCGCGCCCAGTGTGATAAGAAGGCCTACCAGTTCCGGATGAAGCACCTCTGCGAACTGCAAGACGGCCTCACCATCTTCCAGTCCCAGGTCACTGGGCTCATCTTTAAGAACGGCGCCGTGGTCGGGGTGCAGACCAACCTCGATCTTGATTTCCACGGTAAAACCGTGGTCGTCACCACCGGCACTTTCTTGCGCGGCCTGATGCATATTGGGGCGAACAAAACCGAGGGTGGACGCCTCGGAGATTTTAGTGCTAAGTCGTTGTCAGCCAGCTTTTTAGAAGCTGGAATTGAGCTCCAGAGACTCAAGACAGGCACCCCGCCCCGCATCCTGGGAAGATCCATCGATTTTAGTAAATGCGAGGAGCAGCCGGGCGACGTCTCCCCCACCCTTTTTGCCTTCCACGACACCCGCCAGCAGAAGGACTTGTTCCACGTGGAACAAGCCGGCGAGCGCCTCCCTGGATGGACTCCTGGGAGCGATCAGGTGTCCTGCTGGATGACCGAGGCGACCTGCGCCACAGGTAAGATCGTCCAAGAGAACCTCCACCTCTCTCCCCTCTACGGGGGCGAGATCACCGGGGTCGGCCCGCGCTACTGCCCCTCCATCGAGGATAAGTTCGTGAAGTTCTCGGACAAGGACACCCATAAGCTCTTCCTCGAGCCCGAGGGACGGAATACCGACGAATGGTATATCAACGGCCTTTCGACCTCCCTGCCCTTTAAGGTCCAGCTCGAGATGCTAGCTTCGGTCCCTGGACTCGAGAAAGCCGTCATGCTTCGCCCGGCCTATGCCGTGGAATACGATTTCGCGCCCCCGACCCAGCTTTACCCCACCTTAGAGTCCAAAAAGGTCGAGGGCTTGTTCTTCGCTGGCCAGATTAATGGCACCTCAGGCTATGAGGAAGCTGGCGCCCAAGGCCTAGTTGCCGGCGTCAATGCGGCCTGTAAGGTCAAAGGTCAGACTCCCATGGTCATTGGTCGCGACGAAGCCTATATCGGCGTCCTGATTGATGATTTAGTGACCAAAGGCACCCAGGAGCCTTACCGAATGTTCACCAGCCGGGCCGAATTCCGCCTATTATTCAATCATGGCAGCGCCGAACTGCGCCTTAAGGACAAAATCGCTGAATTCAGCTTGGTGCCGTCGGATCGCTTAGGCCGCATGCAGGCTAAGGCCGAAAAAGTGACCCATTGGATCGAATACTTGGAAAAGCTGGCCATCCCAGGCGGGATTGCGGGCGACGTTATCCGCCGCAACTGGGATTCGACCCCCAAGGATCTGCCACCGTCATTCCTGGCTGAAGCGACAGAAGTTCAGGCGGAAGTCATGTACCGGGTCAAATACCGTGGCTATTTGGAGCGCGAAACGCGCAACGCCCGTAAGCTGCACGACCTAGACTCCTTTAAGGTGCCTGAAGGCTTTGATTTCTTAAAAGCCTATGGCTTACGCATCGAAGCCCGCCAGAAGCTCCAATCCATCCAGCCGAAGACCTTGGGCCAAGCCAGCCGGATCAGCGGGGTAAACCCTGCAGATATCTCGCTACTGATGGTTCTTTTCAGGGCTAAATAATCCGCTGGGGGCAGGGAAGAGCAGGGCGGTGTTCCACGTGGAACACCCACTATGTAAAGATTATGGTCTCGCGGTGTGTCGTTCGTGTTTCTTAATTTCTTAAGTCATTTATAGTGAACTATTTACATAGTAATTTTGTCGCCGTAACACATTCGCCATGATTGTCACCTAGCTCTGGCGCTTCGTTTCGCGGGGCCTTTAAGTAATGACGCACCCATGGACGCCGAACATCTCAAGCGCATCCTGATCGTCGATGATGAATCCGACGTGACGGAACTATTGGACTACAAGTTCAAGCAGGCGGGCTACGCCATCCGCACGCTCAATGACCCTCTGCGCGCCATCGGTCTGGCCCGCGACTTTCGCCCGGACCTGATCATCCTCGACGTGATGATGCCCGAACTCACGGGTGTGCAGTTGTTGCGCATGGTCCGCGCCGACGCGCTCCTCCAAGATACCCCCGTCATCTTCCTGACCGCGAAGGGTGAGACGGTCGACAAAGTGAAGGGCCTCGAATCCGGGGCCGATGATTATGTAACCAAGCCTTTCGACACGCGCGAGCTGATGCTGCGCGCGCAAGCGCTGCTGCGCCGAGCGAAGTCCGCCGCCGCCAAGCCTTCGACCCGCCTAGCCGCCGGTGCGCTGATGCTCGACATCGAGCGCCACGAAGTGACCGCTTCGGGTAAAATCGTCGAGCTGACGGCCACAGAATTCAAACTCCTGCGTCTGCTCCTCGAGCGCAAGGGCAGGGTGCAGTCACGCGAAGAACTCCTCGCCGACGTTTGGAACTATTCACCTGATCTCGAAACCCGCACCGTCGACACCCACGTCCGTCGTCTACGCGAAAAGCTCGGGCCGTCTGGCGACGTCATCGATACGGTGCGCGGCGTGGGCTACCGGGTAAACGGCTAAACCGCTTTGCGCTCGCGCGTCCGGCCGGGCCGGACAGCATTCTCCGCAGATGTCCTGGCTTCCCTGGTTGCTCCTGCTCGCGCTCGCCATCGCCGCCGCGTGGTGCTTCGCGGAGATCGCCAGCCATGTCCGCTGGGCGCGCCGCGCGTTACTCGCCGATGAAGCGGGCCCGCGCCCGCAAGGCTGGTTGGTGCGTAAGCTCCGGTTGGAAGAACTGTTTATCGGGATTGAGCGTCGCGCTGCGAACGAAGGAGAGATCCGCGCCGCCGCGGCACGGCGCATCGAAGCTTTGCTCGCGCCCCTCACCGACGCGGTCCTCGTCGTCGACGCGCAAGACCGCCTCCGCCTCGCGAACCCCGCCGCGGCAGCGCTCTTCGGACTTTCAGAAGATGACTCCGGCGGCTCGGTTGTCCCGCTGGTACGCAGTGCTGATTTTATTGAGCTCGTCCGCCGAGCCCGGGCCGAGGGTGGGGCGCGGTCGACCATCCTTCTCAATCGTGCTCCTTTATCCGACGTCTGGATTCAAGCCGCCGGAGCGCGTACCGATCCAGAAGCGTTCGGAGAGGGGGCCGCCATCTTCGTACTCGCGGATGTAACGGCACTCAAGCGCCTGCAGGCGATGGAGCGAGATTTCGTGACGAACGTCTCGCATGACCTCCGCACGCCCGTGACGATCCTACGTGGCTATGCCGAGACGCTGGCGGAAGACCAAGCGACGATGTCCATCGAGGATCGCGCCCGTTTCACCCAGAAGATCGTCAGCTCGGTCGGTCGACTGCAAGGACTCGTGGAAGGCCTACTCGCCCTCGCGAGCCTAGAGTCAGCGCAGGATGTCCGCCGCGAACCCGGCGCCCTCCATGTCGCCGCGCGTGAAGTTGCGGAAGAATTCGCAGCCCGCTGCAAGGCAGCCGGCGTAAAGCTGGAGTTGAAGCTGGAAGCCGCCGATGGCGGCGCCGCCGACCCAGTCCAAGCCCGCCGCCTCGTCCAGAACCTGATCGATAACGCCTTGGCGCATGCCGCTGGCATGAGCCGGCTGGTCATCTCGACCCGCGACACCCTCAGCGGGGTGGAGCTGAGCGTGGAGGACGATGGGGCAGGGGTGACCCCTGCTGACCTCCCGCGGCTATTCGACCGCTTCTATCGTACCGACAAATCTCGGCGGGCAGGGGGTAGCGGCCTGGGGCTAAGCATCGTCCGCCAGGTGGCCGAGCTACATGGCGGGTCCGCCAGCGTGGAGCCCGTCCGCCCAAAGGGCCTGCGGATCACCGTGACCCTGCCGGGCATCGGCTGAGTCCGGAAATGAAAAACCCGCCGGGTTTCGGCGGGTTTTAGCTCCATTTTAAAGTGGAGCGCGCGACTGGACTTGAACCAGCAACAGCCACCTTGGCAAGGTGGTACTCTACCATTGAGCTACGCGCGCGTTGGACGGGAAGCAGACCAAACGCCCTATCGTGTGTCAAGCCTTTGGACGAACCTTAGGCGGGCAGGGCGGGGGGCAGGATAAAGCCCCTGCTTTTCAAGCAGGGTAGCCGCTTCATCGGAAAAAAGCCATCGGAGCGCCGGGCGAAGTTCCGCGACCTTATCCTGCCTCACATAAAGGAGCAAAGGAACCTGCAACGGGTAATCGCCGTTATGAACGTTGTTCTCGTCGGGGCCATAGGCCGTCGTCGGGCGACCCGGTCGGCCATCCGCGACCTGGAGAACCTTACCGCGGCCGGCGATAGGGCGAGGGAGCAGGAGGATGCTCCCGGCACGAGATGATAGGAGGTCGGCGGCGAGGTCCGGCTCGACGCGCAGACGCACGTCGCTGCGGAAGGGCTGCCCTTCAAGGGCCAACCCTTGGAAGACCTCCAAGGCGAGGGTACCAGCCGGCGACGAGACCGCCGGCGTCATCAGTTCGGAGCGTGCAGCCGGATCGATGTCATTCCAGTTGCGGGCGATGGTACGTGCGTCGCGGGCGAAGGCGTTGGCGAGCTGTTCAAGCGTGATGTGGTCGAGCCGGATGCCGACATGGGCCGCGACGACGACTGCGGAACTAGCCAGCCGGAATTCGATAACTCCAACTTTCCCGGGCAACACCGGCGCGACCTCGCGGTCGCGCAACATCAACACGGCCGCAGCGGCACGACCCTCTTGGAAATCGCGGCGGCCAGGAAGGGTGCCGGCGAAATCGATAGATAAGTGCGGGGCTGATTTCTCCAACCCGCGAGCCACAGGTCCGGCGAGCAGATCGGAGCCCGCGAAATCGGCCGCGCCCAAAAGGCCGCAGGAAAAGAAGAAGGCGAACAACCTCACGCGGACTCGGGCCCGGGATCAAGTTCCGGCCATTGCAGGAGTTTTCGATGAAGCGTACGACGCGATATGCCCATCAACTCGGCCGCGCGCGTGCGATTGCCCGCAGCGGCGGCCAAGGCCTGCTTCAGTAACTGCTTCTCGTTCTGCTCTCGGTCGAGGATGTTACCGCCAGTCGAGGGTAGAGCGGAAACCGCCACGGAAGTGGCGGCGGGCTGGGAGAAGCGGGGGTCTAGATCAGCGGCGGAGACGGTCTTGCCCGAACGGAGCACAGCCAGATTCTCGCAAGCGTTACGCAGTTCGCGGATATTGCCAGGCCAAGGATAGCGGACCAAGACCGCGAGGGCTTCCGGAGAAAGCTTCGCCGTCGCCACGGCGTTCTCCTTAGCGAAGCGTTCGAGATAATGCGCAAGCAAGAGCGGCACGTCATCCTGACGCTCGCGAAGAGGTGGCAGGCGTAAGGGCACAACCGAGAGGCGATAATAGAGGTCTTCGCGGAACTTGCCTTCCTTGACCATCTGCTGGAGATCACGGTTCGTGGCGCAAACGAGGCGGAGGTCTAGGCTGATGGGACGATGGGAGCCAAGGCGTTCGACGGAGCGCGTCTCAAGGAAACGCAGGAGCTTTACTTGAGTGGTGGCGTCAATTTCGCCGATTTCGTCGAGGAAGAGGGTACCGCCATCAGCCGATTCGAAGCGTCCCACGCGCCGTTCATTCGCGCCGGTAAACGCGCCCTTCTCATGGCCGAATAATTCGGACTCGAGTAAGTTAGCCGGGATAGCCGCGCAATGCACCGCCATGAAAGGCCCCTTCGAGCGTTGGCTCGCCTGATGGATCATCTGGGCGAAGAGCTCCTTGCCTGTGCCCGTCTCGCCCAGCAGGAGAATCGTCGCGTTCGATGGTGCGACGGAGCGGACCTGTTCGATCGACCGTTGGAGGGCGGCGGACGACCCAATGACCTCGCCGAGGGAAAACTTCCGATCGAGCCGAGACTTGAGGGTGACGACTTCCTTCTCGGTCGTGCGGGCCTTCAGCCCGCGATCGAGGACCAGCTCCACCTGGCGGAGATCCACCGGCTTCTGAAAGAACCAGTAAGCCCCAAGGCTCATCGCCTTCACCGCCGTGTCGACGTCACCATACGCCGTCATCATGATGCAGACGGGTTGGTTCGGTAGCTTAAGTGCGCGGTCAATGACCGCCATGCCATCCTCGCCAGCCATCCGGAGATCGGTCAGCACGGCGTCCGGCGGCACATCCTGCATGAGGCGCGCCGCTTCCGCGGCGTCTTTGGCCACAAAGGTCTCGTAGCGATCTTCCAGCGCCGCGCGGAGCCCGTCGCGGATATTCTTCTCGTCGTCGACGATAAGGACGGTGGGTTTCATGGCTTAGGCTTCCGAAGAGGTCTGATGGTTAGCCGCGCCCCAAGCGCGGGCAGCCTTCTCGGCCAAGGCAACGCGCGCCCGATCGACTTCCGCGAGGCGCGCCTTGAGGTTCGCATTGGAAACGCGCGCCAGGTCATCGAGGTCGCAAAGGTAGGCGCCATCGAGGCCTTGGACGCCGGAGGCGAAATTGCGCGGGACGCCGAGGTCAACGAGCAGCAGAGGTCGCCCCGAACGGCGGCCAGCAATCTCGCGTAACGTCACCGCGTCGAGCAAGGCTCGCTCGACCGTCGCACAACCTACGATGACATCATGCGCGTGCGCCTGACGCAACGCGTCCGCGAGGGTGAGCGAAGAACCTGAGAATTCCTCGGCCAACGCACGGGCATTCTCGAACGTACGCGAGGCGACGGAGACCTGGGAAGCACCCCGAGAGACGAGGGCCTGGACGACCTGACGGCCAACGTCGCCGGTGCCGAGTACGAGCACCCTGGTTTCGGCTAGCGACCCGAACACGCGCATCGCGAGTTCGACGGCAACATTGCCGAGGCTGACTTGGCCTTGTGAGATGCCCGTGTTGGTGCGCGCCCAGGCGCCAGCCTGGAAGGCACGCTGGAAAACGCGATTCAGCACCGGACCCGTCATGCCGCGGGCGAGCGCGTCGGCGTAGGCGTCCTTTACCTGTCCCGCGATCTCGACTTCACCGACCATCTGCGACTCGAGACCAGAGACGACGGAGAAAAGGTGTTCGACGGCCTGGAGGCCGGGCACGGGACGAAGATGTTGATCGAGCGCGGCCGCTGGCGCGCCTGTGGCCTTGAGCAGCGCACTGCGCACATGCAGGGCCGCGGCTTCGTCGCCGACGGCATACGCCTCGAGACGATTGCAGGTCGCGAGCAAGACCGCTTCGGCGAGGCCGGCTTCGCGCGCCGCGGCGTAGAAGACCTCGGCTCCGCCGGCGGGTACGGTGAACGCGGCGCGTTCATCGAGGCCGGCCGTGCGATGCGTGGCGCTCAGTGCCACTAAGTTACGAGGACGTTCGCTCATCGGGACGTGGGGAGCGAAAGATAGAGGGCGACCACCGCAGGGATTGCGGTAAGCAGCGAAGCGCGGGCGAAAGAAGCACCCGGAAGGCGCTGGCGGCGGCGCTGCACGATGATCCAGCCACATGCGAGCCAGGTGACGAGCGCCGCAATGAGCTTCGGCGCGGCGACGGCGGCGAGATCACGCTGAGCCCAATCGGTAGCGCCGATCACCAAGGAAAGTCCGAGCAGCCAGACGGCCGCGCCCATCAGCTGGACGCCGATACGATCCAGCGGCACGAGCGCAGGGAGCAAGGCGTAGATACCGCCGAACTGATGACGAGCCAAGGCGCGATCCTGAAGAAGATAGGCGGCCGAGTTGAGCGCCTGCGCACCGAGCACACAGTAGGCGAGGATCGCGGCGCCCACGTGCATCGCGATGAGCGGCTTGCCGGCCGTGGACATTGGGTGAGCGACGCCGCCGAGGAAGCCTGACGCGACGAGACACAAGGCCGTAGTGCCCGCAATCGCCCAAGTCGGCAGGCGGTGGTTAAACGTGAGGTCGAGAAAAAGCGAAAGTCCGGCCACGCCCCAGGCGATGGAGAGCAGCACTTCGGCTGAGCCGTTGATGGGGAGCGAATGCGACCGCAGACCTTCATAGGCCAGCATGGTCGTCAGCAGGACCCACCCACCGCGGAGCAACCAAAGTCCCGTGGCCTGTAATTTTCCTGAAGCTACCTTGGGCGCCAATCCGTCCAACACCGCCGCGACCAAAAAGACCGAGGCACAACCCAGTAGGCAGTCCCGGGTGAGGGGATGGGCGGCAAGCTCGGCAGCCATGGGCAACATGGGGTTAGATAAGGGGAGGTGTGACATTTTGGCAAACCCTCAAGCCGTCCTGTTTTCTTGCGGACGCGGGTAGGGGGGCTAGGTTTGTGTTCCTTATGGCCCACGACCTCTACGACCTTACCCAGCACCCGCCACGCAGCCCCCGCGTCCGTCTCGGCGGCTTTGTCATCCTCCCCCGGATGATCGACAAAGCCCGCGCGACCAAAGCCGGCAAAAATGGTGAATATAACTACGGATGCCCGCTGGATGCCAACGTCCTGGACTTCCTCGGCGTCGAGGCGAATGACCTTAAAATTCAGATAGACAATGGCTTAGGAGACGGCGAGCTGCTTACTTGGCTGTTGGCCAACGCCAAGAAGGCCCGCTCTGGTCAGGAAATTGCTGCTTTCAGCGCCTTCCATGAACAGCGCGCCCCCAGCTCCCCGGGCGGCCGAGCTAAGTTGAGCGACTACCAGTCCTCAACCCCGGCCGGCGCCAAGCGCGATGACATCACCACCTGGTTCGACGTGCTCGACCTGGACGATCACCAGAGCTTCGGCGGGAAGGTGTAAGACGTGCCGAAGGCCGGACCGCCACGTCGAGTTCTGCTCGTCTGCATGGGCAACATTTGCCGCTCACCGACGGCAGAAGAAGTCCTGCGCGTCCAAGCCCGGCGGGCTGGGCTCGTCGTTGAGTTCGATTCCGCCGGCACAGAAAACTACCACATCGGCGATCCTCCCGACCCGCGCTCGATCCGTCATGCAAAGGCGCGTGGCTATGACCTGGCAGGGCTCCGCGCACGCCAAGTACACGCAGATGACTTCCATACATTCGACCTCATCCTGGCGGCCGACGAACTGAACCTCCGTGAACTTCGTCGGCGATGCCCGGAGGAACTGCGCTCTCGTTTACACCTGTTCCTCGATGACGTCGCTTTGCCGGATCCTTATTACGGTGAAAGCAACGATTTCGAAAAAGTGTTGGATTTAGTCGAAAAACAAGCGGTTTTACTGATGTCGCGCTGGTCTCGCCCGAACTGAATGATTGCCGTGACGATGCCGGCGACGTTGGATGAGGGCTCCGATGTATCAAGTGAATTTCAGCGACCAGGCGATGCGCGAGCTCGCGAAGCTGCCCACCTTGGAGCAGATGGATGTCGTTGAAGCCTTCACCGCGCTCACCGCGGAAGACCTACTACGTGGTAGCTCCGATCTCGGCACCGTCCGGCGCGGAGGGCATACCTATCACCGATTACGCGTCGGTGAATTCCGAATCTACTTCGAAGCCAGCGAAGGCTCCTTGATGGCCAACTACGTCCTCCATAAACACACCTACGCCGACTTCGCGTTCCGCTCACGGCTGCCTTTCCCGGAGGATGAAGCCCGCATCGAACAAGAAGGCGGCTTCTGGAAATATCTCGACGAAACCCCTAAGTCTTAACGTGACCACGCCCCCTGTAAAACCCCAGTATTCTTCGCCCGAAGAAGCTGCCCGCATCTACCTGCTGCCCAACCTCTTTACGGCGGGCAACATGCTCTGCGGTTTCTTGGCCATCAAGAACTGCATTGAAGCGCGCTTCACCACGCTGCCCCAAGAAGGCCGTGCGGATCACTATATTATGGCGGTCTGGTTCATCCTTTTCGCCTGTGTCTGCGACCTTTTCGATGGCCGCGTTGCCCGCGCCACCAAGCGGGAATCCCTCTTTGGCGCTGAGTTCGACTCCATCGCCGACACGGTTTCATTCGGCGTCGCCCCCGCCCTCATGGCCTGCTTCCTAGTCATCAAGCCGGAGGCCACGGACAACGTCCAGCTGGTCACCTGGCTGCTGGCCTTCATCTATCTCCTCTGTGCGGGCGTACGCCTGGCGCGTTTCAATGTCCTCACGAATCCGCTGGTCCCGGGTAACGAAAAACGTGCCGCTGGGGGCGATTTCGTGGGTCTACCATCACCGGCCGCCGCCGGCATGATCGCCTCCTTGGTCTTGGTGCTTTCCAAGATTATTCAGGAAGGTAAGGGCAAGAACCCCTTCGAGGAGGCCCAGACTTGGTCTTGGAGCCTCTTACCGTTGATGCTCATCATCTCCTTCCTGATGGTGAGTAATGTCCGGTTCCCTAGCTTCAAGAAGCTAGATTGGACCGCACGAGCACGTACCCGCGGATTCATCCTGATCATCATCGTCGGGGCCGTCGTCTTCCGGTACCCACAGTATTCATTCCCAGCCATCTTCCTCGGCTACATCAGCTTCAGCATCTTCCGTCATATCTTCCTCCTCAAGAAGAGTGAAATGGACCCAGCTCCTGATGACGACGATGAGCCCGTGTCTAAGGTGTGAATAGACGGTGAAGGATTGGTTGATCTGCCCTCATGTGAACAACCAAGGACTTATTCACCCCGGACACACAGTGGGCCTGCCCGCCGATAAGTCCGCTCATCAGTGGCTTGCGGAACTGTACACGGGATTCCGACACCTACTGCTGCTACTGGTATTTATAAATGAAGAGTAACTAGATACAGAGACAGCCCGGATGTGGGCAATGAGGGGTTGCCTCACCCCCTGCCTGTCCTCAATTCTTGGGTCATCATGAAGTTCAAGGTTAACCGGAATCACTTTTTCAATGGCCTCTCCAGCGTGACCAACGTCGTCGGCAACCGTGCGACGATGCCAATCCTGCAAAACGTGCTTATCGAAGCCGAAGGGGACACCATCACCCTCACCACCACCAACCTCGACCTTGGTATCTGTTGCCGGATCAAGGCTTCCGTATCTTCGCCTGGTCGTATCACCCTCCCTGTCAAGAAACTCGTTCCCATCATCCGCGCACTTTCGAGCAGCGACACGATTGTCGAACTGACGGGTAAGGATCGCGTGAAAATTACCTCGGGTAGCTCCGTGTTCCAAATCGCCGGGCTCTCCGCGGATCAATTCCCACCCATCTCCAATTTCGCTGGTCAGCCAACCATCTCGATCAACCAAGACGATCTCGGTGACATGCTCCGCAAAGTGAGCTACGCGCAGTCTTCCGACGAGAACCGTTATATCCTCAACGGCGTCTTCTTCGAATTTGCGGAAGGCAAACTCACCGTGGTCGCCACGGATGGCCGTCGCCTAGCCAAATGTGAACGTAAAATCGCCGGCAGCGACAAGACCCTCGCCCTCATCCTGCCTGCCCGCACCATCATCGAACTGATGCGCCTGCTTAAGTCCGGCGGCGAAGCCCACGTGTCACACAATGAGCGTCAGGTCGGCTTCACGATCGATATCCCGAAGAACGAGGAAGGCCTCGTAGACCGCATCCAGCTGGTCTCCAAGGTCGTTGAAGGCAACTATCCGAACTACCGCCAGGTCATCCCCAAGGAGGCCGGCTCCAAGGTCCGCCTTGAGCGCGAGAAACTGTTGGAAAGCGTGAACCGCGCTGCACTCATGACCGACGATCGTAATAACACGATCCGGATGAGTGTTTCCAAGAAGTCGCAGAACCTCGAAATCTCCGCGAAGTCTGACAGCGGCGACGCGCATGAACCGATTGCCGTGAAGTACGAAGGTCCGGACGTGAACATCGCGTTCAACCCGCAGTACATCACCGACCCGCTCAAAGCGCTGACCGAGGACGAGATCGATTTCGAATTCAAGGACGAGATGTCCCCTGGCGTCATCCGCGGGCTGAAGGATGACTTCCTCTGCGTCGTGATGCCGCAGCGCATTTCCTGAACCGTCGCGGGCTCAGAGTCCGAGATCGTCGCAGTCTGGGAGTGACTTGATTCGCTCCAGGATGCGACGCGATGCCTCGATCGAACGATCGGGGTGATTGCTGCCCGGATCGTATTCGGAAGGAAGCATCGCTTTGCCAAAGCGAACGCGGATACGCGCCGAGCCTACCGGGAAATTCGCGCCGCGCGGGAGGACGTCACGCGCCCCACGGATATGAATCGGGATGACCGGGACTCCCGATCGGCAAGCCAGTAGTCCAGCGCCGGCCTTAGGCGCCATGATGACGCCGTCGTGGCTGCGCGTACCCTCTGGGAAGATGAGGAGACCTTCGCCGGACTTCAGGGCCCCAAGGGCGGAGCGGATGGCGCCGATGTCGGCTTCCCCTCGATCCACGGGAATGGAATGGCAGGCACGAATGACGAAACCGAAGACCGGGTTGTCGAAAAGCGAACGACGAGCGATGAACGAGATTTCCCGAGGAAGGCTTGAGCCAATCAAAGGCGGGTCGAGCATGCTCTGGTGGTTGGAGGCGAACAGGCAGGCGCCTGCGGGTACGTTCTCCCAGCCTTCCACTTCCAATGTAGAAAAAGCTTCAATGAACGCCCGCGTGCCGTGGTAGACGGCCTTATAGATTAGGTTCTTCGAATCGAGAATCATCGGGGCAGGGCAGCCACCTTGATGAGCTCGCCCACTTCGGCGACGACTTCCTCGAGCGACTTGTGCGTATTATCGAGACGATGGGCGCCGGACGGACAAATCATCGGCGCGGTCTTACGCGTGGCGTCGAGGTGATCACGCTGAGCTACTTGGTCAGCCAGGCCCTCGGCGGCGCGGCGCATGGTGCGTGCATCGGCGTCCGCCTCGAGGAAGATGCGGACTTCGGCGTCAGGCAGCACGACGGAGCCGATATCGCGGCCTTCCATCACCACCCCGGCGAAACCGTGGTCGCTCGCGAGCTTCACCTGCGAGCGTTGGTATTCGAGGAGTAAGGCCCGGACGGACGGCAACGCGGCGATTTTCGATACAGCAGCGTTGACCTCAGGCGTACGAAGGTCGGCGTCATCGGGAAGGGTGTTATCGAGCGTGAGTGCGGAGCTACGCGCGCCTTGGCGGGTGATGATCCGTGAGCCGATGCGAAGCTTGCCGAGGGCTGCCTTCACCGAAGACGGCTCGTCGGCCGAAGCGCCCGCCTGGAGTAAGGCGCGGGTCAGGCTACGGTAGTGCGCGCCCGTGTCGACGTGCAGCAAGCCGTGGACTTGAGCGAGGCGACGGCTCGTGCTCGATTTGCCCGATGCGGCACCGCCGTCTACGGAGACGCGGATGAAATTCGTGCGGAGGGCCTCGAGCGCCTGGAAGAAGTGAGGGAAGGTCTTACCCGTGCAGGCTGGGTCTTCGATGGCGATCCAGGGACGGCCATCACCGAAGAGGTCGAAGCTACCGAGGACGCCGAAGCTCATCGCCATGCGGTGGTCCTCGTAGGTATGGATGGTGACCGGGCCGTCGGCGGCGACGCGCCGTAGCGCGGCCTTGCTCGGGAAGATTGTCAGGGAAGAAAGTGTTTCGTCGTCGCGGAGTTCGGCGGCGGTCGGCGTGACCTTGATGCCGAGACGCTCGAGCTCCGTGGCCATCGCTAGGACGCGGTCGGTCTCTTGCTTGCGCGTATGGGCGATGCCGCGGATTTTGACTGGGCCATCTGCCAACGTGGCGATGGTCGCGAGCGTGAGAAACGTGTCGGAGAAGGCGTTGAAATCGAAATCGCCCCCTCGGATGGCCGGCCAGGAGTCGGCGACGAGTGTCCCGTTGCTTGCCTTGAGCGTAGCGCCGCAGGCCGTGGCCACTTTGGCGAAGGCTGTGTCACCTTGGAGGCCGCCAGCGGCGTAACCTTCGATGCGGACGGAGGCGCGGAAGCCGGTCACGGCTGGGAGGACGATGAAATAGCTGGCGGCAGTCGCATCTGGTTCGATCGCATAGGTGGCCTGCGCCGCGTATGCGCCCGGCGTAGGACAAGACCAGGAGCCATCAGCACCGCGAGCGAGCTCGCGACCGAATTGGCCGCACATCAGGGCCGTCATTTCGACAAAAGGTTCGGAGACCGTGGAGCCCTTCATGCTGACACTGGCGCCAGGTGAGAGGGGCAGGACCATCAGTAGAGCCGACAGTAGCTGGGAGGAGGCTGATGCATCGACTTCGAGGCGACCGAGCTTTCCGGTCGTGCGCAACGTAAACGGAAAGCCGCTGGCGGGCGAGCCGTCGGGCTGGGTCGCTTGGCAGCCGGCCGCGGTCAGCGCATCGAGTAGGCCGCGCATCGGACGGGCACGCATGGCCTCGTCGCCGTCGAGCTCATAGCAACCGTCCGGAGCTAAAGCCAGGAAGGCGGTTAAGAAGCGAGCGGCCGTACCGGCGTTGCCGACATGAATCTGGGCGCGGGTGTTTGGGATGCGACCGCCGAGGCCGAGGATACGAATCGTGCCAGCGGCATCGTCCGCTGAGACTTCGAAGCCAAGCGACTGCAAGGCGGCGATGAGGATGCGGGTATCCCGGCTGAAAAGGGCGCCGGTAAATAGCGTAGGTCCGTCGGCGAGCGCGGCGAGAATCAGGGCCCGGTTGGTGATACTCTTCGAGCCAGGCACCTGCGCAACGCCGCGGGCCGGCGTCTGGAAGGGCCGGATAAGGAGGGTCGGGCTCATTCGGCGCGATCCAGGTTCTGTCGCGCGACCCGGGCTTCAGCGAGGAGGCGACGCAGCGTATCAGCGTCGCTGGCCTCGACGGCGGCCCGAACTTCAGCGGTACGGCGTTCCAGGTCCCGGAGGCCCGTCGCGGTATGGCGGGCATTCGCGAGCATGATACCGACCCAGAGGCTTTCTTCGCCGGCGGCGATACGGGTCGTGTCGCGCAGTCCGGCGCCGACGGCGAAGCGACGGAAGCCTGGCTGATCCATCACGGCGAGCATCAAGGCGGAAGCGGCCGCATGGGGAACATGACTAATCGCCGCGACGATTTCATCATGCTTGGCGGCGTCGGTCTCATGGAGCACCGAGCCTAATTCCGTCCAGAAGAGCCGGACGGTAGCCACGGCCTTCGGATCCTC
>Ga0209500_10000150_pt1 | contig 62223 bp, 91 predicted proteins | sample S_140212_EF_Meta_FD_187323 | JGI IMG/M metagenome (GOLD analysis project Ga0209500, IMG submission 187323) | Freshwater microbial communities from Lake Simoncouche, Canada to study carbon cycling - S_140212_EF_MetaG (SPAdes) (version 2) | ecosystem: Environmental > Aquatic > Freshwater > Lake ... | reverse complement strand
GGTTGCGGCTCTCGTCGTCAATCTCGCCTACCGCAAATGTTGCATTGGTGTCGCCATGAACGCCATTCATGTATGTGGTGACATCAAGATTAATGATGTCACCGTCTTGCAACACGCGTGAATCGGGGATGCCGTGACAAATCACTTCGTTCACTGAAGTGCACATACTCTTCGGGTAACCCGAATAATTCAATGGGCTCGGGTATGCACCACGTTCAATACACAAGTTATGCACATACACATCAATTTCATCGGTAGTAATTCCTGGTCGAACAAACTCTCCAGCAAGGCGCAATACTTCGGCAGCAGCAGAACACGCAATGCGCATGCGTTCAATAATTTCAGGAGACTTGACTGCAGATTCCTGCCAGCGCGTGACCTTGCCAGTCTCTGCGTACGGCGGCTTCACAATGTGGTCAGGAACGCTCAACATAAATCTTGGTCAATCCATACTCTCATTGTTTTATAGTACCTGTGATCTCACAAGATCTATTTAATATCTTGCCATCTGCACAGAAAGCGTTTATTGGCATCCTCCACCAAATACCACCATCTTCCATCAGGAAGTGAAAAACAGGGGCGCGATCAGGGATGCTGGCTACCCCAAATATGACACAAGGGAAGTATTTGTCAAATGAGTCCTGCTGATTGCGTAAAAAGTTCCCCCGCACAAAACACTCGATAGGGGGGATGTTCGCATTCAGTTCAGGCACTAGGGTTTTCCAGTTCTCGGATACGAAGTATGTATCAGGACTGAGACAATAATCGGGTTTTAGTGTTTTCAAACCACGCTGGGTTCACGGTCGCCATGTAAGCCAGGCTAGATAGCGAGATGTCAGACTTGTCAAAAGTGACAATTTTGGTGAAATCTAATTTCAGGCCGTTGTAAGCAATCGCATCCAACACGTCGGCTGGTGAAAGGTATGCTTCGCCTTCCAAAATGTCGTTTAGGAAGTCACAAACCTGTTCAACCATTTTGATTTGTGTTTCAACTACCTCGATTAGTGGATTCTTTTTCATTTTGATATCTCCTCGTTTATTTTGGCGATTGTCACATTGATGTTGTTCATTTATCTAACCTGGGCTTGATGAGATCCTCCAAGGCTTCAATGATGTTGGCTATGCGTAATTCGAGGGTTTGAATCCTTTTCTCTATCGCATCCAACTGGAGTGCCGGGTTTGGGAAAAAGATCTTTCGCGCATCCTCACTCATTGACTCAATATACATTTCCTCTTCCATGATTGTCCTCTCTAGGTGTATTTTCTCTTTCATGTTAAATCTCAAACCAATCAGTCCATATTTCGCTTGGGTGTAACCCCATCCTGACTGCGTAACGATCTGCGGCCCATTCATTGATTTTGGTGTCGTTCTGCATCCATTTGTAAACTGTGTAACGACAGGTGTTCAAACTTTCAGCCATTGTCGTCACCTCTGTTTCCGGGTCAAATAATGTGAGCAATTCTTTTGCAAAAAAGAACTTAATCTGTCTCTTTTTCCGTGTCTTGATCATCTTCCACCTTTTGTTCTTCCCATTCACAATACGAACAAATACCGTCTTCGTTGTTCCAATTCATACAAGTACACCGAGAATGAGGGTTTTCCTCCCTGGCGATGTAACGCACATAGGCGTACTCCTCTTCCGTCATATCCTCCACACTTCTCCCTATTCTCATGCTTTCCCCTTTGTTATTGTCCAGTTGATGCTGAAATCTTCACCTTTTTGTTGATTTCCTTTGATAAAGCCGAAATTGTTTTCATCAGTCGTTCCTCATCCCCTCGACCAACATAAACCCTGCTTAAAAATGATAGAGCGTTCTGTAAGTCATTCAAAGTCATAAAAAACCTCTCTAGGTCATGTTGGGGGAGATGACACTACCTTCTTTCTTTTTCCTCTCGGTTTCAACGATGGTAACGAAGGACTAATCCACTCTTCACCCCAAATAAGTACCGGGTGCAAACCTAAACGTATCGCATAACGGTCAGCTGCGGTGAAATGGATGTTTCTTTCGTTGTTGAGATATTTATACACAGTTGGCACAGAACAACCTAAAAGTTCTGCTATCACCTGTGGATCAGGATTGTATTTCCACCGTTCCATCAACGGTTTCGGTGAAAGAAAAACTGAGAACTCTGAAACCCTTTTAGTCATTGGCTTTCGTTGGTCGATAAAGAGCAACTCGAACTTGTTTTGAACCCTCAAATGGTTCAAGCCTCCATTCAGTCCTTTTTAACGGCTTTCCTTTCTCGTCAACTTCTTGAATGTAATGCTCATACATCCATGTCATAACGCGTTTCATGCGTCTAAGTGATTGACATGGTGCGGTACAGGATCAGTTTCCCCCGGCGCAGCCGACTCGTATCGGACAAGTAAATCTTCAGCCATTTCCAACTCTTGTTCCACAGCCTTACGAAGCGAACGTTCCTGTTCCAATTCGGCAAGCAGGTTCGCATACCTGTCAGCTAGCAGCTCATACTGTTTCAATAGGACTTGGGGGAGCGTGGATGTGGCGACTGACATAATGGGTCAAGAGTAGATCACCCTTTAGTGAAGGTCAAGCATCCTCAATCTCGGTACAGATATTCGTACAGTTTGATCGCCGACTTGTCGAGGTGCAGTTCTGACACCGAAGTTGTGTAGCCAAGCCCGGAACAGAACACTTCCCACCAATGCCATCGCATACGGCCAAACAAGGCTTGAGGGATGCCCATTGACTCATACCAAGCCGAAGGCAATCCAGCAGCTTTTAACAGCCCTTTCGGTACAGGCCCAAGAGTGACCGAAATATGGGTCAGCACCACAGGAACATGAGGGGCGCGTTGTGCTGCAATAGTCAACTGCTCCCAAGGGCAACCAAACGCATCAAGGTCAATGATGTCAAACACCGTCAAATCCATCCCTTTCATGGCTTTACGGTTGTCACCCATAATCACATTGGGATTCACATATTTGCGCTTCTCAATACCAACAGTTGTAACTTGCAGATCCGGGCGTTGCCGTTGAATCTCTTTCCATACCAGCCCCTGACCAGCGAACGCATCAAGAACATGGATCTTGTCTTTGCCAATCTTGTCAATGAGTTCCAGGCGTAAACGAACCTTGGTGCGAAGATGGCTGTTTTCTGTGAAAACCTGTCGCATCAGTTGTTTGCTGAAACTATCTCGACACCATCCACACCTTTGCAGGCTTTCTCTATGGCCGCCGTGATCATCCCTTGCTGTGAAGTAGGGGCTTTAACCAACCAATAGCAGTATTGGAAAGGATCAAGGTTTCGTTTCCTTTTCTCATTAGGCGAGTCCGTCACATCAGCAATGAGTTTGTCCAAGTCATTTGCATCAAAGCCTGTCCCCGCCAACGTGTCATCAGAAATCACATCTCGGAGCAAACGAGTCAACTCATCGCTGTCATACACAGCAAAATCAGATGTTCGGTTATCTGCCAACAAAATCTTTTTAGCCTGCAAATCATCAACATCCACGACCATTGCCGGGATTGTCTTCATTCCACATTGTTTGGCCGCTTGCCAACGATGGTTACCAGCCAAAATCATCATCGTGGACTTCTGAACAACTATTGAACCGTAAAAGCCGTTTGCCTTAATGGATTCAACGATTTTGGCAACATTGCCCTTACGAGGGTTAGCCGGGTGAGGCTTAACGCTGTTAATGGGTAGATCCATCGCATTAGGTGTCTGTTCCACAGTTGCTCCTTAGTTGGTGGCTCCCTATGGGCGCGGAAAGGAGAAAACGCAACCCACAGGGAGAGGGAGTCCACCTGCCATATGACGATCAGGAGTGTATCAGAGAGCCGTATCGTGCGTAAGTGTCATCAAGGTTGTTGGAAATATAGATAATCTCTTGATTTTTCACTACAGCCCACTCAACTCCGTGCCAAGTTTTTTCTGTTTCACGTTGCCAAATCTGATGGTTACCTTCGCCGTCAATAACAACCCAAGGGTTTTCGCCAGGTGTAACCATCTCTACCATTGGGCGAGAAAGTTTGCGCCTTCGATGCTTGCCTGATCGTTCGGCTTCGGTCAAGCCACCCCAAATGCCTTCTTCGCCTTCACCAGCTGCAAGACACGGTTCAATGACCAAACAGCCTTCGCATATGGCTTTTGCTTGCAGTTCCCGGATCTTGCGATCTATGTGCTTCTCATCTTCTGAAGGGAAAAATACCTGCGTGTCTTTACCTCGGCAGGCAGCATTTTCCATCCATCGCATCCAGCAAACACTAGTTCACGATGTAAAGGCTATGGATTAAAGCTTGTATGCCCTGTCCATACGATCAACCAAAGACAGGTGACGATAAGGAGCAGGTGATTCCCACTCCCAATCCTCTTCAACCTCTTGTTCAAGCATGAGCATTCGTTTCTCAACGATCTCACCTTTGACCACCTTGAGATACATGCCTTCAGGCACTTCCCAAATCTGAACCAAATCAACGTGCGCTTGATGGCAAGCAGTTTCCAAGATCTGTTTCGTTGAAGCGAACACCAACGATTTGTTTTTGGTGTGACCAATCCACAATGGTGAACCATCCAAACGAGCGAGGTGCATAGTTTTGGCATCGTTGGCTTCATACCAGCCGATTGCAGCCCTACCCCACAGTTCGCCTAAACGGTTGAGGTCATCAATGTTGGCGAGCAATTGGAAGATGGCTTCTGAGTCCACCTGAGCAATTCGGTCAACGCCGAGTGTCTCGAATATCTCATCATCGTTGCTGATGTGACCATTGTGAACACCGATGATTCCGGGAACGACAATTGGGTGATTATTGGCTGAGTTGTCTTTAGAGCCTTGTGTCGCATAGCGAGCGTGTAGCAAGGCTGTGCGAGTGTGCTTGGGGATCAGTTCAATGTTGCGATTGACGAAAGTATCTGCGTCAACTGCTTCTTTGACATAGTAAAGGTCTAAACCAATCTCTGTGTTTTCTGACCAAACAGCCCCAGTCGCATCACGACCTCGGCTTTGGATTTGGCGTAGAAGTTTGTCTGACAGTAACCGTGTCTGTATGACTCGGTGATCCTTGTCGCTGATGCTGAATCCTGCGATACCACACATTGTTAGTGACCTCCTCTGAGGGTTGTTGCCCTCGCCTTTAGATATTGTGCTTCTGCCTCGGTGAAGAGGTTTTGTTTGTTTGCTAGTGGCTTTACAAGGGTGTTTAGAACACCGAATGTTTCGCCACTTTCGTTGACCAATTCTTGTTCGGCCGCCGTGAAGTCCACGAAGGCGAGCAGGAACTTGATCCATGCCGTGATTTTTTTGGAGTTCAACGAACCTTGGTGCAGTCTCACTTCGTAAGTGCCAGCCGTGTTGAACGGTGTGATGTTCAACGATGAAGTTCTGTTGACCTCATGCTTTTGTGGATCACGACCTGCCAAGATCAGGTTCTGCCAACGAGTCACCTCGCTTGGGTTAACTGTCTGACAGTACGAGTTGCTCCACCTGCTCCTAGAAACGAACTCTTTGATCATGGTTTCATTTTGATACCAGCGACCAACCAATTCGGCTCTTTGTTCTTTGGTCATGTCTCGAACACCGAGGTGAACATGCAAACCGCAACTGCGACTCACGCCACCACCTGCTTCTTTGATGGCTTTCATCACCTTTTGGATTTGAACGAAACCATCAGCACCTTGAAGAATTGGTGAGATTACTTCGCCACCTGAGTACACCGAACCATCACGCTCAACTTTCCATTCTGTGTAACCATCTACACGAGCCGAGCAGACTTCACAAACTTTTCCGTGATATGGAAGAACGTGAATGTGTGCAACATTGAGAGCCTGAGCAACTTTTTCTGCCACAACTCTGCGATCCATGTTCACATATTCAATTTCAACACCATAGGTACGAGATATGGATTGTTGCCAGTTTGGGTTCAGAACTTGAACTCTAATTCCGTTCGTGTTGAACCTTCGTTGTGCGGCCAAACGACCTGCCTGTGAACGGCGAGGGTTTGGTGCAGTCAACGGTGTCAGGTTGTTTACTCTCGCATGGCGTGAAGCCGAGAGGCGAGCAGTTGACTCGTTGTTGAAGTTGAGCAGTTGAACAATGAATGCCCAAGACTCTCCTTGATTTACTCGGAGGTGATAAGCCTCCCTGTCACGATCCACTTGGGTAAGTGGTCTTGCTGGTGAGATTGTCGGCATCTCGTTCCTTTCTGTAAGACTCCCTTGCCTTACATATCTAAGTATAGGGGCAAAACTATCCCTAAGTCAAATCAGCCGTTTCAATATGGAAAATCTTTCCCTCCCCAACAAGCCTCCTGAAAGACCTTGGGGCGACCATGTAATACAAGGAAAGCGACCAAGCCCTAGCGTCAGGTTCAACGTCGTTTTCTAGGTGGGAGAAGCCTTTAGCCTTGTTGTGCAGTTGGAGAGCATGACGGAACTCGTGGATCACGGTGACAACTGAGGGCTTGCTCATATGGATCGTGTTGCTTGCAAAATGGTAAAAACCGCTACCAGCTGCAGGGTCATCAATAATGACAGGCATCGGTATGCCATACGCATTAGAGGCTTTCTGTGTCCATTCCTGCATTTTGATCCATTTCCGGGAATCGTTGCAGGCTGACCAGTCCTTCAACATCACCTTTGTCATGGTCAATGTTTCAGGTTTGAAGTGTCGGAACTTCTTGTGGTATCGCATTAGTGGTCGTCACAGTTGCAGTCAGGTTCACAAAGATTTTGCGCGAACTGTTCGAGTACGGACATTAAAAGCATTTGTTGTTCTTGCTCCTCATCGGTCATTGTGATGCCTCTTGAAGTTCAGCAAGTTCTTCTGCCACATCCCTCATGTACCTTCTTGACATACGGAGGGCTTCTCTAACTTGTTGGGCCTTGTCCACGAGATGTTCAAAGGCTCGCTCATAGGCATATTCAATGTCACCGTTTTCAAAAGATTGAACAACGTTTTCCAATTCCTTTTGGAGTTGGCGTAAGTCAATTTTCGTATTGTCTAACTGCACCAAATATCTTTCTTCCGTTTCCATCATTTCTCCTTTGTTTTTGGCTTATTTCCAGCAACTGATGCCGTAAGCGACATCACCAACTTCTTCACAATAAATGTCTGTGTGTTCTGCTTCTACGACTTCACTACCTTTTGCTTTGCCTGAGACAACTTTCCTCACTCGGCGAACTCGGTAAGTGTCGTTCCAGTCAAGTGTGACTTCAACCGAACGGTTTTTTGCTACCGGGAATGACACGCCAATTGGGTAGTTGTTGCCTTCGCTGTCTGTGTAGTAAATGACAGATCCACGACCACCACTAATTGCCCAAACATTCATTTTGCCCATTTGCATGACGAGGGTTTTGGGATCTAATTCTCTGCCCTCTCGTAAAAGTTCTTTTGCTTCCATTACCAACGACTCCCTTCTGAAAACAATTTCTCTTGCTCCCAATCAATCAGGTTGTTAGCCCATTCCTCACATTTGTAGCAAGGGCAGCGACTTTCGTGACCTACTGGTTGCTTTGGTTTTTTGGGAACTGCATTGATCATTGCTTCCAATGATTTTTTGTCCATTGACCATGCTTGGCTCATATTTCCCCTTTCGTTATCAGACTCCCTGCCTGACAAGACAATTATAGGGGCGAAACTATCCCTAAGTCAAGTATTTAGATTTGCGCTCGAACATTGGCGTTCAGGGTTCTCAACGCATCCACCGACGTGCGAAGCGACAACAATTTTTCCCTTTTCGCCTTGACCAAAGCCTCAGCAATTTTGAACTGATACAGGTTGTCAGACATCGCCAAATCAGCAACTGCTTCCCGGTTACGAATAGAACCGTCAGCAGAAAGATATGCCTTCGCCCACATCGCTTTATGTGTTGCCTCAGTTTCGGCCGCCCTCTGAGCAAGAACTTCAAACTCTTCGGTGTCCGATTCTAGGTTGGAAAGAAGACGTATAATTTCTTCTTCTATCTGTCCTTGCGTGATCGGGCCGTTTCTCATTCTTCAGGGTGCTTTCGTAGATCAGCGAACAAAGCTTGATCTGTGACACCACACGCATCGGCGATCTGACGATAAGGAACTCGTTTCTCACGCAAACGGCGAACCACCTTGCGACGTTGTTTACCTAAGCGAACAACTGACTGCTGGTGTTCTCTCATCATCTGTGTGAGCAAACGACATTTCTCTAAATCGTCTTGCTCGCTTTCATGCTGTATAGCGTCATCTTTAATGACAATTTGTGGTTCCATAACCCCTCCAACCTCGTTGGGCCGATTATAGGGGGGTAGTGTTACGCCTCTAGCGAGTTCAGGTGTTCTTCGCCTTTTGTAGTCATTTTGCAGATCATTTGTAGTTCGTTTGCAGACGACTTAGCGAAATCCCCGGTAGGCACAATAAAGCCCATCGTGCGTAATTCTGAACAGCGTTTCCAATAGCAACATTTAGGTTTGAATGCCAAACCTGTGATCACTCCTGCTTCCTCATCTGTCAGCCCTCGACCACCACGATATGCCTTCAACAAAACTGTTTGCTGAGATGGCGCACGTTTTGATGCACCTTTGGCTGCCTTTTTGCTTGTCACCGGGTCGCTGTTCCGAAACATCGGAATGATTATCGCCTCGGTCACTTGCTCTCTATAGCCACCCAATCCGTAAGAGGGGTGGAACATTTGATTTTCTTTATCCTTCATAAAAAAGTTCTCCTTCGACTTTGATGATGATTTTGTTTTCCTTTTGTCTTGATGGCGCATGAAAAGAAATCGTTGTTACATGATCTCCTGTGTCATCAGGAAACAAATTAGCATCAACCATGCCATCAATCGCTGCTTTTACTGCTGGCATACAAGCTGCGGTGTCCTGTAATCGCCCCTTCAATTCGAGGGTGACTTCAACGGTCGCATCCGTCAATGGGCAACTAGGGCTGAGGGCAGCGAAATGCTCTCGCCACATTTTCGTGTTCTTGGCTCGCTCCCAACGATTACCAGCCCTTTCAGCGTTCACAGTCCAGGGTCGCATCCACACCTCAAAGGTATAGACCTGTCTGTAGTTGTGCATTGAATGGGTTACAACTGATTCCATATCTAAAGACTACTTTTCAGGTTTGCGTAGCAAGCCTTTACTCACAGCCTCAGCCGGGTTCGCATGAACATACTGATGACAAGCAGTACACAAAGCCAATAGGTTTGAAGGATCATGGCCGCCACCTTGCGAACGACGTAAAACATGATGCACGGCTTCAGCCTGACCAGTACAAACTTTCAGCCGGGCTTCGCATACACCTTGACATCTTTCGGCAACAACCTTGCGCGACTTCACCAAAGCCCCATCAGTTTTCACACGTCGCTTTATCGGTTTGCGTTTGATCGGCTTATTTGACCTCTTCAGAGGTGTGCGCTTGAGAGGCTTTTTAGGCTTCAAGTTTGAGCATGGCTTTCCCCTGCTCCAACGCATCGTTCGCCTGAGACACAAGTTCCTTCAAAGCTTCTCTGTCTAACGACTTCGCCATGCTGTCATACATCCTCAAAAAGTTTGAGCGCAAAACATCCACATTCTCCGACATACAGATGTCACGCCAACCAATAGCCTTCACCACAGCCGTTGTAGTCGCATGAGAGAACTCAGGAACGCCTCTCTGCCCCACTTCCCCAACTTGCCTCAAAACCTCCTGCCAAGCCACACCTGGCGTTGGAGAAACCGCCCCTGACATACGGCCAACAGCATTCAACACCTGTGCCGGGGAGGGAAAGAACTCGCATTCACGAACCAACTCTTTTGCCGCCGACATCACATCCGAGGCTGGCAAACCGCTCAGAACGTCGTGGAAAACTATCGCCGTCTGCTTCGTGACCTTTGCCTGAGGAAAAGCCGCAGCCATATAACCCAAAACTTCTGCTGTTTCATGTTTGTTCACGACTCCTCCACATCGTTTTCGTCTTCACCCATAAAACATCCACAACTTCCCCAATCCTGCTTGTCAAACATTTGAGGTTGATCATCAAGTCGCTCCCGGAACCTCCTCAATGTCAACGGAACAACATCTCCTCGAACCGACTCTTTCATAATGGCAACATCTTTTTTAAGATAATCACGAGTGACCTCCTCCTCATTCTCCCATTCTAAATATCGTTCCCTGTTCCAATCCAACAGAAGTTTCCAAGAAGCTTGACCAGCACGAACGCAAGCACCACCACAATTGGCATGGCTAAATCCTGCTGCATAAAGACGAGGTGGCTCAATCCCCATCGTGATGAGTTTTTTCATTAATGCTGATTTTTCTATGTAGGGAGCATCCATCATTGGGGCCGATATTTTATATGGCTTCCAGAGCGGCTCTGCCTTTTCAAATCTGTGTGGTTCAGTCCAATCAAAACCCAAATAAATAATGCTCGTAAGAGGGTCACAGTTATGCTTAATCCATCTGTTCAAAGCTTCTCGTTTCAAAACCCTTGAACAAATTGCTAGACGGTTATTTGGAACTACACGCTTATCGCGACCAACCTGCATAGGGGTTCTGCCGTCACGAATGATTATCCACTCCCATCTTGGGGATAAGGCTTTTACTACATCGTTTGCAAATCTCCAGTTGTCCTCATCTTCAACCATTGTGTCGGCTGTTAAAAGAACAAGGCGATCTTCGGTTGAGGCAATTTTTTCCACTCGGAATGCAACTTCCGCAGATCCTGCACCTGTTGAAAACTGAACACAATGAAGCACTTTATTCACGACTCCTCCAAGAAATCTCGAATACCGTCAAAGCCACGTGGCTCATTCTGCTGTTTTTCCCTCTGTGCCTGCAAACGCATCGTGTCATACTTTTCTCGAAGTTTCGCCGGGGAAAGAATGTTTGCTCTCCAAAAAGGGTTCGCTTGCGACCACCGAATACAAGCCTCCACCTGCTCTGCTGTACGGCCATCTAGTCGCATCAAGCGATCCATGTCGGCAATCCACTTCTCTGTGATCTTTGGGTGCTTACTTCCATTATCAAAAATCAACCCTCCTAGCAAACGACAAAGCCGTGAGGCTTCAGAGGTGTTTAATAAGTACGGTTCTTGTATGGTTATGTATGGTTTGGGTGCATCTCCTGCACCCCGTTCTGTCGTCATATGCACCCCGTTCGGTATGAGATGCACCCCGTTCGTGTCGTCAGATGCACCCCGTTCATCAACGACCTGCTCCTCTTGCACCTCGTTACGAAGCCCCAAAGCCAAGTTCCAACCCTGAGGTCGGCGATCATGTCGAGGAATATAAGCTGCAACAATCCGGGGATCGCATCGGCTGATCACCCCTAATTCCTCCAACTCATCCAACTTCAACCTGATAGCGCGTTCAGACAGCAACGTGTAACGCTGGATTGTGGCAACAGAGGGAAAGGCGGCCGTGCCGTCAGGGTGAGCGTGATTAGCCAACGCCAATAGCACAAGTTTTTGGGTAGGAGACTGACATGGGGCATGATTCAATGCCCAAGAAAACGCCTCAACACTCACGCATACCCCTATTCAAAGACTTAAACAAACTTCGTGCGAAATAGAGAGCCAGGGCTGGCGAATCCGACAAACGCCAACCCCGGCTCATTTACTGCGAATTACCTTCCGATCAAAAAGGCTCTTCGTCAGCAAAAATCTCAGCGACAGGCTGTGGGTTCATCAACGCATCAATTACCTGTGAAGCCTCTCGACTGTTCATATCTTTTGCTGATCCTATATCACGACCAACAACCCTTGAAGCGAACTCTGGAACATCAGGAATAGCGTTATCTCTCGCCAGTTTGTTGATCAAGAACACCTGCTTTTCGGAAACAGGGTTACCTGCTGATGCTTGCTTGGCTGCAGGGCGCGCAACAGACGCATTAGAAGCCTGCTGAGGCTGGGCAGGAGCATTTACTGCTGTTGCCCCCGGAAACGACTTAGTGATCGTCTGAACGCTCACACCACCGCTTGTGCTGTCCTGCTTAGACCACAAATTGAGTGCAATTCCATAACGCATCGAACCGTTGCGTAATAGATCGCCGATGAGTTCCTTCTCATAGTCACCCTTGTCTGCCCTTGCAGAACCAACACAAATCATTGGCTTGCCCAACAAAGTCATCTTGCCCCACATGGTTGCCATACCGTTTTCAATGTGAATGGCAGGCCGCCCATTGATCCATTCAATCGGTTCCCACGACCATCCAGCATCAATCGTGATGAGAATGCGTGTGATTTCCGAGTGTGAAACGTAACTGAGATTTACGCCATTCCGGGGGATTGTTCCCACGATTTTTGGATCAGGTGACGCGTACTCTTCCAGTACCGCCAATAGCAATTGATTATTTAGTTCTTCACTCACTTTTTCCTCCGTTCAACATTCGCATTGTGCGAAATGGGTTTCCTTGTTTCATATATTGCTTTACTAGATCAGGATGAGCCTCTTTTAAGGCTTTCGTATCCAAACTTTCACGACCAGCAGTTTGTTTCCAGGAAACTACAGGGCGGCCATTCAAGATACCAACCTCGTTATCCATTAACAGCCGAGCCAACGCATCCTTAGCCTGCTTTTCTTGAGCCTCACCCTGAGCCTTCATCTCACGCCCAATTTCAAGCAACTGAATAAAAGTTTCAGCCTCTTGAGGCAACTCAATTGATGTTTTGGCGACCGGGAACATTGAAGCAATGTCATCAGCACTCAAATCCTGAATCAAATCATCAGACAACGGCTCTTTATCGTCAATCATTTTGCCGATACGTTCTGCCTCAGCATCAATCGCATCAGCCAAAGCGTTGTCAAACGGCATCTCAATGATTGAAAAGTTTTGTCGCTTGTCAAACACACCAAAGAACACAGGACAGCCAACGATCTTGGACTGCATATGACCTTGAGCAACCCACTCCTGAGGCAAATCAGAAGCCGAGTTGACCGTGTACTTGCCTGTCACCTTGATTTCGCCAATGAACTCAGGTGTTTCCACCGAAGCAGCTGGAACAGCGTCAAGCGAACCAACCCATCGACCACCTGTGTAAACGATGTCCGGGGTCACCATTGGAGTGCCAAGCCTCAAGCCCATTTCCTCAACGAGCAAAGGTTCCATGATGTTGCCCTTACGCATAGCCCAACTTTCCTCCACCACCACAGGCGAAGTCAGTTTCTCCATATACAACTGTGCGCGACTCTTGTAAGGGCTAACCCCCATCAAAGCAGCCGAATCAGAGTAACCAAAAACGGTTTCCCCATCTTCCCCTCTGAACCTGTCCCAAAGCCATTCTGCTGAACCGTGTTTATGTTTTAGTTTTGTTTTCATATCTCCCTATTCTCCTCTAGGGGTGTAACAGAGTTAAATCTGCTCCACCTGCCATATTTGTTTTGCTACCCACCTTGCTACTGGGGTAGCAACGCCATTACCTATCTGCTTATATCTGTGCGTATCCGATTGGATACTGCCATCAGCCTTGTAAAGAGTGTGATCCAACGGCCAGCCCATCAGTAACTCGCATTCTGAAGGCGTAAGACGACGTACAGCCATCTGTGGCTCACCATCATGCACCTGAATATGAGGCTCATTGTCGCCACGCTTGGACTCTGCTCGAAGAGTAGGAACAGTTCCCTCCCAAACACCACCACCTAAACGAACCATAGTTCCAGGTTGAAACACCGTTGGCTCATCAACAGGCTGTGCCACGAAATCGCTGCTATCACGACCAACTCTCAACGAACGGTGAATCCCAGAGTCGTCAAGTTTTTGGTTGTAACCGTCATACACCACAGGCTCAGTAATAAACATTTGTGCGTGATGTGATTGTGGGCTTGGCCGCAGACCAGTCAACGCATTAGCCGTGTCTAGTTCGGTAGCAGAGAAAGTATTTGCCTTAGCATCCTCACGAATTGAATAAGCAACCGAAGGCGACTGCTGGCTTGCCTTCAAAGTCGGAGAAATATCTTCCGTGACGTTCGCATTAGAACCGAACTGCGTGTCAAAAGCCAAAGGAACAGCAACCATCGGCGTATTACCGCCTCCAGTACCCATCTTTGCTGACAAGGTTTGAGTGACACCATCGTTGGCTATCCGCGCACCATCACGATACGAGTTCTCAAATAGGACAGTCGCATCCTCAACGATGGCAATGCCACCTTGATTCAAGCTTGGATCAGGCCGCCAAGTATCCAAAGTCTTAGCAACCTCAACTTCGTTTACACCGCTATCCGGGTTAGACGACTTCATGGAATTAGACGAAAGGGAATCAAACGCATAGACAGTCTGCTCAACGATGATCTGACCCTCTTGTGCTTCTTCTGTGTTAACACCTTTATGTCCACGTGCCTTCAAAGTACCTATTACATCAACTTCAATAATTGCAGTCGTGGTTCGAGTATCGCCCATATCAAAAGCATTCAATGTTGGGGATATCTGCCCATCAATCCAAGTCTCATCATCAGTAGCCGATTGCGCCCTGCGAGACTTCACAAACAAAGATGGTTCATCCGTCACAACAACATGACCTGCATCAGCATCCTGATTGACTACTGTTCCGTGATGATAGAGGCTTGCTCCGATGGCGTTAACAATTGCGCCCTCATCTCCAACGCTTTCTGTAAGCGTTCGGGAAGCACTTTTCCTCTTCGGTTTGCTCTTCTCAAAATACCCTGGCAAGCTTTCGGAGACAGGTAATAACGGGTCTGGACACTTTGCGGCGGTTGCAGAATCCCAGCAAGAGATGAGGAAAACGCGTCTTCTGCGTTGGGGGATTCCGAAAAACTGTGCATCCAGCAAAGCGTATTCGCTGAGATACGCCCCTGCTTTCCCCATTTCATTGATGACCGTTGCAAAATCTCCTCCATTGTTTGAAGAGAGGGCTCCTGCAACGTTTTCCCAAACTGTCCATCGGGGAAAAGTTCCATTTGTGACATCTCGCATCTCCTTGATAATTCGTATTGCTTCGTGGAATAAACCTGATCTTGCACCCTCTAACCCGGCTCGCTTTCCAGCGACCGACAAATCTTGACATGGGCTGCCGAAAATGATTACATCTACAGGAGGCAATTCAGCCCCGGAAACAGTTGAGATGTCACCCCACTTGGGTACATCAGGCCAATGCTTATTCAAAACATTTTGGCAATTCTTATCCCACTCAACCTGAAACTTGCATTCCCCATAAGTTTCAAAACCCATGTCAAAGCCACCCACGCCTGCAAAAAGGCTTCCAAACGTTAGCTGTTTCATCATTTCCTCCCAAAAGGTTTCATCACACTAACCACCCACTCAACCCAAGTCAAGGATCATGTCAAAAGTTTTGTTTCCTTAATCATCCCCACCGGGATCGCCAAAAGATGATCGTACATTTCCTCGTTCGTGTACGACTGTGCGATCACCACATAGTCAGGCTTCGCATCCGGGATTAGATAGCCGATAGACGAAACAATGCACGGCTCTGCATCAACTGGCAAAGCCATCCAAGTATCACCAATCGAATGTGCATCATGCCAAACAACAAGAATGATCGCATGTTTCATAAGACAGCCATATCCGACCAACCTTTAGGGTCATGTTTGCCAACAAGGAAAGTCAAAGTACCTGGCGTACTCCAATTACCTGTCATATCGGTGTACCACTTGCTACCACCATCGTTAGAAGGACATTGGAAACGATACCAAGGCCCAAAATCTTGTACCTGAAGGTGATGTCGGTGCGCTGTAACCCAAATATCAGGCTCACGACCCTCCTCGCGAAGAATCCTGATTGACTGACCGCGCAACCACTCCACCTCTTTACCGCTGATCTTGTGACCGTGCGTGAAAGCAACCTTCACCCCGGACAACTCTGAAGTAGTCACAAACTCATCGTGAGGGATAGTCCAACGCATGTTCTCTACCTCAGGCCGCCCATCCAACACCCTTTTCAAAGCATCAGTAAGGAAACCACCAGCATTATCCGAATCCGACGTAACCGATTTGCCGTTCCTTCGCATCCACTCACCGTGATTACACAACACCGAAATAAACTCTGAACGCTCGGCAAGAGAGGCTAACTGGCGTACACCTTGCGCCCACAAGTCAAGAGCCAACAGCAACTGCTGGCGTTGAGTCAACTCCACCGTAAACAACTGGCTCGAATAGTTGCCATCACAACCCTCAACAGGGTCACCCATATTGACTATGGCAATGTTCTCAATGTTGCGGCCCAACTTACGAAGTTCCCTAATCCGAACAACAGTCGCATTCACCCCATCCAAAATCCGTTCAACTGCAGCTTCCGTGCCACCCCCGGCAGACTTACCAATCTGCTGATCGGCCCAACAAACAACAAGCGTGGAAGGCGTTGCATCAGATGGTGTAACCGTTTTAGGTAACACTTTCCACTTAGCCACATACTTCCGAATCTCATCAATCTCTGAGTCAGGCAACGCATTAACGCTCTTCCTACGAAACTTTGCTCGATACGAATACAGCCAAATCAGGTCACGATCACCGTTCTCAAGCCGTTTAGACGACTGCCATTTAGACATACGAACCGTGTCATCAGCAACCTCAAACACATCAGGATCAAGCCCAAAAGACCGTAAAACACTATTCCAATCACCTGTCAGCTGCGTAGGCAAAGCCCCGGTGGACAGTTCGCCGCCATCCAACTCAACCGTAGCCCAGGCTTTCGCATCAGGGTTCGGCGACTCAGCTTCTAACTCGTCAAGAAACTTTGACATTTGTTTTCCACCTTGTAATAGCACTACGCGACACTTCGTAACCCATTTTTGTTAAAGCCTTCACTATCGCCCCAGCCGAAACTTTAGGGTCATGTATCGCATCCACTAGATCATTAAATGACTCAGGTTCTAATAACTGTCTAAGCCGCTCCTCGGTACTAACAGCACCGTTGCTTTCGAGTACATCCTTGAAACGCATCAGTTCAGCCATATATCTCTCCCCAGGATTGGTTGAAAGAAACCTTACATTACACCTCTTGCGTGGTCGGTGACATGGCTATCAATCTTAGATTCCACACGTTCCATACCATCATTGAGGCGGCCAAGGGAACTGACAACCATCGCATGATCCTCTTTATTCTCACCCCGGAGGACTACAAGAAGCGTAGTAATGATCCCGCCGATAGCAGTAAGGAGTGCAGCGATAACCGCTCCCATATCCATCTCACGCTCCAACCGTCTTTGAAGCAACAAACTCGGCTACAGCCGGGGTTGGAACATCAACAACCATCCGAATATGCCAAGGCTCCTCAGGGAGAACTTCCCAGGAGAAACCGAATCGAGCAACATTGGCTTTCATCCAGTTCAAAATCTTGCCATTCGCATTAGCCACATCAACAGCAATACCGAGCATATGGCGCGAACACTTCGCTGGATCATCTTCCGGGGCGGCCAAAGGAGCCATACCTGGCTTCAAAAACCATTTCTTGCCCTGATAGGTGCGTGTTTTCCCTGTACCAGTATCGGTTTGGCTGTACCTTTGCAAAAAACCTTTTAATTGGGTTTCAATACTTCGATATGTGTCCGCTGATGACGTCGGTTCTAGGACAACGCCCTCAGCTTTCGCTGCGGCGACCATCGCATCCCAAGCATCAGCACAACACTTCTCTAGCATTCCACCACCCTCAACCTTACGGAGCATGTCTTTTGTGATCAGGGAAGGCTTTTTGCCCTTGACATGGGAACAATACTTAATCGGTGTAACAAACATTTCGGTCATTGTGCTTCCTCTTCAATCGCATCAGTAGATACACGCTTTCCCCCGGTACTAATCATCAAACCAGCCAAAGTGCCAGTAATGAAGGTCGCCACAGAGGATAAAACGCCAAAGAACATCTTGTCATTCTCAGCTTGAACACCAATCGGCTGCGTAACAAACACCAACGCATACAAAATAAACGAGGTGGTGATCAAAAGAACACCGCCAAGAATGCAACCGACCACAAACTTGAGTCGAGCATCTAGTTCTTCAGGGGTTAAACGGGTCTTTTTCATGGTAAAACAGTCGTTTCTACAGTTGAGGTTTCAGTTGGATCAAAGCCAATAATGTCCGACGTACAAGTGCCTGACACCTTGCATTGAGGCGGTACACATTCCGGGGCTTCCCAATTGGCAGGGTCTTGGCATTCGTAACGGTAACCACCGTCATAACCACACCCCGCCAATACGAGAAAAACAGCCAGGGATGCCTTTCGCATCGGCTACTTAGCAGCCCTTTTGACAGGAGCTTTCTTAGCAACAGCCTTCTTTGCAGGGGCTTTAGCCGATACTGGAGCGACTTCGAGAGCCTTAGTAGCCACCTGAATCAACAACGCGGTGTTCTTGTCACCGATTTTGGTGGACAAAACCGACAAACCTGCTGCAACTGCTGGCAAAAGAAGAGCAATCAGTTCCGGGGCGAGATCCACTTTGGTTGCAACATAGGTGAGAACACCTAATGCAAGACCTTTAACGGCGGCATCTGCGTGGCTAGTTTCTAATTTATTCATTGTCATCCTTCTTTAGAGCGGCACCAGCGAGGTGAATCGCTGTACCGATGAGTGTTATCCATATTCCCCAAGTACGGGTACTGCCTGAAAGGGTGATTAGGACTAGCCCTGTTCCACAAGTTGTCAACACGAGTCCGTGTATCTCACCGATAAACTTTTGCACTATTGCTCCTAAACCGATCCTGAGTTAGGCACCATGATAAACGGCCCTCAACAGGTCATCGCATAGATAAGGGTTTAGACCCTCACGCGCCTAGAAGCCAACACCGGGGCAGATAAAAGCACACCTGTACCTGCCACAACCACACGTCGAGTACCCACATCAATCATTGAACCAAGAGGGTAATAGCCGTCAAACACCCCACCGAAGACATTGATTTCCTCCTGAAACGCATCACGAACAGCCACAGAAGCCTCCTGAACGGCCGCCGTGATCTGCTCACCATTCTCGGCTGTCAAAGCCCCCTCATCAACAGCACCAAACACCTTGGTTGCCTGATCCCCGGTAACCGACTCCAAAACCTTTGCGCTAGAAACCAGCTCAACAGCCTGCTCAGGTGCAACACCATCCTCCTGACCGATAATCAAATCCACAACCTGAGCAACCTGATCGTTAGTGATCGCATCCGAACCCAACACATTCACCACCTCAGCAAAGCGTTCCTGAGTCAAAGGCGTATTTAAAACAGCAGTAAAAGTAGCAACCAACACCTCATCAGCAACCTTTTCGTCAAAGATGGCATACAACACCGTCTTAAACTCCTCAGCAGATAACGGTTGCTCCAAAATCTGTTCAGCCAAAGCAATAGTCGCCTCATCAGAAAGATCCGAGTCAAACACGGCATCTAAAACCGTTGCCAGTTCACGTACCGAAAGATCCGCGTCAACCAAACTTTCCAAAGCCGCCGACATCACCTCAACAGTCGCATCCTCCGTAAACACAGCATCCACAACGTTTTCCAACTGCGCGAGCGTGACATCACCTTCCAAAATGGTGTCCATAGCAGCCGAAACCTCATCCGCTGTTGCATCCGGGGTAAACGAATCCTCTATGATCGCATCAAGCACAGCATCAGTAATCGGCTCAGAAGGCAACAAATCCTCCAACTGTGGCCCAATCTCAGGCAACACTTCATCAATCAAATTGTTATCCTCAACCAATGGCACATCTACTATGGTGGTTGGCAGTTCAATTGGTGGATCTGTCACAACTGGCGTTTCTATGGTTGAAGGAAGACCCTCTTCAGGTAGCGGTATTTCTGTCGGTGCTTCGACTATTGTGGTGGTTGTTCCAGTCGGAACATCATCAGTCGTGGGAGGCGTAAATGGAATGGTGGGGATGGTTATTGGTAGCACCGTTGTGGTGGTTGTTTCTTCTAACGTTGTGGTCGTTTGTGGCTGAGAAGAAGAGGAAGAAGAACTAGATGAGGTTGTTTGGAGGACTGATGTTGTTGTTGGTGGTTCTACCGTTGTGGTGGTTGGGTCGAGAATGGTAGATGTTGTGGTTGGCGCAGCAGTCCAAAGAGACAAATTACTGATCGTCAAATGCCCAGGCTGACAACAAGAATCAATCGAATACTGCCTAAAAGTAAAAACATCCCCCTCACCAACAGGAATTGACAACGAACCAGTCGCATCGTTCTGTTGAGTTAACAAAACATATGTGCCGTTAACCGCATACTGTGGTGGGTCATACACCCAACCGTCAAAAGTTTGGTAAGCCCACGTGAAATCAACCGTATTCACCCCTTCCGGGATCACCGATTCAATCTTCACCCAATTTGCCCCTCCACAACCACCACCATCAGGGCCATGCAGAACAATCGCATCATCAACGACCTCGATAGAACCTGACTGAACACAAGACTGGCTGTAAGTCCAATTACCTAACGCATCAGCTTTAACACGACTAACAGGCGACAGCAACGCCAAAATACAGACAGGAACAATAACTATCCACGAGCGAAACCGCCACACGGCTTACCACAAAGCAAGAATAGTGGAGGCAGTAGTCCCAGTCGAATACACACGAGTAGCACGAATAGGCAACAAAGTTCCAACAGGAACACCAGTAAACGTCACCGTACCCGAATCCTGCATATTCACCTTCAAAGTTCCTGCACCACCAACATAAACGCCACGAGTCACATAGGTGAGGTCGTTTGTGTCGTGAGGGGTAACAGCAACCGCATTGGTATATGGGTCATTGGTTAAAGCGCGTTGGCGTGAAAAAGCATCTGTAGCAGGCATAACTGGATTATCTCACAAACAACAATACTTGTCCACCCCTACCTATCTAAGTAGCCTAAAGCAGTTGCTTCCTCTTGATTGTCGTGAATCCATTTATGGCACAAACCGCAACAAACAACAAGGTTTTCAGGGTATTGAAGCACATTTTTATCTACATGAGAATAATCTTCTGCCCCTGACAAAACGATTAGTTTCTTTTGATGAGCAAATACAGCCCTCGTGGTGCAACCATCAACTTTAACGGTACAAATAAAGTTGGAATCTTCAAAGGCTTGGTTGCGAGCATCAAGAAAATCTTGTGGTAGTGGAGGTGGGATATACGCACCTTTGGGGTAAGTGGGTTCAATCAGTTTAATCATAATTTCTCCTATGGGCCGTAATAAGTGAAGCGAACAAGTCCTGCTTGTGGTGCGCGTGGTGTACCGACTTGGGGAGAAAATCCACCGCCACCATAAGATGATGCAGGAGTAGTACCGTTTTGGAAACCGTCATCGCCATATTGGTCGGGTCCTGCACCACCTGACGAAACAGTAATTCCATAGTAAGTGACAGCCGCACCACCATTACCACCATAAGCAGTATAAACTACATAGTAAGCATTTTGTCCTACACCTCCTGCACCACCTGCACCACCTTCGGCATAATCAACACAACCAGCAACATAAGTTCCACCTGCGTTCGCAGATGAGTTTGCCGTATTTCCACCTGAACCAGCACCCGATGAAGCAGCATTTGAACCACTAATTACATAACCACCTCCTGCGCCACTCATTGTCCAAACAGCAGAACTTGTAAGACTTGAAGAACCACCAGCGGTACCACTAGCAGGGTATGAAAAACTTGTTCCTGCAACGCCCACAACATACGACAAACTACTTCCCGTACTTATAGAGTTGGATGCAGCAACACCACCACCACCACCTGAGAATAAACCCACACCACCGCCGCCACCCACAACAAGCGCATCAGCAATAGATGTAATTGCTAAACCACTTGTTCCCGATGTCGGTACAGGGTTAGTCCAAGTTCCCGAACCCGAAGTGTATGTAACAGTACGCAACGAATATGTTGTGAATGAACTACCACTAGAAGTAGAAGTTCCAGCAGTGTTAGTTGCTCTAAATCTTACATAGTAAAGAGTGCCAGCAGTCAAACCTGTAGCGTTATAAGTGCATAGAGTGTTAGTTGCACTTGATGTAATTGTTGAATTGGTGGTCGCAGTGAACCAAGCCGAGTTTCCTGAAGCAAATGATGAAGAAGTTGAATACTGAAACTCAACAGCAGTAATGTTGATGCCACCTGTGCTATTAACAGTACCATTAAAGACAGCACTATTTTGGTTGTAGTTAGTGGTAGAAGCAATTGTAACTGTAGGTACACCTAGAGTTGTGAATGTAACAGCACTAGATGCAGGCCCTGAACCAACAATGTTGACTGCTCTCAAATAGACACTGTATGCAGTATTTCCTGACAAACTACTGACAGTTACTGGACTAATTGCATCAGCAGGACTGATTGCAGTCCACGAAGAGTTGTTGAAAGAATATTCGTAGTTCGTAATGGGTGAGCCACCGTCATTTGAAGGGTTAGTGAAAGATATGGCAACATTTGTGTTCGTTGGTATCGCACTTAAAGATGTTGGTGCAGTTTGTGGGGCACTAACTCCAGGGTCAACATTGCCAAGGATTTGCATTACTAACTCGCTATGTTGCCGACCAACACCCATTCATTGGCCGCAATAAGAACAAGAGTTGCTACAGCGTACTGTCCGAAAGTTTTTGTTTTAGTACCCGAAGATCGCATTGTTACCGTTGCCGCTGGGGTAAAAGTAATTTGACCAGCACCAAGTTGCATGATGTTTATTTGATCGCCAATAGCAAACGTTGATGCCGGGATCGTGACAGTAATTGCCGAAGCGTTACTGCATGTCACCAATTTCCCAACATCACCAACAGCAAGTGTATAAGTAGTGCCAGTCTGAGCATTTATGGCAATTATTGCAGCCGCTACGGTCGTCATATTTGCGGCAGTTAGCACATCTCCGCTTGTGAACGTCGGTCTAATTGGCATAGTTCTCTAATTCTAAATCTTGATGCTGTTTGACAGGGGTAAACCCTTGGTTAGTAACGCATTTCTAGCCTAATTTATATGGCTAATTCTTCCCAAACAAGTTCCTCTTCGTTCCAAACATACATTTTGTCGCCTGTAGGTCGAGGGGTTGGAGGTTGCCAATCATGGTTTACATCCAACACCCAAGAAGCATAAGGCTGTGGGGCAACGAAAACATCCGCTAACGCATCAAATGTAAACCCAATACCTGCATATTGCTTGCGAATGTTGTGGTTATATGAGGTGCGAACACACTGCTGATTCATAAGTTCGCCGTAATACTTTTCCCAATCAGAAATACCGTCAACTACTTCGTCTTCGTTGCGACCAACGATTACCTGAGTGACAATGTTGTTTTCATCTAAAAATGCGTAGTGTGCCATTAGATCGTTATTGTTCCTGTTCCAGCCGTAAACGTATAAACTATATAACCCGAAGGCGTAGTTTTTGTATATGTAAGTCCAGCACTAATACTCGTCAAGTCCTTGTATGAATTAGAATATCTAATAATTACAATTCCTGAACCACCAGCACCACCACCACCAGTCTGAAAACCTGAGCCTGGGTTTGATTCACCGCCTCCACCACCACCACCACCTAAATTAATTCCGCCAGCCGTAGGCACGTCGGAATATGAAGTACCAGTACCGCCACCGCCTGAGCCACCGTAACCCCAAGTCGTGTAACCGCCAGCACCACCACCACCTGCATAAGTTGTGCCAGTTATTGTGCCTACCGCACCTGCACCACCCGTAAGGACTGATCCAGCAGCACCTGCACCACCGCCTCCTCCACCACGATTATTCCAAATACCTGCTGCACCGTTATTACCTTGACCACTCGTCCCAGTACCAGCAGTTTGTTGAGAAGGTTGATTAGTTCCACCACCGCCACCTCCGCCCGAACCGCCGCCTGTAGCAACATCGTTTTGACCACCGCTACTACCACCACCAGTAGACGTAATGGAACTGAAAACAGAATTACTACCAGCACCACTGGCAGAATAACCACCAGCAGGATAAGAACCACCACCAGTACCACCACCACCGACTGTTACCGTCAAAGTACCTGAAACAGCAAAACTTGATGCTTGTCTCATACCGCCAGCGCCGCCACCGCCACCTGCACCACCTGATGCACCACCGCCACCTGCTACAACGAGATAGTCAACTGAACTTGGTGCAGTATAAATAACTTTGATCGCAGTTCCAGTTCCTGTTCCTGAGCCTGTAGCGGTGCGATCCTTTGTAATCGCTTTGATGGCAGTACCAGCACCACTACCACTACCAGTTGCTGTTCGAGGCATATTTCCGATAGGACTCAAAACATTTGTGTTGAGAATACCATTGGTCGCTGAATCCAAAATAAGGTAAGGAATAAATTGTGTTCCTGTTGCTGCTGACGAACCTGTACCCGAACCTGTGGCCGTGCGAATCCTGGCAACCAAGGTGCTGACCGAACTACCTGAGGTTGAAGTGCCAGTCGCAACACGAGGGGCAACATGAAGTTTGACAACAATCTGTGTTCCAGTACCTAAACCTGTAGCCGTACGTGGGGCAATATGCAAGCCCACACCAACATCCCCTGTCGTGGCAGCACCACTACCTGTAGCAGTACGAGGTGAAAGGTGCAGTCCTACCGCTGTTTGAGTTCCAGTACCAGTTCCAGTTGCAGTTCTAGGGGCGACATGCAAGCCAACACCAGTATTCCCTGTGGTTGCGGAACCACTACCTGATGCAGTTCGACCAGCAATATGCAAACCAACAGCCGTTTGCGAACCTGTACCTGAACCAGTAGCCGTTTTTGTAAAACTTGAAAATGATGCCGGGGAGAACCTATATGTAATCTCATGGGCTTGAGGGCTAATCCGATGGTCAATATGTTCAATAGTCACATTTTGATAGATTTGCGAAGGGCTACCAATTGAAAAGGTTTTATTGATTTTTACCGTGTCGCCCAAATCAAGGGCAATAATCTCGGCCTGATCAACCAAAGACACCTGATTACCAGCAAAAATGATAGTCATACCGTCAAAACGATATGAAGGCAACTGATACAACTCAAGCATATATTCGGCTAAATCTTGAGCAGCGGCATCAGAAAACAGCAAATTGTTGATTGAAAGAGCAGAAACACCAAACGTGGCGATACTTGTCGCATTCTCGGCAGTTCCAGGGTTAACAGAGTCAATTGGTGTGCAAATTACACGGTTGAAAAGGTTTTCTTGCCCATAAACAATAGACAAAGAACTATATTCTGTACCCGTTCCATCATCTGCAAACAGTTTTTCAAGAGTCGGTGAACCAATCACACGATCAGTAAATGTCAATACTCCGCTCCCGGACATATACAAATAGCCACGTTCTGTGGCTGCAACTGCCTGCAACGCATCCAAAGCCCTAGTACCTACAGCTATTGGGTCATCTAAACAAGTTACCGTTCCTGCATCAATGCTAGTTGTACCCTGATAATCAACCTCAGGAAGATTAAGAATCGCATTAACGCGAGCTCCACTTAACTGATTTGTTGGCACAAACTCATCCAAATAGGTATTAGCCAAAATTACAAAATTGTCAGCCACTGATATTTGTACTGTTGACCGAGTATTCGGTGCAGAAGTAGGGTCATAAGAAATATCAATGTCGGTAATAAGTCCAGTAAAAATGGCTGTAGTGCCATAATATAAAGTCATTTTTCGCCGAATCGTTACACCTGAAGTTCCAGTTACAGGATCCCAATATCGACTGGATTCATTTACAGGGTCTAACTCTCGATCATTGTTAGACAATGTGATTGCCATAGTTGAGGCTTGAAAGTCTTGAAATTGGTCATGTCGGCCTCGTGAAACATCAATTGACAACACCCGGTCAGTCAAATCATCGTATGCTCGACCCCCTATATAGCAGTTCCCATTTAAAACTCCAAGAGTCGCATTATTTAGGGTGAACTGATTTTGAGGTAAACCAAGTTCGCCAATAAGTCTATATTCCCCGCCCCAAGGCATCACCTGTGCCATATCAGAGTGTCTTTACAGGGATCTTGCCATTACGTCGTTGGTAGCGAATTAACTCATTAACAATCGCATCACCAATCGAGGCACCGTCAGCACCCATACCAGCATTAACAACGATATTTATTGGTTGACCGCCGCCACCCATCATTCGTTCCAAACGATCCATAGGAATAATAGCTTCTGGCCCCTTTTCGCCAATCATGCCGATTTGCGGGGAAGTAATCAAACCACCTTTTGCGTGAGCCAAACCAGCATCTTTGAATGCGTTGTAAAGATTAGGGAAAGCAATCTTTGCTTTAGCAACAGGAGTTTCTTGATCCAACACATAGTTAGGGTGCAACGCTCTTACAGCCTCCATGAACGAACCATACTTCCCTGAAGCAACAACGGCTTTAGCGGCAGCAATCTTGGAAGCCAAACCAGTACCAGCATTTGCGCCTGCACCGCCAGCAGTTGCTGGTTGTCCAGCCAACTTCGTTAATGCCGGGATACCCAAATCAGGCATCGCATCCTTCAACTCAGCAAGTTTTGCTTCCAAACCATCAACAAGACTTTCAGCCAAAGCAATACCAGCATCATAAAACGTCGCTCCTAAAAGAACTTGAAGACCATTAGCCGTATTAACAAGTGAAGTTTCAATGTTTGTTGAAGCAGTTACAGCCGCAGCACCACCATTCAACAAGGCTGTAGCGATCTGTGTACCAGCATCAACACCAGCAGTTAAAACCTGTTGAATAGCCCCAGGGGAGAAACCTGCGGCCACAAGCAACTTAACTTTGTCAGCGAACTTAGTCGCATTTTCAGCTTGAGCGGCCAAAGCAGCAATAAAGTCCACACCAACCTTGTCGCCTATTGCAAAGAAACCATTAGCAAGTTGAACTCCAGCCGTAGTCGAAACAGCAGCAATTTCCCCAAACAACACATTCGTTTCAGCAACAGCAGCCGAACCACCCTTAATCAGTTCATCAGCCATCGCACTACCAGTCACAGCACCAGCCTGAATAATTTGATCTATGCCTTCTTTAGATAAGCCAAGGTTTTTAAGTTGCGTTATTTTGCTAGCAAAACCTTTTGCCAAGTCTGCCTGAGCGCGTAACTGCTCCAAGAATGTAATCTGTCTAGCCTGAGCCGCAGAAGCATTCTCGGTAGCAACAGTCAAAGCATCCTGAGCCGGGATCAGATCAAGAGCGGCCTTTTGCATCTCCTCATAGGCTTCACGGCGAGCCTTACGACCTGAAGCATTTGAATACTTGTCACTCGCATCGTTAAATCTTTTTTGGGCGGCATCAGCAACCCCTTGTGCATTACTCAAATCCGAGTTGGCTTTCACTAGATCCTGTGCAGCCGTCTGCTGTTTAGAAAAAGCGTCAGACATACTGAAAACACTCATAATCGAGTCTTTTACAGACGTCGCATAGTCATTTTGAGCTTGTTTAGCCTCATCAATCTTCGCGTTGTAATCAGCGGCCTTTTGAGTGGCAACAGACAAAGCGTTACCAAAGTCAAAAGCCCCATTAATTGAGTCATCTGTAGCAGACCTCAAATTATCTAGTTTTTGCTTCAAACCTTCTAATTTCTTAGTTGCCTCATCAATAGCCTTGTTATACTTATTGGTGATCATCTCAATAAGTTTGTCTTTTTCTTTCTGCAAAGCTTTATCAGCCGAGGCGTTCTTAGAAGTAGCATCCGAAATCTTCGTCAAAGACTTATGCAAAGTATCGTAAGCCTTGGATTCTTCACCCAAACCTGAAATCATCCTTTGAAGATCCGCATACTGTTGCTTATACTCGCCACTCATACGATCATCTCGTGGCAAAGCTTTCAAAATAGCCAAAACACGTTCGGCTTCAGCCTTGAAATTAGAGATATCAGCCTCAATAACAACTTTGGTACGAAGCCCGGACAACATGCCCATACCCTCCAAAATCTTATTGATTTCAGACTCGACAGCCCCACCAGCCTTAGCAGAAGCAATGAAGTTCTCAATCATTACCGTACTTGCAGCAGCAATTTCGGCTTTACTCTTACCCATGTTATACATGGCCGCCGAGTTCTTATTGATCTGCTCATACAGATCAAAACCAGTCTTCGTCAACGCATCAAAGTCGCCACGTGCGCCCTTGGCGGCATCCATCACGCCAGTCATCGCCTCGCGCATCTCATAAAAAGTCTTAGCGTTGGCAACAGCATCAAAGTTCTCAATACCAAACATTGCTTTAGCCAGTTCTTCGGCAGTTGCCTTACCATCCTCAGAAGCGGCCTTAAACTCTTTCAAACGTTGAGTCATAGTGGTCGTTTTCATGGCGGCCTTTTCCATTTCGACCTTTGTTTTGCCTACAGCATCGTTCAGCGGGGCGATCTTATTGCCAACTGCGGCAAGGACAGCCAACCACATTTCATCGGTGCCCTTCAAACCCTTAGTCGCATAATCGGCTTCAACAGCAGCTTGTGTAGATTTAACAAGTGCGGCTTCTTCTTTGCCTAAAGCAACAACACTTTCTAGGTGACCCTGCACAAAGTCACGGATATGTGTTTTCTCGGCTTGGTCATCAAGCTCCTCAATACGTTTTGCCAATTCCTGGTATTGGGGCGCAACACCAACAAGAACAGAACTCGTTTTCTCATACAAAGTAACGTTTTTAGCAATCAAAGTCGCTTGTTCTTTAGAAACACCGTTAGCAATAGCCATCTCATAAGCGGCCTTTTGTTGGTTATCTTTGAAAGCCAACAATGTAGGAATCGCATCAGCCTGACTCTTACCCAAATAATTTAACGCCCCGGTTAACTTGTCGCCATCTTCGCCAGTAGCAGCAATGGTTTTACCAAGATCCGCTGTTGAAGCAAGATACTTACCTAAAGCTTCTTTGTTTGTATGCAAAGCCTTAATTTGGGTATGTATCGCATCATTTAAGCCTTTGGTACGTTCCTCAACTTGCTTGTTACGGTCAGAGAAAGCCTGAAAAACCTTAAACACAGCCCACATAGCCATAGCCAAAACCAACATAGGAAGCATTGAAGACATGAAACTGATAACAGCCGTCTTCATAGCCATAAAACCTTCAATGGTCAAAGCCGTAAAAGCCTGCATCCCTGTAGCACCCATCCGGGTAGCAGTAGTGAAGTATTCGATCATCCCTGAAGTAAACAAAACTGATTTACCCAACAATGTTTGTGCAACGGTTGCCGTATCAGCCTCTACAGCCAAAATTGCTTCAGCGGTAGCAGCCGACAACATAGAACCAGCCAAACCAATACCTATAAGGATTACCAACGGTTCAAGCAACGGCCCTAAAGCTTCCAAAGCAGAAGCGAACAACAAAAAAGCACCCGAAATAAGTGTGACAACTCCAGCAAGCGGCCCAGCAAGAACATCCACCATGCCTGAAATCGCATCCAAAACCGACTGTGCAGCCTTAGTAATAGCAGGAACAGCTTTCTTAAAAGCATCCAAAAGCGGATATAAAGCCTTAGCAATCTTCATAAAACTGTCACGTAATTTAGGACTCATAGCCACCAAAACAGCCATAGATCCAACAACCGGGTTCATCAACGGGGCCAACTTCGCTAACGGCCCAAGGTTGGACAACAAACTCCGACCAGCAATAGCCGTCAAAGCCGTAGCAAACGATGCAATCATCGGAGTGTACTTAGCGATTGACTTGCCCAAACCATCCACAGCCAACTTTGAATCACTCAAACCCTTAATCAAACCCGTAATATGCTTAATGCCATTCGTAAAAGGCGTAAACAAAAGAGTCATAGCCTTCGTCAACTCTTGAACAATTGGGTAAAGAACCCCACCCTCACGAATTGTTTTAGAGAAAGCACTCACAAGGTCATAAGAAGCCTTAATCATTGGGCCGAAACCAGCCAACAAAGCCGCTCCCATCGCCACCTGCATATCATTAATAATTCGAGGGAATGAACGCAAGACCTTTCCTGGCTCTTGCATAGCAGCCGTGTAAACACCAGCAACCTTCGTACCTTCCAACAAAATCAAGTTAATGATGGCTTGCTGACGCTCCTGAGCGTTCAAAGTATTCGCTGTTTTGCCCACTTCACGGGCATACGTGGCATAACCTTCGGAAGCCTGACCTGAAATACCAGCAGATTTAAGCAACATGCTGTTACCCGTTTTAATAGCACGGGTCAGAATCATTGCCGTATCTGTTGAGTTCTTCTGCGAAATAACCGCCAAGTCCTGTGCAACACGAGCAACATTGGCAGCTTCAGCCATTTTGAGGTTGCCTTGAGCAAACTCAATAGCCATTTCCTGTGCGGCGGCCATCTCGATACCGTTTTCACGGATCGCATTAGCAGCATATTGAATGTTCTTTGCGCCAACCCCGGTGGATTTGCCAATCGCATCAATAGCGACATTTAACTCTGAAACACGAGCAGCAGCCGAGAATGATGCTTTACCCATTTTGACAAGGGAGAAAGCAGCACCACCTAAAACAGCACCAGCAGCAATTAAGCCTTTACTTACACCACCAACAGTCTGATTTAACTGATTAGCAGAGGATGAAGCTTGTTGAAAAGCCTTGGTGAAGCCATCGTCAATCGCACGTAAGTACGCTACAACCTGGATATCTTCAGCCATTTAATCACCTCCTGCGTTTGTTCGCCTGTTCAGCTTCGTAAGCCCTTAATTTGTATAGGGCGGCCCACTCAACTATTTCCGCAGAGGTGATTGGGAGATGGGCAGGTGTGCCGTACAAAAGTTCGGCCACCGTGCGCCCCAATTTCTCCGCTAGTTCGAAGAGGAACCGCCGTTCGGTGTTGATGAGGAGTCTTTTCCCGCGACATCAATGGCATCAGCCCCAAAACCTGACAATCGCATAGCGACCGTGTTGATCTTTTCCAAAGCCGCGCCATTCTTGGACATAATTGTGTCCTTATCGGCGTGGGTAAACACAGGTTCGCCCGTTTCCGGGTCGTAAACGCATGTGACAACAACTTCAGGCATCATCTTCGCAAAGTTGACATTGCCGTTGTTATCTGCTGCATCCTGAACAATCGCTGCACGAGCAGCTCCGCTCATACCTCGAACTTCTACTTCAACACCCCATTGATCAATCTTGACGATTTCTCTTTGTAGGTCATCTACTGCAATAATGCGGTCACGTAAGGACACGATATTTCTCCTGTGTTTGTTGGTTTTTGGGTTTATGATTTGCCTATTGGCTTATCACGACCAAGTGGTGCGAGTAACTGGACCCGTCACTTGGAAATCTGCTGTTGCTTGAACTGCGTCACCGACTGCTGCCGAAATGTTGTAGCCAGTCATAATGCAAGTACCTGTGTACTTGACAAGACCTGCTGTGCTACCTGCTGGGCCGTAGTTGAAGTTCAATGCTGTTGCGAAGCCAAGAACACCTGCAAGAGTTGCATCAGCCGTAGCGTCAAACAATCCTGAAATGCTGAAAGTCGCATCCGACAAGCCCACAATGTAGGTCTTAGCCGAACCTGAAACACCAAACGTTGTGGTTTCAGCGGTCTCGATTGAACGAGAAAGTGAAACGTCGTTTAGATATGGGGAATAGTCCACCAGGGATGCTGATGCGTTGTCCAATTTGAATACTGCTGATTTACCATGTACGAATGCCACGATTTACCTCCGTGCGAAAGAAATGTTGTATGTGATTGAGCCTGTACCTGTGGCGGCCGTGTGGGTCGATCGCAGGTATCGGTTAACGGTGGTGCCAGCCGCAACTGCGATCCGTTCCGAAGTTTTAACCGTTGTTGCTACAACGGTAAATGTTGCTAGGTCAGCCCAAGTTGAGTTGTCTGACGAATGTTGAACCTTAAAAGTTGACGATGAACTGCGCGAATTGGCAGTCACATGGATTTGAGCCATACCACCATTAGCGGAAGAAGCAGAACCATCAACAGCCGTATTCGTTGCTGAACCAGTATCTGCGCCTAAAGCATGAAGGGAAACACCATAATCAATACCGCCATCAGCTTGAGCATCATAAGAAACCGAAACAACATCGCCTACAGGGGAAGAAACCGAATAACCTGTGGTTTTTGCTTGAAGCAATGCTACCCGGTTGCCGATAGTTGAAAGTGCTGGAAAAAACGATACTGGAGCGTTCGTATCCGAACCAATTGAGGCGGTCAGGATTTCGTCAACAGCACCTGCGGCACCATCAAACATCCCGGAAGCACTTAATGTCCCATCCTCCAAGCCCGTAATATATGACTTAGCGGTGGAACCAAATGCGGTGGTTTCAGCCGTTTCAACAGAAGCAGCCACAGAACCATCGTTTAGGTATGAACTCAGATCGTAAATACCGTGCAAAACAACAGCACTCTTACCATGAATAAAAGCCATTACTTATCCTCCGAATCAATCGCATCCACAACTACTGGAGCAACCTCTTCGACTGAAGCAGGCTCTTCTTTAACTTCGACCTTTGCTTTGGCAGAGCCATCAGCAAGTTCAATAATTCCTTGTTCTTTAAGCCATGCAACAGACTTAGCTGGAATGTCGTCAACAATATCGCCTGCTTCAACGCGGCGATTTAGGTAATCTAACCCTTGATTTACGAGGTATTTCGGCATCTGTACTCCTGATAGTGGCACGTGGCTCTACCCCGGATACCGACCTGACCACAAGGGTACGAACGGGCGATGCCGAGGTCACGAGGACACGAAGAACTATCAGGACTTTACAACGCATCAGCCAATAGGCCGACTGTATATGGCTTTAGTTGACGCTCCAAGGCGACCAGTCAGAACCTGTCACTTCAAACAACAATCTTCCAGCCTTCAAGTTCGTGAACGCATCCAACAAAGGCTCTTGAGTACAGATCTTCATTTGGGTACAAATAGGGGCATACTTGTTGCGTTTAGGGTTGTAGTTCACCCCATTGATCTGCATGAGTCCACTATCTGAAGGATGGCTCATATCAATCATTTTGGTTATCTGACAGTTGGCATCCACGACTGAACCACCAATACGCTTAGGGCAACAACCTGACTCGCGAGCAACAATCTGCATCAAGCGAGGAATCTGACGTTGCTTCCACCCAGCAGCCAAAGCCACAGGGGGAATCCAAGAACAATCACCATGCCGATAAACCTCAGGCAAAACATATGCCGGGGCTTTGGCTTCAAAAGCAGCCAAGGAAACATGGGGGGCAGGATTAGCAATCGTGGGGGCAGAAGCTGCCTGAACTGCTGAAATCAAGCCAATAAACACACTTAAAAGGGATACCGCTGTTGCGGTTAAAAACATTTTCTTCATCGGTTACCTCCGAGAATTGAGAAATAAGGGCAGGCTAAACGCATTAGATAATGCAAAGCCGTCAATCTTTTATGTTTACCTCCTGATGGAGTTCTACGTTTAAGGATGACACCTCGCAAGGTGCGCTGTCACTTTCAAACCTGTCTAACGACACTCCCAAGTCGCTCAAACCGCTTGGTGAATCCTACAGCCCTAGATCACCCAAGGCAAGCACCTCAGGCCCCGTTTTTGGCTTTACAACGATGGCAAACAATAACCCAGGGTCTAGTAACCGAGACTGCGAGCATCTTTTTGCATCGCCAGCATCTAGGTTCTAAATCCTCGGTAGCCCCTTTGCCATAAGCATCTACTGGTATCTCGGAGTTATCTAACCCAGCCATACGGTGTAATCGCATCCGATGAGAGCTCGATCGTCACCATCTCGATTTAATGGATAAACCTCTGAAGTCGCCAAGATCGTCAAAATGACCACCCCGGAAAGGGTTGTACCCCTTACAGCACCGAGGATAGCCCTCACAGCAACAGCCTTTGAACGAGCCGCAGGGTAATCGTTCCGAGCTGCACGACAAACCACTCGAATACGTTGATGATCAATCGCATAAACGCCTGTACCAAACGTGTGATCGGGGCCGCTACCAGCCGACTCATACAAAGTCACACAAGCATCCGGGGTGTCAGGAGCGCGAGCAAGAAAGATATCCGTAGCCAAAGTGCCTTGCCCCTGGCTTGCCAAATAGGTGCCTAACGCATCCAAAATAGCCATTACTTAGCTTCCCTTGCTGCTTCACGATCAATAATTCCTTGAATACGTTGAGCCAAACGAGCCGACAAACCTTCAGAAGCATCCATCATTGGCTCTTCCAAATAGTAAGCCTGCCTGCCGGGAGCATGTTTGAAGTCTTCGTTTTCGTGCTGAATAATCGCATAGTTCACCATCTCATCGCCGCCAGCAGCTCCACCGTAAGTAATCTCAACAGAAGTGGTTTTCCCCACCATGAACGGTTCGTGGACTCGACCCGAACTGGACAAAGCACCACGATCAAAAGGAACTATCTCCCTTGAAGTGGCCAAAATAGCCTGTGCCTCAGCGTAGAGAGCCTCTTTAATGTTGCCTGTATAGCCAGTAACAACACGGCGGCCAAGAGAAATAACCGACGTAAGACCATCCACATACACGACCTGTTTACGCGCCATGTCAGTTACCAAACGAAACAGTTGTGTGGTGTGTACCCGTATCGTCATTGTAAACCTGGACAGAAAGAATCAAAGGCGAACTACCGTCAGGTAACAAAATCTTGGAATCCGTTGTAATTGTTGGGTTTCCGTAAAAAATGATCGTTCCAACCTCATAAACATCACGCCCATCAGCTGACTTAACCACTCGACCAGTTTCCTGAACCCGGCAATTCGTGGCCGTACCAGTAGCAGAAAAGGTGAACTTGCCATACGCATCGGCAGACGACTTAGGGTAAACAGTCACCTGAGAAGGCATCATTCCAAGGAAAGCGGCCTCAATCGTCATTCAGGGAAGTCCTGGATCGGTGGAACATACATCATTCCTGTGCCAACGTTGCGGCCCATACCAATCGAGAACTCTGAACTTACCGGGTAACCATTCGCATCCCAATTAGGTGAAGGCGGGGCAGCCCGTATAGCAGTAAGCCTCAACTGTGCAGCTCGATCCAAGAAAGTCTTGGCAGAAGCCCCAAATTGGGTTGAAATCGAAAGATCGCCCACACTCCTCGAATAGTCGCTCTTCGCGCTGTACTTGCCAGCAATAGCCTCACAAGCAAAAGCGGCCGATGTGTACGCATCGTTGTTCCACTCAGACAGCAAGAAGTCAATCTCAGGGTCCATAATCTGCTGATTATCGGTATCGGTATCGCCGCACAAGAATCGAACCTTGTCAATCGCCCTGGCTGAAGGATTACCTGTGTACGACCATTGTGCGCCTATCAGAGCCACGATCTGTATAGAAATCAAGCCATTATTAGGGGCTGTCAACAGACGTGGGCCGCTAAAAGTAGCTGTAAATGAAGCTACATAAAACCCAGCAGCCAAAGTCGCATCGGTAGCAGTCCAAGGGTATTCAACCTGCCCGGTTGCAGCCGAAACCAATGTGCAAACGCCATCAGTAATGACCTGAGTGCCTGTAGCGGCATTCCACATATTAAACGTGATGGTTGCCCCGGTGAGGTCTGTAGCAACAGCATCGGTGAGGAATTGGCGCGACAACTTAGGAAGGCGGTCACCTTTTTTAATGGTTATTTCAGCCATATCATTGCCCCAAAGTCACCGTTCCGTTGTTTCCACTCGTTGAAATCGCAAGTTTAGAACCACCAGCCAAGACCTCTAGCAATACCCCACTAGCGAGAACACGATCATTACCACCTGATACAGACATAAAACCTGAAGAAACAGCAATCGGTTCGTCAATCAAACCTTCCGAAATCGAAGCACCAGCACCGCTTGCGTTCGCTGTCCGAATAGCCGTCACATAAGCAACAATCGTTGAGCTGCCAGCTGCCAAATCTGTTACAACCCGGAGAACACTTCTCAATCGCATCGCTGTTGAATCGCTGGACCCTACAGCTGAGGCCGTACGTGGACTTATATGCAAACCATCAGCATTAGAACCACTAGAAGCCGTATTTGAGCCATTTCGGAAAGTTGTACGAAGTTTCTCGGTTAAAGAAGTGCCAGTTCCTGATCCAGTCGCCGCCCTAGCTTTAGTAGCAAGACCAATCGCATTGTCAGTTCCCGCCCCGGAAGCTGTTACAACTCGAATATGAGTAGTCTTTTTAACGGTTGAAGATGTGCTTAAACCTATGTTTGAGGCTGTTCTGACACGAATGTAGTTGCCAGCAGCCGTATCGTTCGCCGTGGCCCCGCCAGCACCATAAGCCGAACGATAAGCCTCATAAGCAACAGCAACAAGGGAGCTGCCCAAACCCGTACCAGTCGCATCAACGAATGTAGATCGAAGAGTCTGCGTTACCTGTGTTGAAGATCCCAACCCTGTAGCAGTCCTAACACGCGTTATCTGATTACTAGCCGACTGGCCGCCCAACGCATCCGAAGTTGCCGAACGAGGAACAACCCTTACACCTGTTGAACTCCCCAAACCTTGACTGCTACTCGTAGCAGAAACAAACGTGGTTCGAGACTTAATCGCATCGCTAGTTCCTGTGCCTTCTGCTGTTCCTACACGAAGTTTTACGATTGCACGATTAGCGATTGCTGTACCTGTGCCGTTGCCTGTAGCGGTTCTTGCTCGGATAGAACTTGTTGTTGTTGTTCCAGAACCTACACCTGAGCCTGTAGCGGTTTGTGAAACCGTGAGTGTTCCGTTGTAGGAAAGGTTGCTGGCGTTGTAAAGAAACCCAGAGTTGTTGTAGAGGACAGCCATTTGTTCCTAAAAGACCCGCATAGATAAAGCAAAGTCTCTTTTACGTTTCAATACACCCCACCAAAATCCGTACCATTGTTTACCATTAACAAAGTTGGCAGGAATTAAATCTAGGACATCTTCGTAGTTATCTAAAGAGTAGTTTCCTTCAACCCTCATATTCAAAAGGTTGATAGCAAACTCAGCATTGGCACACACAATGTCTCGTTGGATTTCCATATCAAGATTCTTGTATTGTGGGTAACAGGACAACAAACTTGTTAAAGACAGATGAGCCATTTTTTGTTTAACAAACTTCAACAACTCCTGTTTGGTTTGAACTACACCATCAGGTCTTCTACGGGCATCGGTGTTACCTTTGAAATATTCGGCAACCTGCATATCTACTTGGTCTGCGACCAGTGAACTATCAAATCCTATTTGGTCAAGAAACTTTTTGGCATCCAATGCAATAGGGTCAGTGCCATTAAATGGCGCATCAGCCACAGCAGCCCATTCTGTTATCAAACGGAACATCTCAGACAATGTTGCAGTCGATTGTGGAAACGGGTCGCCGTTAACAAAGTAATCCTTTGGAGATTCATCATCTTTTACATAAGCAAAGATAAGATTTGATGTTCCACTTACATTGATGATTGGTTCATAAATTAAGACATCTTCTGCCGACCAACCCTGATAATAAGGTTCTGTGCCTGGGGTTAAATATCGTTCAGGGCCATAGAAAGTGTTATCGCAACGCCAACTGGAGGCATCTTCGTATATTGGTTTGGAGTTCATAAAGTAGAATATGCCCCTGTTGGAATAATCCAAACCGGGATTCAAATATTGAACCACTCGCTCATAAGGCAAAGCACTAACGTATTCTTCTTTGTCTCCGCATTTAGCAACAAAACTATGTATTGTTTGAACTTCACGATATGTATGAAACGCTACAAGAAGTTTTCCGTCAGGCATACGATGCAAATCGTATGAAGCAAACTCTTCATCACCTGCTGGTGTTCTACGGAACAATCGCACAGCATCATCTGTAATGTTGTCAAGCATGTAGAACAGTTCATAGTTGCGCCAGCCAGTTAGATTGTAATTTTTTATTTCCATGATTTTCCCTATGAACTCCAATATTGAATATATATTCCGCCAGTAGCACCGCTCGTTGCTCCAGTACCACCATAAATACTTCCGTTTCCACCATAGCCAATAGCAGTTGGACTTCCATGAGAACCAGCAGCACCAGCAATTGTTCCTCCAGCACCACCCGAAGTACCCCAAAATGAGTTTCCTGCACCACCTGAGCCTGCAACACCACTGGTTGCGTTTCCACCATAACCATCGGTACCTGCACCACCACCACCGTTGGTGTAACCACCTTTACCAGTTTTTACATAAGGTGCGCCACCAGTGTAAGCGGGATTATCTCCACCACCGACATCACCTCCGTAACCTTGGTCTCCGCCACCGTAACCACCACCTGCACCAAAGACAGTTATGTTTGTTCCACCAAATAAAGTTCCAGTTCCAGAACCTCCAGTGCCGCCGTCGTTACCACCACCACCACCACCCATTACCCAGTTTATATAACCACTGGTACCCGAAAATGCCCAATTAGTTCTGACACTCAGACCACCAGAACCGCCACCACCACCCCATCTACCACCGCCACCGCCACCACCAATGCAAAGAACATAAGGTAAAGCGGCAGGAGTTACACCACTAACAGTAGGAACTGTAAGGTTTGATGTTACTTGACTAAAAATTGCCCTGACACCCCAACTTTGCCACGAAGTGGAAGATGAAGTTGTGGTGCCAACACTGTTTACTGCTACAACACGAACGTAAAATGTGTACCCATTACCATCAACAGTAGCGTTCGTTGGCAACCCAGTTACCGTGTACGAAATAGCAGTTGACTGACCAGTAACAGTACCAGCAGTCACCTGGGTATAAGAAGCAAAATTGTTTGTTGTGTTGTACTGGAAATAAACTGTTGTGCTTGCACCGTTGGCACTTATGGTTGCGTTAAAAGTTGCACGACTTTCCGTATAGTTGGTTACTGCGTTAATTGTAGTTGTAGGTGCAGCAGTGGTTGTAAACGAAACAGCACTCGAAGCGGGACCAGAACCAAAAAGGTTTACCGCTCTCAAATAAACATTGTAAGAAGTGTACGTTGACAAACCGCTAACAGTTACAGGACTAATAGCATCAGCAGGACTGAGCGCAGTCCAAGACGAGTTATTAAACGAATACTCGTAATTTGTTATTGGCGAACTACCATCATCAGATGGTGCAGTAAACGAAATCGCAACACTCGTGCTAGACGGAACAGCACTTAATGATGTTGGAGCAGTTTTCGGTGCAGTCGGACCCTTCATGCTGCCGATTATTCCACCGAGAACACCAGCCATCAGGTGAGTCCATTACCACTGATTATCCATGATGTTGAAGTTATCTTTACAGCAGTAGCCATACCAAATGCTGCAAGAGTTCTAGAACCAGTTGTTCCAAGACCAGCCAAATACATTGTGTCTGTTGTTATAGCAATAGTAACTGTTGAGCCAGAACCAGCAATAAATACAAGAGTAGAACCAATTGGCATAGCAATAGTTCCATTTGCTGGAATAGTTACAGTACGAGTTGCACTTGAATAAATATGTGTTCCAGCATCCGCAGCCACAATTCCATAAGCACCCGTAGTAGCAGAGTTTTGTGGCAAACCCATATAACCAAAACCGCTAGTGCCAGTTGTAGTTGTTCCAGCAGTTGGGTTTCCAGTTACGGTACCAGTAAATGTTGGGCTAGCAAGTTTTGCCAACACAGGTGCAGCAGTAGTACCTATCGCTGCTTCTATAGCCTCAACAGCATCGTTTATATCGGCATGTTGTCCAGCGTGAGAAGGACTTGATAGCGAATCCCCGGCTATTGGGTTGGTGAAATTATCAAGACTTGTAGGGAAATTGATAGCCATTATCGGCTACCCGATCAGTCAAGCGTCAAAGTAAGTGATGTAATTTGAAAAGTATCGCCAGCAGTAACAGCAGCCGAAGACGAGAAAGCACCCGACCACAAACAGTTACCAGCAGTTGACGCATCCCACAATGACCAATGGCTGTAAGTTTCCGTTGTAGAAACGTTAGTCCAGCTAACAGTCGCAGACGAAGCCATAGAACCGCTAGAAGCAGCCGAAAAAGTAACAGCCTTACGAGTAGTTTCAACAGCCGCATTAGCGGTGCCATCTTCACCCGGATCGCCCAAATGCAACTTGATATAAGGTGCTGTTACAGCAAACGAAGTGTTACGAAGGGTATTGAGGAACGCGAGTTCACCGTAATTAGAAATTGACATTAGATACCTTCTTCTTGAGTTTTGGTTTTCTTGGCCTTTGGCTTAGGGGTTTCTACAACCTCATCCTGAACTGGAGGCTCAACAGAAACAACATTTTCTGTTACCTCAGCCAAAAAGCGACCGTTGACCAACTGGCGCACATTGCGCCAACCACCAGCATCCACAAGGGTGCCAGTAGGGATCGTTGAACCATCGCCCGCCGAAATTGGTTTAAGAACTCGATATGCCATGAAACTCTTTCAGATAGATAGAACCAAGGTCACTTGACCGAAGTGCTTTATGCGACTCTGTACCAAACAACCGTATTAGCAGCTGAGACACGTACCCTGAAAAGAGCCGAGGTTGCCGCTGCGACCGTTGCCGAACCAACAATAGTTGCACCCGTACCAGCAGTAACCGTCAACGCATGAGTAGCAGCCGCCAGGTTTGTGAACGACACCTCAAAAGTGTCACCCACAACGTAACCCGGCAAACCTGCACAAGTAAGAGTTCCCGTAGGAATTGTCTTAGCCCGTGCTGCTGTTGGAGTACAAACCAGCAAACCACCATTAGTAACAACCATTGCGGCCGTCATAGTTTCTGCGGCATCCGTCAAAGTTGTGACAGTAGTTTTTGTTGTGCGCGTGGTACTAGCAACAACACCATTGGATCTAAGCGAACCAAAGAGGGCTTTGCCTTTAGTAAGTCTGTTTGCCATTATCGGCCCCTAACTATGCTACGCAAGCTGAGAAGAAGTAACCAAGGTCTGCACCGATTACCTTCATGTCGAATGCAACTTCGGCTTCAATGCGGTCTGCCTTGTACTGTTCCATACGCATACGCGATACGCCAACAGTCTGATTTAGGCCGCCTGAAACACCAGTCCACGACATGATGTAACCGCCCGAAGGCTGGAGGAGTCCTGCCGATGGAGCTGAGTAGGTCAAAAGGGCGTTCTTACCGTAGTTAAACGCATATGCGCCAGTTGCGCCTTCGTTGTTGGTTGCCTTAACACTCTTAGCAACCATCACGCGAGGAACACCGAACAAGCTTGCCATCACATCTTCTGTGAGAACGTTCTGTGAGGTGTACTTGATACGGTCAACCAGGTCAGGGTGGTTCTTCAATTGAATGAACACATCGTAACCAAGCACCAAAGTGTTTGGCTCGTACCCGGTGACGCTCAAGATCGCGCGCTTACCAGTCTCAATATCGCCGATTGGATCTGACGAGGTGTAATCGTTCCACAAGTTTGTTGGAGTCGCATCGGTTCCCCAAATGCCAGTTGTGAAGTAGTTGGAAACAAACTGTGTTTCCATCTTCAAAAGAAGGCGTGAGGTAACGAACTCTGCGGCTTCACGATCCACGTTGATAGGAGCGTCAGCGTTTGCACGAGTCTGATCACCAATATCTTTGTGGAACGCATAAACATCAGCCTGATAGCTGTCTGTCGAAAGGTTGTAACCGCCACCAGCTGACTCGGTTGCGTCTGCGCGGCGTTGAGCCTCGTCACGGAACCAGTCGTTCTTGGTGTAGGTAAAAAACTTGTCGCTCTGCTTTGATACAGGAACAACAGGGAAAACCCGTGTTGCGATGAAGTTTTGGTTCTGTTGGAAGTAGGCGACCGAGATATTGGTCAAGATCGCATCTACGTGAACCTGAGTTGAAGTTGGCTGTGGCATGTCTGTTTGCTCCTGTGATTATGCTGCGCGGGTTGGGGAAGCGCAGTTGATTACTGCTGTGAGGATGTCGGCATCAGCACCTGAAGCAAGAATTACTGCCCCAACTGCGTATTCTGTTGTGTCGGTTCCTGCAACTTTCGCATCGGCCTTACCTGTACTTGAAGTACCGATAACAACGCCAGCTGCGATAGCGGCTGAAGCAACAATTTTTGTGCCACCAGCAACCACGATGGAAGCTTCTCCACCTGAGATTGGGCTGTTCTGAAGAACACCGATTGGAATGTCCGTAGCGGCGGAGCAAAGAATTGCTTTACCGCTAGAGATTTTCACAAACTTGTACTGTGCAGCTGAAAGATCTGCACCTGCCTCAAGAGTGATTCTGAGGGTGTAATTGGAGATTTCGTATGCCATTGTTCTATTTCCTCCGGGGAATTAGCGTTGCTCGGCGCGGTATGCCGCGTAGAGATCAGGGTTTTTTGTAACGATCGAAGCAACTGCTTGTTCCATCGTTTTGAAGTCACCGTTATTCACGGCGGCCTTTGCCATTGATTCAACCTTCGCATAAGCCGAACCGTCATCCGGGCGACTTCCACGACCAATTTCATCAAAAATTGCAGCTGATTCTGACTGTGCGTTAGCAGCAGACAGAGCCTTTTCGACCTGACTTGCGAGGTTCGCATCAATGTCGGTCAAACGACGTAGTGCTGGGCCAAGATCCTTGGCATCAACAGTCAAATGTTGCCATGCGGCAGCCTTTTGAACGAACTCTTCGTCGCGGCGAGCTTCACGCTCTTTACGGAGTTCTTCTTTAGCGTAAGTCGCTTCGTTGGCAGCTTTTTCAAGCATTTCACGAACTGGTTGTGGAAGTGACTTCATCATGTATGAGTCATCTTCTTCTTTAGGGTCCATCGCATCAGCCTCATCCTCCATGTCGCCAGGGGTGTGCTTTGCCTTCTCTAGTTCTTCAATTTGGGCATGGGAGGCTTCGAGAGCCTTCTCTAGTTCAACAACACGCTCAATATAAGCCTCTTCCAGGCTTGGATCAATCAAAACTTCTTCGCTCACGTTGGCCTCTTTCGTAGCACTCTTCATAACGATCCAGCCTTCTTCAAGGTGGGCGGGGTGATCTACTCCGCTAGTTTCCAGCACTTTCAAGGCGACCATTTTGCGTTTTTTAGGACTGCTCATAATCACCTTAAAATCTTAAGGATTTGTGCATGAAGTTTTAACCTCATCCGCAAATACTGGACAGAGGCGAGTGTAGAGATGTACTACAAGAGGCGAAAGTGAAATAGGGTTTAGTTCAAGATATTTCCTGAATGACGAACGCATCCCTCACCATAAGCAAGAGCGATCAACACCATGTCTTGCTTCAAATCGGCCAATGAATCCTTATCAATTCGCTTCAAACGATCAATGCGACCATCAATGGCTTCCATCAATATCTGATTCAACTCCATCTTTGCCAAATCTGCTGGCATGTTGATCCAATCAGGAAAATCAAGTTCCCCAACTGGATCAATCCAATAAGTCTTAGTAGTTTTTAGAATCAAAACAGCGATTCCTGCTGCACATACACCGTAAAAAAGTGTTCCTAATAGTTCCATATGTTCCCTCCCTTGGGTTGAAACAACCATAGGGTATTCAACGCATCAAATCAAGGATTATCCAAAACATCAATATCCATCCGAACCACACGAGATGAATGGGCATCCTGGCTTTGACACCACGCCTCGGTAACAAGCACCTGAGACTTCACTTCTTGCCCGCATTCCGGGCATCGCATAACCGATTTCGTTTTGTGTGTAACTGGCCGATCCATGACAACACCTTAGTTCAGATCAACTAATTCCTGTTGGCCGCCGTTAAGCACGATCTGTGGCAGTCGAGCAACCTTGCCTTTAGAGGCAGACAGACGAATATCAACGCGGTCATACGGTTGCAAACGCATCACAGCCACGAACGTTGGATCAAGCAACTGCTTCACCCAAGCCTCAATAAAGGCTGGAACTGGCTGTTCCTCAGACATTGAAAGCTTCTTTTTTCTCCCCAAAATATGCTTTAGCGAAACCACCAGCAATCAAATCTTCGTTCAAACACTTTGTTTTGTTGTCATCGGTGTAGATGTTCGCCAAAATACGACCATATTTTTCGTTCTTATCTTTCAAGGTTTGGATCACAACAACCGGGTTCTGTTCCATCCAGTCATGGGCGAACTGTTTGGCTTTCAAGCCTGCGGCCTTCTCCAACGCATTCGTAGTGCGCGACTCCGGGGTATTGACACCGTACAAACGGACACGAATCCTGTGGTGAACATCAAAACCTAAGTCCACCATGAGGTCAACGGTGTCACCGTCAACGACTTTCAGCAAAGAAGCCGAATAACAGAACCGCTCAAGAGCCATTAGTCAATACTGACAAAACCGTAATAATCGGTATCAAAATAATCCGTCATAGAATCGCTGTTCTCACGGTTGTAAGCATTCGTGATCCGATCAACCTTGTCATAAATCGCTTTAGCCTCAGGACTCGTAACATCACGCCCAAGATCATCACGGACACGAGGATTCTTGACACCAGCAACCCTAACCCTGATAGCCGAACCCCGACTATCCATTTTTACGCTGAACTTCAAATCGGCTGGCAACTCACCACTCGCTACAGCATCTTTAAGATCGCGTCGAATATCAACAGCAACTTCTTTGTTTGGTCGGCGACCGATATATTTCTCGCCCTTGCTACCTGGGCGATCATCAAAAAACTGTCCTGGTCGATTACGAGCTTCGCTTGTGTCGCCAGCTGCCAACTCTGCCTCAAGTTTTTTGATACCAGCCTCTAAAGCCATGTAAGAACCTTGCGAAGTGCCTCTGCCCATGTTCCCAAGTTTTCTTTTTTGAGCATCAATAAAAGCCTGTTTTGTTTGGGCTTCTTCTGAGGTTGGTTGACCTTTAGGCAAAATGGTTTCTCGCTCAATAGCAAGTTCGTGATCTGCGCGATCTATGACACCCTGCAAACGCCCAACTTCCTCACCTTGCCCATTGTCGGCTGCGCGATGTTGTGCCTCTTCTGCCTTAGATCGAATCCCCTCCCAATGTGCGATGGCATCACGAGATCGTTGCGTATTGCCTGCACCGTCAGTTGTTGGGGTTGTTGTTTTGCCTTGACCCTTCCAACGCATGTTGGCTGCATAACGCCCAGCTTCCGAACGGCTTGAGAAAGTTGCTTTAGAAAAATCTACATTGTCAAGGTTTCTTTCGCTGTAAGGAGTCTCTGTTGCGGCCTTCATTCTTGCCTTCAATTCGGCTTTGATAGCACGAGCCTTAGGACCCTTATACGAAGTCAAGTTAGACAACGCATAAGCAATCATGCTCTTACCGCTATCCATGCCGTAACTCTGATTAGCGTCAGATAGCGAACTCAACGCATCAAGGTAAGGCTCTGCACCGAATGGAATCTTTTTCCCTTGCGAACGAAGATCGCGTCGAATCATTGAACTCAAATCCGACAAATCGGCATCCTTGATAGCGGAGGCTGTCTTTTCATCAACTTCTTCGGTTGCCTTGCGCTCTGCTTTGTTTTGACCCAACGCATCTTTTGTGCTTTGAGCAGAACCTCTTGCTGGGTTTCCTGCACCTTGACCAGCCTTGGCATTTTGCTCTTGGCGATACTCGGCAGTAGCCAAACCACCCTTAGGAACAGAACCGCGCCAACGCATGTTGGCTGCGTAACGGCCTGCTTCTGAACGTGAAGCGAAACGACCCTTCTCAACACCTTCAAGAATGATCGTGCGAGCATAACCAGTCACATCACGAATATCGCCAGCATCATTCACCGCTTTAACAACAAGATCCCAATGATCTTGGGGAATGTGATCACAAACACTTTTGCGAAGTCCGTCTAAAAAAATCTTGTCAGCTGGTTTCATCTGACTGATACTACTTTGCTACAAAAAACTCTATAGTGACTACGGTTATGCCGACTTAGGTTCAATCCCCATCGCCGAAGTAAACGCATTAGCCTCAGTCAAAACCTGTTTGATCGGCATGTTGATCACTCGAACCTTGATCTTCTTGCCACCCAACTTGCCATCCTTGGAATCCATACCAACCATTGCGGCCCAACGATGATGACCGTCAATGACATAGCCATCCGAGGACACAAAAATGCTTTGGTTCTCAAGATCGGTTGATTTCTGACCTTCTTTGCTCATCATGTAAGCAACAGTTTTGCCCTTCAATTCGCTTTGGGAAGCCTTTAACTGTGCAGCAGGAACACTACCCTCACGAGTCTCAACACCCTTTTCAGCCAAGTATTTGACAAACGCATCGCCAACATTCACTTCGCCCTCTTTGTCAACAGGAAACTTCTTTGAATCAGCAGCAGGAGAACCTGGTTTCGGTTTGCCCGCCAACTGTGGCATCTTGTCGCGAGGAATAGATTTACCTTGATCATCCTTCAAAGAAGAACCACAAAACAGGTTCGTTCCCGGAACAGACACCTGACACAAGTTCAGTTTGACCTTCTCACCCTTCTTCTTCGCCTCCTGCACAAAGTCATTCATCTCTTTAATCAGAGTGTTGACTTCCTCAACCGTGCCTAGAGACACCGTTTTGCCTTCACGTAACGCATTCAGGGCTTCCGTAGGGTCATCTGTGACCACATCAGCCTTCACAGGTGCAGTTGCTTTAGCGGGTTGGGCTTTCTGATGGTTCTTCCAGCGTTGCTGGGCCGCAAAACGACCTGCCTCCGATCTATTACCACCAAAACCTTGAGCCTTCTCCAAAGCGTAAACAGGCATGAACTCTGCTATCCACTCATCAGCCCAAGAAGGAATCCAAGCCCCAGCGGTTTCGTTCACAGCACCATATTTTGTCGGCTCTTTAGCGACCTCAATCCAGCCTGCCTCTTCCTCCGAGGTTGAAACAACCCCCTCAGCTTTAGCCGTAGCCAACACCATGCCGTTGCGAATCATCCGGGCAAACGCATGTTGCTTCTCTGAATCAATCATTTCTGTTCTCCATAATTCACCTTATCCAAAAAGTCTTGGTACAGGGCTGGTTCAATGATAGACGATTTACCTGCGGCAGACTCAAACATCTTGATAGCGCGAGGCCGACCATTCGCATCCTGGCTGTTCGTGTCATAAACGCTCAACGAATCAAACTTGCCGCTCTTCACATATTCAGGGAAGTTCTTAGAAACGCCCTTATGGTTGGAAATCAAAGTATCGCTTTTCACCTCTCGACCAGTTTTCATGGCGCGCGAAGTAGCTCGTTGTAACGCATTATCAATCGAAGCCGAGTAGAACACGCCAACAACTTTGTCGGCCCCAGCCTCACGATAAGAGTCCAGTTTCCTGAACTGTTTAGCCAAACCGTTGTTGCAAACGCCGTCAACAACCACGTTTTTACCTGTGCGAATAGCCAAACCCGTAACCATTTGAGCGATCATCGCCGCTTCCTCATGGACATACGAAGAGGACTCTTTCCAAACATCGTTCTTATGGCCGCCAGGGAACGCATCATCCACAGCTGCGGCCATTCGAGAGCTTTCTGTGCCAACAAGACGTTGGTATTCAGGCATCAAAGTTTTGATTTCGTCAGGGTTCACCAAAACAGCCTCAAAGTCGCCATTAGCAGGATCGGCCTTTGGGGTAGTGATCTCCGGGGCAGGCGTAGATTTGCCTGAAGCAGCGCCGCCACCCTTCACATAAACGGTAAGTTCCCCAGGTTGGGCCGAAGGTATCTGATCAGATACGAACATCGCCGCTTTCTCATTCCACAACGCTTGACGTTCAGGAGTCAGATATTTGTAAACGATTTCAGCAACCTTTGTGCCATCCTTCGTTTCAAAGTCATCAATAGCAACCTTATTAGCCTTAAGTTCTTTAGCCAAAGCATCAAAATCACAATGCGAAGCAAGACTTGAAGCCACACTCTGAGCCGCTTTACCACCAGCAGTTACCGGGGGGCGAACATTGCCCATAAGGTCAGAAATCTCATCCTTAACGCGCTGGTTCTGCCATCGCATCTCAGCTGCATATTTCCCAGCAGCTGAACGGTCGCCGCCAAAAGACTTGCCCTTCTTGAAATCAGATATTCGAGCCGCAATCCGCATCTCAGCCTTCAAAGCATCAACGCTCTTACCCATTGTTTTAGCCTGAATCAGACGACCACCCTGCAAAAACACATCACCCTTAGGAGTCGAAACAGCCTGGATATCGCCGCCCCGACGTCGAGAAATACGTTTCGCATCGGCCTCATATCGGTCAGCTTCGACCTGGTAAAACGGCTTAGGGTTCGTATATTCCTCACTAAAATAGGTTTTTAGACGCTCAATCAAGCTAGGGATCTGCTCCCCGCGTTGCTCTCGATCAAACTTACGCGATCGAGCTGCATTAAGCCGGGCGGCCATTTCAATCCCGTGATACCCCATAGCACTAGCAACACGGTCAGAAACCCTTGCCTGTGCTGAAGAACCTTTCCAGCGCATCTCGGCAGCGTACCTTCCAGCTGCACTTCTGTCCCCGGCAAACGAAGCTTTTGCAATCGCATCAGGCATAGACATGTCAATACGTGCGGCGGCTCCACCAATAGAAAAGCCTTGAATCTTGCCTGCTTTAACCAGTTCCCAAGCCCAAGGCTTCCATTGAACGCCCAAAAAGACGGTGCCAGCCGGGTACTCGACCTGTTTGCTGTTCGCATCCTTGGTCATACCGATAGTTACCGGGACAGGGAACGACATGGCTTCCAACCATTCGCCTGCCACAATGTCCTTATTGTGTTGCAATCGAATACCTCGATCACCTGATTTCACATACTCCCAAAGAGATTTCTGAAGTTCGTCAGCATCAGTCCATTCACCATGCGCGTCATAACGGTTAGGGATATACCAAGGGCCGAGTGTGAACCGATGTTCGTTGTCAGCCTTATGGAGAAGCTCCACGTTCGCATCTGACAGCTCTTTCCCGGCTTCCTTGACTATTTCAGAGTTGAACGGCTCTTCAACTGTCTCAGAGGCTGCATCATCTTCGCCAACTTCATCAACGTAACTAATCATCGCTTCGTCAATGGCTTCCTGAACATTAACTGGCACATCCTGCCACTCAATCAGCCCACTCATCCAGCCTTCAACCAGTTTCATCTCATCCACGAGCAGATTCCTTTAACATTTCAAGAAGCATCTTGGTTGGAAAGAGCAGATGTTGAGCCACCGCCAAAGGGTAGTGCTAAACCCTACAACTGTAAGGCTTTAGAACGGTTACGGTCAGAGGACAGCATCCTCAGGAATGTCCTCTTCCGGGGCTTCCGGGGCATCATCAGTTTCCCATTGAATCTGACCTTCGCCATCTAAATAAAGCCAATCCTCAATCAACTTGTAGGCCGACTGGAACTGGATAAACGCATCAGTCGAGTACAGGTCATAGTCCAAAATCATCGTTCCGATAATGAACTGTTCCACCATGTTGCTTTCAGCAAACACAGCGAGACTTTCCGGGCGCAAAGCAAGACCACCAACAAGCATCAGAGCCTCACCCTTTTTGCCGTTCAATTCACCAATGATTTGCATATCAATCCTTCACCTTCGTTGAAAGTGCTAACAACCCTAACGTGAAAGCACGGTGTTCAGGGTCAATCTTTCGAGTACCATAAAACACGCCTTCAATGCCCATAGTGAAAATCTCCATCGCCGATGTGCGATTACCTGTATAAAGCTTGCCAGCGTATGGTTCACCCCATTTATCTTTAGCGGCAACTTCATTGCGGCCATATCCGCTGTTGCCAGTAATTTTGCTTAACCTTTGAGTCTTCTCGCCAGCAGCCCTTGAATGCCAGTACGCATACTCCATTTGGGTAAGCCAACTATTTCCGTATTCGGCTGCATGACCCATTTCATGCAAAGCAACAGAACGCCATTCGTTTGATGGCTTTTCATCAAGTTTCACAGCACTAAGTTTCAATTTCGTTTGGATAGCCGTACCTGCGAATGTTTGTAATTTTTGAGCATGGGCGCGACCATTTCGGATATCCAACCTGATCATTGCCTTGTGCCTCAAGTTGTCGGCTGGTCTTGCCGTTGATACCGAACCATTCCACAATGTCGCTGGAAGCAACTGAGTGGCTTCATCTATCAAAGCTTGGAACTTTCGACCTCTTGGGGTTTCATCTGCTTTTCTACCTGTAGTCCTTTTAGCACCTGACCAACTATTCGGATCATCTTCTTTAACCTGCATCGTGACAGGAACTTGCCCAGCTTTACCAAAAACAACACCAACATCGCTCAAAGCCTTTTTGGTTATTTCTTGACGTTGAGCAGGTGTGACTACCAAAGTTTTCAGTTCTTCCTGAGCCGCAGCAAGGTTATTTCTATCTTTTTCGTTTTGCTTCGTATCACCCAATTTTGGTGCTTCTGAACGAATTGCGTTCCCAAAGTCGCCGTTAAGTTGTTGTCGCATCAACGTCAAAAACGCTTGATTTTTTTGTTCTCTTGTGTAAGGAGGATTATCCAATAAATCTGCTCGCGCGTGAAGACTGCTATCCCCATAGGAAGCCATCCTTGATGCTTGCTTACTACCCCTGCCATATTTGCTGGTATCTCGTGAAACAAGTTCTAGCAATGCCCCATCCGACAAACTAGACAATTCTGAAGCATTGATTTTTCCATCTATAACATTTTGCATCAGTTTTCTTTGACCTTCTCGAATAGACCATTCAACGGTATCCAAGGCCGCATTTGCGGCTAGTTCAGAACCTTCAAACAAAGGGTTGCGCTCACTAAAAGCAGCTTTAACATCTGCCTTATCAAGCACATTCATGGCTTCATAACCAGCATTAAGAAACGGTTGAACAGCGGTAATAGCGATAGCCCTTTTGTCGCCAATTTCTTTAATTGTGGCTTGTAACGCATCCTTCTTCGGTTGCATATCGTTCTCAAGTTTTGCCACCTGGCTACCAATAACCTGATCAATTAGTTTCCCCGCAGCTTCAACCTGCATGGCCATATTTTTTTCTTCTTCAGTAGGTATAACCGTTGTAGGTGTTGGTGAAAAGCGTTCCTGAGGACTTAAAAAACCAGTAGGCATAACTGAATGCAAAGCAGCGATCGCATCATTGCCAAACACCGAATCCAACACTTTTTTAGCCTCAACAAGCCTTGGATCAATAGGTGGTGGGCCGTCATCCTTCGGTTTCTCAATCTTCTTCTGTTGGTTCTTCCAACGTTGTTGCGCGGCATAACGCCCAGCGGCACTACGGTCACCAGCAAAAGAAGCCTTGATCAAATCAACAAGCGACATTTCTTTGGTCGCATCCACTCGAATCAAATCCGACCATTCACCAATAAACCTGTTAATCATTGATTACCTCCATCACAACACGCCTTACATCGCCGTAATCATCGCTTTCGTCATAGACCTGTTTGACCTTAAAACGAGTACCTGGTCTTAATGTGATTTCTGTTTCTTGTTTAACAAAAGCAGTTTTCGGTGCCCATACTTTTGTGCCTTTTGGTATCTGAATGTCAAAGACCAAATCCAGTTCAGATCCATCCCCAAAACTTCGAGCAAACTTAAAGGTAGTAGATGTTGAAATTAGACCTTTATCAGTAAAAATTGTTCCCTCTTCAATAAACCCCACTTCCGATTCATAAGCCACACCACGAAAAACTGTTGCATCTTTAGGTAACTCAACTGCAAACGCATCAAAGTTATCCTTCAATGATTGAGCCGCTTCCTCTGCGCTAAATGATTCAGGAATCCAACTATCTTCATCTATTTCATGCCCTCTGAGAGTCTCGTTAATTTGCACGAAAGAACTTGTACCCCAAACGCCGTAAGCTTTCCGGGCAACAGGTGAATCAACTGCTTTTTCTTTTTGGCTTGTCACAGACGAAAGCTTTTCATATTCGGCTAAAGAAATGTTTTGGTAATCACGTGGTTCGTCAACCTTCGCATGACCTTTCCATCTCTGTTCGGCCGCGTACCTTCCAGCAGCCGACCTATCCCCAGCAAACGAAGCTTTGATTAGATCAACCAAAGATTGCTTCTTCAACGCATCCCTGTCCAACCTTTCAAGCCAAGACTTCCACTCAATTCCTGCCCACGAATTGTCACCAGTCTGAAAAACCTCTTTTCCTGTTACGGCCGACATAAAACCAGCCCCGGAAACGGTGTAATCATCGGCTTTCATCTCTACGCCGCCATTGTGCTTCTTCGCCTCGTTATATAAAAATGATCCAATGCCCTTCCTTCGATAATCTTTAGCCACATAGATTTTTCCTATAAAATTGGCATCAAACTTCAAGGCACCGACAACCTTGCCTGTTGCCTTATCGGTCGCCCACACGGTTCCTCTGTTTTTTCCCTCTGATTCAAAACCGACTGTCACCTGATTAGAAATGTCATCCTTCGCATTGCCCTTCCAACGCTGTTGTGCGGCATAACGACCAGCCGCTGACCTATCCCCAGCAAACGAGGCTTTGATCAGATCAACCAAAGACTGCGAATCTTGTTCCTCAAAAAGTTCCAACAAGCCTTCAACAGCATCATCCATTTCTTCAAAAGTTGGAATGATCACGATGAAATCTCCTTAGCGAGTGCTTGAACAGTATCCGCATCTATCGTCATGTCGTAAGTAGAGTTTTCTTTAAGTTTGGCATTTTTTACTCGCTCAAAACCCTGAGATTTCCAAAATGGCTCTGCGGTGTTTAGTGCTTCTATTCTTATTCTTCCTGTTCCTGTTTGTGCTGCTATTTTAATTGCTTCGCCAAACATAGCCGTGCCAACGCCTTTTAACACCCGAAGTGAGCCAGCAGAAGGTATTTCTCCTTCTTGTAAATGTTTCGCTTCTTCTTTGAAAGAATCGGGAACATATCTCATTGCACCAACTATCGCATTACCTTTTTCTGCAACTATCATAAATACCTTGCGCGGCATCAAAGTATCATCTTGAACTTTCACACTTGCTTTCATAAGATTAACCGCCTCAAAAAACCACCTCTCTTGGGTAAGTGGAGCAAAGTTTTTGCTTTTACTTATTATTTTGGCTGATTTTTCTATTTTGATTCGTAGTTTTTCTGACAATTGTTGCATCTCTTCAGATCCTGAATTGTCCATTTCTATTGCACGAACAGTAATCCCTGCTTTTTTAAGGGACTCGTTTGCCTCAATAATTGATTGAGCAAGAGGGCTTTTGTGACCACGACCCTTTTTGTCATCTTCTTTTTTCTGATGGTTTTTCCACCGCATGTTTGCCGCATATCGTGCAGCTTCCGTACGTGAAGCAAACTGTGCTTTCTCTAACGAATACAAAACCCGTAACTGTGCAGTTGCCTTTTTACGGTTCGCATGACGACCAACAACCTTTTCATCTCGGTCACGAACAACCAATACCTGATCGCCCTCAGACTTCAAATGCCAAGGCATCAGCCCACCACATCCTCAGAAGTCAACGCATCCACCTGATCGCCAACACCCACCAAAGCAATCAGATTCAACGTACAACGGCAAGACGGGTGAGCCGGGGGACAAATCTCCCCATTAGTAAACACACCCGTGACAGGCACACGCGACCCAGCCAACTCCATACAAATAGGGCAAACCTTGACCCCACGCCAACCATCAGGCCCAATAACCCATTCCTTTTCCGCTGTAGAAAGATCCAAATAACCCTGATCAGCAGCCTGATACCACGACAACACCTGACCAATGTTCTGTGCAGCCAAAATCTCTGTCCGAGCGATATTTACCGCGCGAGCGCGAACCAACTGATCTCGATACTTCAAAGCCAACTCCTGGGCTTGGATCATCGCATTCTCCACCCCGGAAGTACGAGTCAATCGAGTGACCTCTTTGTTGTAGTAGTTATTCACCGCTGTCTGCCAGCGATCATGCAAGCCGATCACACGAGAGATATCCCTTGCAGCTCGCTGAATACCTCCACCACCCGTCAAAACCCTAGAAATAGCCCCACGAACAGCCTGGAGAGTATCTGCCTCAATCTGCTTAATCATCGCCCCAGCACGTTGCTCGGCCCAACGAATAGCACGTGGGTCCTTATTGTTGAATCGCATAACCCCAGCAACCCCGGAAGGAAGTCGAGTGATAGCGGCCCGAATCTCAGCCATCACCTGCTCCTCGGTAGCAAGACTCACCTCACCAAGCGACCGACGTAAATCCTCAATTGCTTGTGCAGCAAAGGTTTCCTGAAACAAACGAAGATCATCACCACGCCCCTGACGAACCAAACCATCACGAACACGATTAACAGTCGCGCCCATCCCACTCATCGCATTCTGATAAAGCTGTTGCAAAGCCTCGATATCAGCTTGCATAGCCGGGTCTATCGTGTCATCAAAGGCCTTAAATACTGGCTCAAAGCTGGGAACATCGTCATCGCATAACTGATGGTCGTGTCGAGCTATCCGCTTCTGTACGAACGGCATGACTACTCCTTAGCGTCAGCGGTTGTTGCTCCTGTGGCTTCGGCTTGGCCGCCTTGCCCAACCTGATCAAACACATTGACTTCAGGGGCTGGGGCTTGTCTTGGGGCTTGTGGCGCACCCTGCTGAGGTGGCATACCCATACCTGGCTGTGGAACACCCTCAGTTTCGCTGCGCTTCGGCAAGTTAGCCAAACCACGTAGGAAGTTGTCCAACTCAAGGTCAGGTTGCATAGCACCTGCGGCAGCCATCTTGGAGATGAAGTCACCGAGAACACCAAGGTCAACATGGGTGATTTCACCCGGCTTGATCTTCGGCATACGAGTCGTATCCATACCGTTCAGCTTCATCAAACGAGGAATCGCATGTTGGTTGAAAGTATCTGCAATCGAGTTAGCAATCTGCTGAATAGCCGACGTGAACAAGTCAATCTTGGAAGCACCCAAAGCAAACGAGCCAACCTTTTCATGGCCCAAAAGGATGAAGTCAGCCAAAATGATCATCGAAATACGTTGGTCATAGCGGGCAATAATCGCATCAGTATTGAAGTTGCGGGTTCCCCCGGAACTCAACAAAGTCAACTTGTATTGCTCACGACCCTGCTCGTCATAGGCAAGAGGGAACAAAATGCCCTCATTCTCGTTGCGCTTAATACCTCGGATCAGATCCTGCATAGCGTTACGAGCCGAAACCTCAGCTGCGGTGGCATTAGAAGACAACAAAGAAGGTGGCACATAAGCGACAGGCAAACCAGCCAAGTCACGCTCAATACCTACAGCCTCAATTTCCTCAATGGTTTTCTTAAAGAACCAAGGGCGATACGCATTACGAAGAATCGAACGACCCTCAGGGTTGTTGCGTGGAGTAGCCGTGCGGAACAATAAAGCCTTCTCAATAGGGATAGAAACTACGCCCTTAGGAACAGAAGGATCTGACTGTCGCATGGCCTGAATAGAGCCATTCTCATCAAACTCCCAATCCCACAAAGTCTCCTGCGCGCGAAGAGCAATCTTTCGCCAGCCAACCTTGCCATCGTTATATTTGGACTTGCGGCGACTGTCCTTCTGATCAGGACCCTGACGCTTCTTATAGACAATCTCACAATAAGCAAAACCGAACGGCAAAAACGACAAAATCTGCGACAACATGGCAGGCCAAGACTCGCTCATATCATCCATACATTCCTTGATGAAATCAGCCTGAACTTGATCTTTTCGCTTTATCGAATCAGTCTTTCGTTCCGTGTAAGGCTCAACATCCCATTCGATAGCCAGGATCAAACGCTCAATCGCATACAGCATTGCGCCAACGACAGGATCGTTGTCCGACATTTCGCGCCATACGCGCATACCTTGAACACCACGTAAGTTCGTGATGAAGTCATCTATTACGAATCCTGAGGTGCGTTGAAGCCCGGAAGAACCTAGTTCCTGAAAATCGGGTTGAGCTGCCATTTTCGCCATTCTAAAGTAAAGGACTGTTTAGAAGCCCTCTATAGGGTTTTAGTCTGCGTGATCTGAGTTTGTCATGTCTTCAATCAGAAAAGCGACAAGGCGTAAAGCCTGCAACTCCGTGAACCCTGATTGTGTCATTGTCATAAACATCTCATTCAAAGCAATTGATGCTTCTTTCAACGGAGAATCAGGTTGGTCAGAAAATGACATACCCCCACCATATAGGCAGGGGTATGCGCTCTCGGACAGAAACAGGGGGTTAGTTATCTGTCAAGAGTTCCTGACAAATTGAACAGGTAATAGTTTCATTGGCACATTTCGGGCAGTAAGCCTCGTTAGAAAACTTCCACCCGGATTTCCGTTTATCTGCTTTCAGGTCACTTGAATAAGCGAACTTATCCTGATCTACACGACCACAACCATCGCATACGACAGAGAACTCTCGGATAATCATTCGTCATCATCCTCAGGTTTATCGCCACAAACAGGGTTATTGATATGTCGTGCCAAAGCTGGGATCAGACAGCCACATTTACGGTAATCCTCACCCAGCGCAATCATTGACTTCTGCCTTGGATAACAACAGACCAAAAATCGGTGGCATCCCAATCCAAAGCAGGATTATGGAAATCTGACCGTTCTCGAATAACATCGGTTCTCCGTAAAGGCATGATTCCTACGCTGTCCTGAGACATAAACGGTTGACCCTTAATCCAAGCACGAGCAATTGACTCGCATTCAAATGGGCCGTAAAACCGATCTTTGCCCTGCGGCCCAACAAGTACAGCCAAACACCAACCGAACTCAGCATTGTTTCCCATATCCGGGATCGCATCCTCAGCCATTGGACACCAACTGCACTTCTGCTCGGCGAACATCTAACACATCCAAATATGCGCCTTGCTCTAACAGCCAGCCGACAAATCTTGCCGCCTCAGCCTCGGTAGTTGGATACTCACAATCGCTTCGTTTAGCAACCGTGACAGTAAATGAATACGCATCAGTCATTGTTTTTCTCCTTTTCTCGGTGTTGCATTGTTACGTGAAAGAACCACCACCAACGGAGGTTGTCCTTCCATTTTTTGAATGGGTTGGACTTACGCATCGGTTGGCTCATTAGCCGAGCAACTTCGCTGGCTTCAAACGGAAAGCATCACCCAAACGAACAAGAGTATCTATCGAAGGACTGAAATGACCGCACTCAATACGGTTCACAGTCTTACGATCAATGCCTGCAATATCGGCCAAAGCCTGCTGGCTCAAGCCTTTCTTGGAGCGCAACCGAAAAATAACTTCAGCCAACGCATCTCGCTGATCCTGGATTTGTTTATCTAACTGTGACATGATTTCTCCTCATCTAATTGGTTGTTGAATTGCTCCCCATATGCCAACAAGACGGTGAACTCTGTTTGTTCACCGTCAGGCTGACGCACATGGGCAGATTTGTCGTCTGCCATATGTCTCCTTTGACTAACTTGCTTTTGCGTTTATCCGACTGATCATTGCATCAGCAAAGATAAAGGTTTTCTTGGATTCCTGCTCAACTGCGAGGATCTTGTTTTTGCCCCTTGAGCGAACACCTGCGAAAGCGAAAGTTTTGCCATTGCTCTCAAACTTTGTGCCAATTGGGGCTGTGAGTTCAACTCGGCTTTCAAGGCTTGTTCCCAACCAAGTTGTGTAACCAAAACGGTTGTAGTAAACCACATCAGGGCTTGCCAAGTTGATACCATCCTCAGAGATCATCAAGGCTTCAGCAACGATTTTGAACTCGTAACTGTCACCATACTTTGAGGCTCGTTTCGTAACCTTCAGGTCATGCTTGGCGAAAATGTCCATGATCGCTGCCTCAATTTCACGAGACACCTCCGAACATTTTTCCTTGCTGACCATGTTTTCGGTCATTGTTCCTGTTGCCATTTCTTGCTCCTGTTCTGTCAAGCTCCCTGCCTGACAAGATCAGTATAGGGGCAGACTAGCCCCTCTGTCAAGTACCTGAAATGGCTAAATCAGGATTTCTTTTTGTTCTCATTCCGGGCAGAGATCGCCTTGGCTTTCATACGTGCATCAGCCTTGGAACTAGCTCCCCAAGCCTGCAAACTCAACAACAGCCGGGTAGGTTCACCATTCGCATCACGCTCAGGGCCTGGAGCATTGCCCATCCGAGCAAGGAACGAAGCCCTACGAGGATTATCCCCAGCCTTCACAGGTGGCCTCAAAGTGCCGCCAGTTTCACGCTTATATGAGGCTCGACCCTTCGCATTCAGGCCGCCCTTAGGGTTTTTGCCTTCTTCTCGTTGCCATGCAGGAGACTTAGCCTTCTCAACCTTGTATGTGCCGCCACGACTTTTGTATTCCCGGACAAGCCAAGCATTCGCATACGCCGAAGGGTAAACATCAAACTTCTTTTTCGCTTCAGCTTTCACACGCGCATACAACTCTTTATCAGTAGGCACATTTTCGGCTTTTTCCAAAGACTCAATAGCTTCAACAAGTCCAGTCTTTTTACGCTTTTTCTTACGTCGAGGCGATGTGGACTCATTGCCCATAATTGTGTCCACATGGACAGCAGACGAAGTAGGGCTTTCCTTCGCTACAGCAACACGCTGACGGACAAGATCACGATTATTCCTTGTAGGTTCAGGTGGTTCAGGTTTGAAATCAACTTTGATGCCTTTAGGTTCATCGGTTTTGCCTTTGAAGTCGCGCAAGCCTGCGGCCATACGTTCCGCTGGAGAAGTTTTGCCTTCAGCTGCGAGCCGTTGCTCAATTTTTTGTTCCGTAAGTTTCGCATCCTTAGCATTACCTGCCTGACGGTAAGCAATCAATTGGGCGGTATCAGTATTCCCTTTACCCTTTTTCCCTTGACCCTTCCACCTTTGGTTAGCGGCATATCTTCCTGCTTCAGACCTGGAAGCGAACGAAGCCTTACGCATCTCCGACTTAATACGGACAACGGTTTGTGCGATCTCTTTTGCCAAATCCATTATCGTGTCGCTTTCTGAACCCCAGTCGAAACCCTCAACTGCCACACCCATTTCATAGTCTGATCAATACGATCAGCAACAAAATTGGCTACACCCTGCTCATTCGCATTAGAAGCAGCTTGGAAAGTTTCATTCAAACAAACAACCAACTGATTCAACAACTCCAGCAACGCCACACCCATCTCCTGAGGGGTAGAAGCAGGTTTCGCTTCCGTGACCCGGCGCAACGACAAAAAATCCATCAACGTAAACGGGGCATCCGCACCCATCTTCAAAATGTTTTCCGCAATAGGGTCAATCGAACCATACAGATCCTCATAAATGGCGGCAAACAGATCGTGGTATTGAGAAAAGTCTTGACCTTTCACATTCCAATGAAAACCGTGCGCCTCATGGTAAACGGACACCGTATCAGCCAACAAAACCTTCAACGCGTCAACAACAGACCCATACTCTTTTCGCATCACAGACATTTCAACAACATACCTGCAATATCACAACCCCACTACATAACCATCCTTATTCGGCGAAGCCGAAAAAAGTTTTATACAAAAAAACGGCGGGGCCACAAACAAGCCCCCATCCCTACATAGACCAAACATTCCTTTGAACAATCGCAATAGGAGCAACCAAAGGAACCTCCCTACGCCGATCAGGTTCATACAACGCCAACAACACAGCCTCAGCCCGGTCAGGAGAAACACCACCACGCTTCTTCAAAACCGCCTTAGAAACAACCTGAATACGACCACTCGAATCCGAAACAAAATCAGGCAACCCAAGTTGACCCACAACACGCCTATCAACATCCAAACGCACCACCTGAAAACCATCCTGATCAGGCTGCAACAACTGACGACCATTCCACCACATCTCCGCACGCTGATTCTTAAACTTCCCAGGATCCAACGCACGTTCAGCAACATTCACACCAACAATTTTCGCACCATGCAAACCCTCACGACCCCACATCTCCAACAACCCCACTACACCCCAACCCAAACCAATCGCATCAACCTTCACGGTAACTATGTGGGGTAAGCCCCCCGCTGGGTGTTGTTGCAATGACCCCCCACCCCCTTGTGCGAACGTGTGTTCGCCTCGCAAACCTATATGGGTATTGGGTTGCGCGGCCTGTTTTGTGTTTTTGACTGTTTTTGGTGTTATTTGGTCGTTTGAGCCTTGTTTTATATGGTTTTTAGGGGCGAACGTGTGTTCGTTTTCGGTTTGCCCATAATACCCCTTATGTAAAGCTAAGTTACTGTCTAGTATGTCAGGAAACCCTTTGTTTGTAAGGGTTTGAGCGTCATATTCGGCTTGTTGGATGTGTCGAAGGCACACGTTGGCGACATCTACGGCGTTTGCGTTCTCTGATCCACTACTTGTGTGGATGATTTGGACTGTCCAACCATCGGCTCTAGCGATCACGAACTCGTCACCACCATCGGCTGCTATGTCTATTCCGAGTCTTATGTTCGTTCCGGGTGCAGGGTTTTGGTTGTTTGTTGCGTCTTCTATCCATGTTGAGGGGATTACACGGTTTCCTGTGACTTTGGGGAACTCTGCGTGGACACGTGCTTTAACGAAGGCTGAGGTTTCGCCTAGTTCACTAATAACATCTGTTACCCATGTTTGATCTACCAGGTGGCTTGCTAGGGAGTGTGTGCCTACTGATGGTGGGCAGGTTTTGCAGTTGCCTACATCTTCCCCTGTGAAGTTCGGTGTATCAAAAGCCGATATAGGGATCGTGTTGTAGAGGGGGCTGTTGCAGGCTCTTTCAAACCAACTGTTTTCGTTGTCTGTAGGGGGGTTTCCTAAAAGTAGTAGTTTTGTGTTACCACCTGTCATTAAGGCTTCTAAGGCTGTTCCTATAGTGTCCTGCACACCACCTGCCTCATCGACCACTACCAGTAAGTTCGGTGCATGGATACCTTGTAAGGCTGTTTCGTTGTACTGTGCTGGGGCGAAACCGAAAGCTGCTTGAATACCGTCTATTTTCCATTCCACAGTAAGGGCTTCCCCGTCAAGGTGATGTACTGCATGGAGTTTCCGTATATGGGACCATAAAATGTTTCGCACTTGCCTAAACGACGTTGCTGTAGTGACCACCTGAGAAGTGCCTTTAGGTTGGCTCATCACCCACCAAGCAACCATGCGAGCTGCTAAATGGCTTTTCCCCGGAGCGTGGCAAGCTGGTACAGCCGTTCTTTTGTGATCCCTTACAGATTCAAGGATTTCGCGTTGTTTAGACCAAATCTGCTCACCGAGGCCGCGCTCGATAAAGCCAACCGGGTCATTCGCATACTGGCTCCAAGGGTTATCATTCAGTTGCTGCAAAACCTGTAAAACGGTCTGTTTCTCTTTACTGGTAAGGGTTGCAAGCCAAATCTTACGTTCAGCGGGTTTCGCATCCCTGAGGAACTCGACAAGATCCTGGCTGGTTCGACCTTTAGGGCTTATCGAGGAGGTTAGCAATTCGGTTCTCCAATTCATCGACCGATACTTCTAATCGCACAGCACCCGATTCAGCCCCGGTGAGTTCAACACGATTCTGTTTCCCATATTTTGCTTGCTGAGTACGCTCTAGGTACCATGATGCAGCTTGCCATGAGCCGTCACTAGCGGCCCTCTGAATGACCATAACCATTCTTGCCTCTGCTTCAGCCTTCGCACCAAGGACTGCCTCTCTAAACTCCTTATATGGGGAGCGAGCCTTCTCCCCTTCACCCTTACTCATCCAGGTGTAAAAGGTTGAAATACCAACGTTCGCGACAGTTGCTGCTGTTTCTGCATAGTTGCCAGCGCGAACGAGATCAACGATCTTGTCAGCTTTGTCTTTTGTAAGTTTTGTTGGTCGAGCCATGATTGAACGAGAATAGACGATGGTTTGTAACCCGGCAACCAGTAAAACTGAAACATTTTTCGCTGACCCTCGCCGCGCTCGGAGACGCGGTTTTTGGGTGTTTTGTGTGTGTATGAAGGGTGTATGTAGGGGGGTTTAGTTGTTGGTGTGTATGGGTTTGGTGGTGTTGGGTGTGAAATCTATGAGATGTGTGTACTTGTTTTGTGGTGTGTTGTTTTGGTGTTTGTTTTGTTGAAACCATCGTATTCCGTGTGTGATGTTGACTGTTCCGTAGGCTATTGCGGCAAATATGAAGCCGTATTGTTTGGTGGTGTAACCGTAGATGATCCATAGGAGTTCGTTGGTGAAAGCCATGAACCATCCATACCATTTCTTTTGACCTATGGTGAAGAGTGCAATAACGCCGAGTGTTCCAAGGATGTATGACCACATAAGGTTGTTTACTCTACACCTAGAGGGTTTTGGCACTAGGCCCTGAAACGGCTTCCCCCGCCACAAAAATTAGGGGCGTTCCTCAACCTTGTAGTGGTAACTGTTGGAATCCTCGGTATGCCATTTTGAGGTGTTCTCGACACCAAACTTGTGTGTATTGATCTGTCTATCAATGAGCTTGTGACCTATTTTGGTGGTGAACGAAGGGTCAAATACGGTGATTCTGTTGTTGGGTTGGATCGCATAGTTGCCGTCATCACGTTGGATGACATGACCACATTTGGTCAATCCAGACTCTCATTTTTTCCCTTTGGTGATTGGTTCACCAGTCAATACATCAACACCAGTTTCAGTGACCAACACGGTGTGTTCAAATTGCGCGGTGCGCTTGCCGTCTGCAGTCACTGCAGTCCAGTCGTCATTCCACATTCGGTGTTGCCAAGTGCCAAGCGTGATCATCGGCTCGATCGTAAAAGTCATTCCTGGTCGCATGATCGTGTTGTTGCTCTTGTCGTAGTAGTGCAGCACCTGAATATCGGTGTGGAACTGCTCGCCAATACCGTGACCAATAAAGGCGCGAATAACGCTCATTTGGTCTTGTTTTGCTCGGGTTTCAATGGCTTTTC